>Ga0335085_10011199_pt1 | contig 13328 bp, 10 predicted proteins | sample Lox_Sample_45_FD_206712 | JGI IMG/M metagenome (GOLD analysis project Ga0335085, IMG submission 206712) | Soil microbial communities from Loxahatchee National Wildlife Refuge, Florida, United States - Lox_Sample_4.5 | ecosystem: Environmental > Terrestrial > Soil > Wetlands | place: USA...
CAGATGCCTCATGAAAACCCTGCCTTCCAGATTCAGGACACCCACCTTTTCCCCGCTGCGCGAATGAAAGGTACCACTTCCTCTTCCAGGCACCTTGGGTGGGTAATTCGCCGGCCTCAAAATTCGAAGCTCCTCATCCAAAAACGGAACAATTTCTTTCTTCGCCCAAATGTGATTTCCGGAGGTCAGCACATCCACCCCTTGATCTAGAATCTCAATGGCAATGGCAGGTGTAATCCCCATTCCACCTGCTGCATTCTCGCCGTTAGCAACGGTGAATTCAATCTTATAACTGGAAACGACTTTTTCTAATACTCTTTCAATCGCTTCCCGCCCCGCTTTCCCAACGATGTCCCCAATGAAAAGAATGCGCATCACTTTGCCTGCTGCAAAGAAACTCAAAATCCGAAACACTAAATTCGAAACAAATACAAATGTCCAAAATACTTATGACCCAAACGAGCTAAAAACGTATGGAGTTTTGAAATTCGAATTCTTGACTTACTCCTTATTTGGCGATATCCACCGACCGCATCTCCCGGATAACCGTGACTTTGATCTGACCAGGGTAGGTCATCTCTTTTTCAATCTTACGGGCGATGTCTCTACTAAGGATTACAGAATCCTCATCGGAGATGCGCTCGGGCTGGACCATAATACGAATCTCCCTGCCCGCTTGAATGGCATAGGATTTTTCCACTCCCGGGAAAGACTGGGCGATCTTCTCCAAATCTTCTAACCGCTTCACATAAGTTTCAAGCATCTCACGCCTTGCGCCCGGTCTCGCCCCTGAAAGAGCGTCCGCAGCCTCCACCAAAACATCAAGAATGGATTCTGGTTTTTCTTCTTCATGATGAGAAGCGATAGAATGAACGATGATGGCCGACTCGCCATATTTCTTCGCAAGATCCGCTCCGATCTTTCCGTGGGAGCCTTCCACTTCGTGATCGACGGCCTTTCCGATGTCATGGAGAAGACCTGCCCTCTTGGCTTGCTTCGCATTGACCCCCAATTCGGACGCCATGATCCCACAAAGAAATGCCACTTCGAGAGAATGCTGATAGACATTCTGAGCAAAACTTGTTCGGTATTTAAGCCGGCCGATGAGTTTAATCAGCTCCGGATGCATGCCGTGGACGCCGACGTCGAACGTCGCCTGCTCCCCCGCCTCACGGATGGACGTTTCCACTTCCTGCTCCACCTTTTGAACAATCTCCTCGATCCGTGCAGGATGGATGCGTCCGTCGCTTACCAGACGCTCCAGGGCAATACGGGCAATCTCTCTCCGGACGGGATTGAACCCCGAAAGGATCACTGCTTCCGGCGTATCATCGATGATCAGATCAATTCCCGTGGCCGCTTCGAGCGCCCGGATATTTCGACCTTCACGGCCGATGATGCGGCCTTTCATCTCTTCGTTGGGTAGATTGACGACGGAAACCGTCTTCTCGGCCACATATTCTCCAGCATAACGTTGAACCGCCAGACTGATGATCTCTTTCGACTTTTTGTCGGCGAGCTCTCGCGCTTCTTCTTCAATCCTTTTTACCCTTTTGGCCGCTTCGTGTTTCGCCTCATTCTCCATCGACTCCATCAACAGGCGCTTTGCCTCTTCCGAAGACATTTTTGCAATGTTCTCCAATTGAAGCCGCTGTTTTTCAAGGATGGACGCCACCTTTCTCTCCTGCTCCTGAACCGCTTTTTCCTGCTGGATCACCGTTTTTTCCCGCCGACCAATATCTGTCTCTTTGGTATCCAGGAGCTCTATCTTTTTGTCAAGGTGGGATTCTCTCTGGCTCAACCTTCTTTCCAGATTCTGAAGCTCCTGACGTTTCTCCATCGTTTCTTTTTCAAACTCGGACTTCTCTTGATAAAGTTTATCCTTGGCTTGAAGAAGGGCCTCCTTTTTCAATATCTCAGCCTTTTTCTCAGCTTCTTCAATCATGCGTTTGGCAACTTCTTCAGAAGAAACTATTCTCGCCTCAGAAAATCTCTTTCTCACAAGGAACCCAACGACCGCTCCAAGAAAGGCAATCACTGAAATAAGGATGATATACATCTCTGTCGATAGCTTCAACGGTTCACTCACCTCCTTCTATAAGAAATCGCGTAACGCATTCGACATCGCGAATAGCATTACTACAAAGGACAAAGACCTTCTTCATTATACGACCCTCTCTCCCCTGCACCGGTTCAGGGTCTGTCACAAAATGGACACCCTGAAGTACGGGTGAATCATGGAAAGAGAACAGCTCGCTGGCCCGTGATTCGACTCAACCTTTGCCTCAAAGAGACAGAACCTTCAGTCGAGAAGAGAAAGGAATCCGAGACGGGATAGAGAATAAGAAAGGTTTACCGGAACCTGACATGGAAGAATAGATAAGGGGGACCCCGAGGGTGATTTCCAATTGCCCTTGGTTATATCACGAAATTCTACTTTCCTTCGAAAGGAGCCTCCAGCTCTTTTCTCCAAGCCCCAACCCCTTTCAAAAACTGGACAGCAGAGTGGAAAGTCACTCCACTCTAAGGAGGCTTTCAGCCAATTTTCTAGCCTCCCCAGCTCAGGAAGTATCCTTAGAATCTCGATCAATTTCAAAACGATAATAGGTATCAAACCCGTTCTCTTCTCATATCAGGATCGATGAAACTCTTTTCTTCTACTTCTCCCCACACTTTCATCTTCTGACGATGGTCTCTTTCACCCCTTGGCGAAGAGTTCCCGACTTTCAGTTTGTCTGCAAAAAATCTTTCGGCCGCCTCGAACGCGGAGGGAGAATATCAGCCCGTGATCGGGAATTTCTCGAATTCCATCCCCTCCATTTTGATATCAATCTTCTCAACCAAATCTCTCGATTTCGCCTCGACCTCTCGAAGCAAGGCGGCTCTCTTTTCCTTTTCCCTCAAAAGATCATCTGCAATATTCAGGGCGGTTAAAATGGCTACGTTCAACGTGGAAACGCTCTTCGTCTTTTTTAAGACTTCCTCCATTTTCTCATTCACATATTTGGCCACTTCCTGGATATAATCTTCTTCCGCATCGGTCTTGACCGTGTAGGTCTGACCAAACACCTTAATCTCAACCAATCGCTCTTTTCCCATTTCTCTTCAACTTCCTGGGCGACTTCTCCCGGCAGGTTAAGCATCGATGCTTCGAAAACGATGGAGGAGTTGGTCGATCCGAGTCTTAACCTTCTCTCTATCCTGGGAGAGGAGCTTCAGTTTTCTCTCCAGCTGCAGCACCTTCCCTCTCTCTGTATCCAAGGCAGCAGCCAAACTGTCTCTTTCCTTTTTTAGCTCTTGAAATTTTGCCAAAAGGTGGCGGATTTTCTCCTCCAGATTTCCGAACCACCCTCGTTCTTCTTCTGAAACCGTCTCCATTTGTTTGTCTAATAATATTTCTCCGGACATGAAAAGTCAACCCTCATAGAACCCATCATTGCAAATTGCAAAGTCAACACTGATCAATGAGCAATGAATGACGAAAAAAGCTTAAGACAAATTCTTGAATCATGCACATTTTCACGCTTCACGGCTAAATTTGCAATGCTCATCTTTCAACGTACTTTACTTAAGAGGTCGTCAGCAAATAGGCTCGAATCAATTCGTCGATCTCCCCATCCATCACTCGATCGACTTGATGAATAACCTTGTTGCTGCGGTGGTCTTTGACCATTTTGTAAGGGTGCATGATGTAAGAACGAATCTGGCTCCCCCAGGCAATCTCCTTTTTAGAATTATGAAGTTCCTGCAGCTTATCCTCCTGTTCCTTCATTTCCCTTTCGTAAAGGCGCGCCCTTAAAATCTTTAAGGCGGTTGCCCTATTTTTATGCTGGGATCGTTCATTCTGACATTGAACGACGATGCCCGTGGGAAGGTGAGTGATCCGGACCGCCGAATCCGTTTTATTGACGTGCTGCCCGCCTGCCCCACTGGACCGATAGGTATCCACCCTTAAATCCTTCTCATCGATCGCGACCACGATATTGTCCGAGACTTCAGGAATGACAAAAACTGAAGCAAAGGAGGTATGCCTTCTTGCTCCCGCGTCAAAAGGGGATATCCGAACCAGTCGATGAATCCCACTCTCTGCTTTTAAATATCCATAAGCGTAAGATCCGTTAACCATGAAGGTAACATTTTTTAGGCCGGCTTCTTCACCCGCCAGAATATCAATGATCTTTGTCTCAAATCCCTTTTTCTCCGCCCACCTCAGATACATTCTCAGAAGCATTTCCACCCAGTCTTGCGCTTCCGTTCCGCCGGCCCCCGCGTTCACACTCACGATTGCATTGCTCGGGTCGTGTTCACCTCCCAACATTCTTCTAAACTCTATCTGGTCAACGGTCTCTTCACTTTTTCGCACCCTCTCCAACAGCTCTTGGGCTTCTTTCTCATCCCCTTGTTCTTCAACCAATTGAAGGAGGATCTCCATCTCCTCCAAAGCCTTCTTTTCCTCTTCCCAAGGCGAAAGACTATCTAGAAGAGAAGAGCGTTCCTTCAAGACCTTCTGTGCAGCCTCACCCCCTTCCCAGAAATCAGGTTTTGCCATCATCTTTCCAATCTCGTCTATCCTCTTCTTTTTTCCATCGGGGTCAAAGATAACCTCGAAGCGATTCCAGTCGATCCTTCAACTCTTTCAGTCTATCTCTCAATTCAGGGAGCATGTCATATACCTTTCATATTGAAGCTTAATAGTTATCCTAACATAAATCAGGAAAAAGATAAATCTCTTTCTGTAATTTCTTGAGTTTATTGGATTTGTCAACTCATCGGAGTTTATCAAGAAACCTGGTGTTCCCATGTTGCGATTCCCCCGTGCCGCAGTTAAACAGGGGGTAACTTTGAAGTCGAAAAACGGAAGCCCTTCGATACTGCATCACAGTATATATGCTGTGCGCTATGCTCTCTTCGCTGAGGTTTTTTTTAGGATAGCTTCCAGCTCTTCTCCAACCAATGCCGGGTTTTTCACAACCGTCACCCCTGCTCTTCCCAAAGCCTCCATTTTCTCTTTGGCCGTTCCTTTTCCACCCGCGATAATCGCGCCAGCATGCCCCATCCTCCTTCCGGGGGGCGCGGTCAAGCCGGCAATGAAAGCCAATACGGGTTTGTGAACATGTTCCTCAATAAACTGAGCGGCTTCCTCTTCCGCGGTTCCACCGATTTCTCCAATCATGATCACTGCCTCTGTCCCAGGGTCTTTTTCAAACAGCGCTAGGAGATCCACAAAGTTTAATCCGATAATCTGGTCGCCCCCTATGCCCACAGCTGTTGACTGTCCGAGTCCCTTCTTGGTCAGCTGATCCACAACCTCGTAGGTAAGTGTACCGCTCCGGGAGATAATCCCTATGGTTCCTGCCCGATGAATATACCCCGCCATCACGCCGATTTTGCACTTTCCAGGGGATATTATTCCAGGCGTATTCGGGCCGATGAGATCTACCCTCTTCTCTCTCAGATAAGCCCTCACCATCACCATATCCAGGGTCGGGATTCCCTCTGTAAGACAGACGATGGGAGAAATTCCTGCGTCAGCAGCTTCCAGAATCGCATCGGTGGCAAAAGCCGGCGGGACGAAGATCGCAGAGGCGTTGGCGCCCGTCTTCCTTGCGGCTTCGCTGATGCTATTGAAGACAGGGACCCCATCAATTTTCTGTCCGCCTTTGCCCGGGGTCACCCCTGCAACGACCTTTGTTCCATACTCGACCATCTGCCGAGTATGAAACATCCCCTCATTGCCTGTGATTCCCTGAACTACAACCATGGTCTTCTCATCGATTAAGATGCTCATGCTGCCCCCAAATCAAAATTCGCATAGCGCATAGGGCATGGGGCATAGAAGAATTAAAAATAACAAACCCTTCATTTTCCCCTTTGCTCTATGCTCTTTGCTCTTGGCCTTTTTTCAGTGCTTCCACCACTTTTTCAGCGCCGTCTTTCATCCCAATCGCCACGGCGAAATTGAGGCCTGATTCGCTCAATATCCTTCTGCCCTCCTCGACATTTGTCCCTTCCAGCCTCACTACGATGGGAACCTTCACCTTCACTTCTCGAACGGCTTCTGTCACCCCCGTTGCAAGGGTATCACATCGGAGGATTCCCCCAAAAATATTGATGAATACCACCTTCACTCCGGGGTCGGACATGAGAATCTCAAACCCGTTCTTAACCATCTCCACTGTCGCGCCGCCGCCGACATCAAGAAAATTGGCCGGGTCTGCTCCGGCCACTTTGATAATATCCATGGTGGCCATGGCGAGCCCGGCCCCATTTACCATACAGCCCACGTTCCCATCCAGTTTGATGTAATTCAGATTATGCTTCGATGCCTCGATCTCGAGGGGATCTTCTTCATTAAGGTCCCGGAGTGCGGCAATTTCTTTATGACGGAAGAGTCCGTTGTCGTCAAAATTCATCTTTGCATCGAGGGCAATTAAATCACCGCCCTTCGTCAGGACCAACGGGTTTATCTCTGCAAGGAGGCAATCCTTCTCAATAAACGCCTTGTAAAGCCCGGAAAGGATTCCTCGCATTTTCCCTACTTGACCGAGTTCAAGCCCTAGTCCGAAACCAATCTTGTTGGGATGAAAAGGTCTGTAGCCTGTGACGGGGCTTATCCATTCCTTAATGATCTTCTCGGGGGATCCCGCAGCGACCTTTTCGATCTCTACGCCACCTGCCCGGCTCGCCATGATTACCGGACAGGCTTTTGACCGGTCAACCACTATCCCCAGATAAAGCTCTTCCTCGATTTCCATCCCCTCCTCAATCAGGGCCTTCCGGACAATCCTGCCCCCAGGCCCCATCTGATGGGTAACCAATGTCATTCCCAATATCTTTTTCGCTGCACTCTGTGCCTGCTGCGCCGAATGAACAACCTGGACCCCTCCCCCCTTTCCCCTTCCGCCCGCATGAATCTGCGCTTTCACGGCGATGGTCTCCGTTCCAATCTCCTTGGCAATTCTTCCGGCTTCTTCCGGTGTTTCAGCCACTCTGCCCCTGGGAACAGGAACCCCATAACTTTTCAGGATCTCTTTCGCCTGATATTCATGAATTTTCATTCCCTTTCCTCCTCCTAAGATTGGGCGGCACTATTATAACGGATTTCATTGACCCGAAAAAGAGAAAAAATCATAGACCTCTGAAGAGGCAGAAGGCGTTATACGGTCTAGATATTGCCGTCTACTGAAGCGACACTGGGGCCTGGTATGTCTATTCATCCGGAGGTAGCACTCCTTATGGAATGGGTTGGGGTGGAGATCCAAGCGACAAACCTGTTCCGGGAGATTATGATGGAGATGGGAAGACCGATATTGCTGTATATCGTGCCAGCAATGGCGCATAGTATGTGTTTCCGTCATGAGGCGAATCGCCCTATGGGATAGGATGGGGAGGAGACGTCTTCGATATACCTCTAACCGCAAATACCGATTAGATCGATCGTAAGCGGTAAGACCCAGGTAAAAAGAACGTAAGGGTTCGAGGATTCAAACGGCAAGGAATCCTTGAACCCTTTTTATTACTCATAAGAAGATCGGACGATCGTTCCAATATCATAGGTGGTCGGCTGATGTTTCTGGACATTGAATCAGATAAAATGCACAAGGAATTATGGGGAAACTGGAGCTGAAAGTCGGCGATCCACTTCAACTCCAATTCCCATCTTTTTGAAGGCTTCGATGACCGCGTTTTTCACCTCGTCTAAGGCTTCTCTGTCCCAGTCAATTGGCATATCAGCCCCAACATCCCCCAGGAACGAACGAATCTCATTGTCGAAGTCATCGGTCTTGATGATAATTTTTCGACCCATCTGTCTCTCACCTCCACGATGAGTTTTTGGAAGTGCCATCCTGGAATGAAAAAGGCGCCCGATCCGGGTTTATCTTGTTTCCCTCTTCGATCGGGCGCTGAAAGCCTCACTTCACCGTCACAGCCGCGAACATATTGTTTTGTCCCCTCTGAAGAAAGAGGAGAACGTTATCCTGATCCTTGGCCTTTTCAATCTTTTGAATGAAATCTTGCACGTCTTTGACCGGTTTTCGGTTGACCTCTCGAATGACATCCCCTGTCCGGATTCCTGCATCGGCTGCAGGACTTCCGGGCTCAACGCCAGTCACCACCACGCCAGTTTCCTTTTTCAGACCAAGACCCTTTGCAATTTCTGGGGTGAGATTCTGTACAGTAATCCCAAGAGACTTCTTGGTGGAAGGAGCTTTGGCCACTCCTGCTTTCTCCTCCATCTCGCCTACCTTCACTTGTCGGTCAAGAACCTTCCCGTCCCTCGACAGTTTGATGGTAACGTCTTTCCCTACTGGAGTGGATGCAACCATTCGGGGCAAGTCTTTGGAATTGGCGATATCCTTACCATCAAACCCTACGATAATATCTCCTTGCTCGATTCCCGCCTTCTCCGCCGGGCTTCCTGAAACCACCTGGGCAACCAGAGCCCCTTTCCCTTCCTTGAGACCGAATGACTTTGCCAGCTCCGGAGTCACCTCCTGGATGCTCACACCCAGCCAGCCCCGGGTCACATGTCCCTTCTCTTCGAGCTGGGGAACAACCTCTTTGGCCATGTTGATTGGAATTGCAAAGCCGATCCCCTTGCCCTCTGCGATGATCGCCGTGTTGACGCCAATCACTTGCCCTTTCATGTCGACGAGAGGACCCCCGCTGTTTCCCGGATTGATCGACGCATCGGTTTGAATGAAATCATCATACGGGCCTGAACCAATCACCCTTCCCTTGGCGCTGACAATTCCTGCAGTCACGGTCTGTTCCAATCCGAACGGGCTCCCGACTGCCACGACCCAGCTGCCCACTTTTATGTCGTCTGAATTCCCCATCTGGAGAGGGTGGAGATCCGTGGCTCCATTAATCTTCACGAGAGCCAGATCGGTTTTTGGATCCCGGCCTACAACCTTGCCGTCGTATTCTTTTCCATTTGCAAGCTTCACCTTGATCTGGTCAGCATCTTCGACCACATGGTTATTGGTAAGAATATACCCGTCTCGATTCATGACAAACCCTGAGCCGACACCTCGTTGTTCGAAACTACGTGGAGGATTCCCTTCGAAGAAGGGTCCAAAGAAATCCCCGAAAGGATTCTTGTCACCAAACGGACCCCCAAAACTATGGAATCCAAAACCAACGTTCTTCACTTTCTTGACCACCTGGATATTGACGACCCCGGGACGGACCATGCTTGCAAGATCAGTGAAGTTTGCCGGAACCATCGGAGTTTCGGAAACCGCCGACACCGGCACGACTGGCGCGTTCGAAGGTTTGACCGCCGTTGACATCCCATACCCGAATCCGAGTATGGACCCTACGAGTAGCAGGGCAATCAGAATAGTTTTGATCTGTTTTTTACGTTCCATGATTTTTCCTCCTTCTCTATTTTTCCGGCCGATCCCGGCCTCTGCTTTCGACTACATCATAAGCCGTGAAATTAACGACAAGATGACTCGAAGATTACAAATCGGTAATGTTGGGGAAATGCCCCGGGTATTAACGGGCTCCCGGCACAAATCACTCGCGCTGACACTTTCCTTTTAGGGATGGGAAGACAGGGATCTTGGCAGGATGATGTTAAATGTGCTTCCTTGATTCAGGGCGCTCGTTGCTGTAATATCTCCGCCATGCGCCCTGGCAATGGCCCTAGCTAAGCTGAGTCCTAGCCCGATACCGGTCTGGGACCGGCTCTGATCGCACCGGTAAAATCGTTCAAAAATATGAGGAAGATCTTTGGAGGAAATGCCGATCCCCGTATCTTTGACGGATACAACGATCCGTGCATCATTGTCTGCAACCGAGATGATCACCGACCCACCCGACAAAGAGTACTTGATGGCATTGTCAAGGAGATTCGATAGCATTCGCTGAATCATCCTGCTATCCCCGACGAAACGACTCTCTTCCCTGACATCACAACTCAATGTGATCCCCTTATCTTCGGCAGTGGGCTCAAACAGTCTGCATGCCTCCTGGACAACTCCCCCGAGATCGATCTCCTCTCTGGTGAGGTGATCCACCCCAGCCTCCGCTTTGGAAATCATCAGCATCGTATTGATCAAATCAAGAAGGCGATCGCATTCTTCAATGGTATTGGCTGCCATGGCCTCAAACTCAGCCAGGGACTTTCCTGTCGTGAGGGTTACTTCCGCGATGCCCCGGATCCGGGTGATGGGACTTCTCAAATCATGAGCCATATTGTCGCCCATCTCCTTGATCTCTGTAAGCAAGGCCTGAATCCGGTCCAACATCTGATTAAAGGTGATTGCAAGTTGATCGATCTCATCACCCCTTGCTTTAACTGGAACCCGTTCTTCAAGGGTGCCTCCGGAGATCTTCTGAGCGGTTCGAGTCACCGCCTCGACGTCGGAAACCGCCTGGCGGGCCATGAACCAGCCGACGCCCGCAGCCACGACGATCAGGAAAGTCATTGTAGTGATGAAGATTCCCTTGAAGGCGTCAAGAAAACGGGAGTAACTCTCCATGGCCTGGCCCACTTGCAAAACGACGGCGGGACCGAGCATGGCATAAAGAATGCGCACTTTCTCTCTCCGTTGCGGAATGGCGATGGTTTCAAACACGGGGCGGTGGCCGCGAAGCAACTCCTTGATGGTCGCTTCATGAATGTCGATATTCTTCCAGTAAGCCATGTTGGACGAAGAAAAGACCTGTCCGTTCAGGGAAAGAAGGCGGAAAAAAACCTTCTTCACCCCTGCGGCCTGGGCTTCGATCACGGCAGCATTTTTGACGGCTTCGATTTCTTCTGAAGCAAGGAGTGTGGAAAACCGATTGACTTGAGCTAAGAGATCCTGATCGGTCTGCTCCCGAATAAACGAGGTGATGAGCGCATAGAACAAGAGGAAGGCGACGCATGAGGAAAGGGCGAAAATTCCGGCATACCAGAGGGTCAACCGGAAGGAGAGTGTGTTGCGAAGGCTAATCCGCTTCCTTAAGGACATATCCCACTCCGCGTATGGTATGGATTAGCTTCTGGTCGACATCCCGGTCGATCTTGTCTCGGAGCCTGCAAATCCTGGCCTCAACGACGTTGGTCTGGGGGTCAAAATTATAGTTCCACACATGTTCCATGATCATGGTTTTTGAGACAACCCGTCCTGCGCTTCGCATGAGATACTCTAACAGGGAAAACTCAATGGGTTGAAGCTCGATCTTCTTGCCTCCCCTTGTTACTTCCCTCGTAAGAAGGTTCACAGACAAATCCCCCACGGTGAGCCGGGTTGGCTCGGAAAGACCACTGGCTCTTCGGATCAGTGCTTGAACACGAGCAAGAAGCTCAGAGAAAGCGAACGGCTTGGTGATATAATCATCGCTTCCGGTCTGAAGCCCTCTAACCCTGTCATCAATAGATCCCTTCGCACTCAGAATGATGACCGGCGTCTGGATTTTCGCTTTTCGCATCCTTTCGATGAGTGATAATCCGTCCAGTTTGGGAAGCATGATATCGACGACGGCAGCATCATAGGGCTCGCTCGTGATGAGAAAGAGGCCGTTTTCGCCGTCGAGGGCATGATCCACCGCGTATCCTGCCGCTTTTAGTCCTTTGATGATGAAGGAGGCAATCTTGACGTCATCTTCAACCAAAAGGATCCGCATAACAAAAGAATAAGGCTGCTATTCACGGGTGTCAAGGGATGGAGGTCGTTTGGATACGGAGATCATCTGCGCCATGCCTTCAAATTCCGATACACTTTTGAAAAGAATGATTACAGGCGGGGCAAGATCAAAAAAAAACGCAGGCGGAAGCCTGCGTTTAAGAACACTTTAGATAATGAGGCAATTAACAGTTAATATGAAAAAGTTTTATTTCTCGGGCTGCTCAAAAATGCCCAGATGCAAGGCTCCCGAAGTCCTGAGAGTGGCGTCGCGACGAATAAGGAGCGACATCTTGCCACGCCGACGAGTTGGTGAGTCGGCCAGAGGCGTACTTGGACGTACGCCGCAATTGACGAAGGATGAGGAAAACGAAGCAGATGGGGGTTTTTCAGCAGCCCGTTCACCCTTACCGGATCGTACCGATGTAATGGGCGGTCAGCTGGCGCTCCCGGACTTTGGGATTGGAGTAATCAGGAAGAAGCATAGGAGCAACCCGGTCCGTGACGATCCCGGCTGCCTCTAACTCCTTGTGATACCTCCGAACGTGTTCCAGCGTTAATTTCCCGTCTTTTGCCTTCTCCTTGATATAGAGGGCAGCACTGATTCCTCCGATTCTCCCAAAGACGCAGACATCTAGGAGGGAGTTGCCCATCAGCCGGTTTTCTCCATGGACCCCCCCCGATACTTCGCCCGAGGAAAAAAGTCCCGGGATGGAAGTCTCGCACTTGTTATTGTATTCCAACCCGCCATTCTGGTAGTGGAGGGTCGGGTAGACCAGCATGGGCTCCTTCGAGATGTCGATTCCGAAACGTTTCAAAAGAATAAATTTGCCGGGGAACTCCCGTTTGACGGCCCCTTCGCCCATCAGCATGTCGATCATCGGGGAATCAAGCCAGATGCCCATTTTCCCGGCCGGAGTGGGAATCCCCTTTCCGACCTGCGTGCATTCCCGGATAAAGCAAGAGGATTCTACGTCTCTCGGTTCCCGTTCGTTGACGAACTGTTCACCGTCGATATTCAGCACATTGGCGCCTGCCCCCCTGAACTTCTCCGTGATCAGAATCCCTTCCGCCTGCTCGGGAAAGGCAACTCCTGTGGGATGGTACTGAACCGTGTGGAGAAAACAGACTTTCACTCCCGCCCGGTAACCCATCACGAGACCGTCTCCCGTGGCGCCATAATGATTGGTGGTCATGAATCCCTGGATGTGGAGTCTCCCCGAACCGCCTGTCGCCATCACAACCGCCTTTGCCTTGACAACAAAATATTCTTCCGTCTCGATGTTATAAAGGACGGCGCCGGCGCAGTGGCCGTGCTCATTCAAGATCAGCTCCACGGCCGGAGAAAACTCAAGGACCTTGATGTCCTGAACCCGGTTCCTTGCTTCATCCCTTAGGGTTCGCATGATTTCCGCACCCGTAATGTCCGCTGCATAGTGCATCCGTTTCCGGCAGGTGCCTCCCCCATGAAGCGCTTTCAAACGGCCATCCGGGAATTTTGTAAACATACAGCCGAGGTTTTCCAGCCAGGCATGGACCTTCGGGGCCTCGGTCACAAGGGTGTAGGCCAGTTCCGGAACGTTCTTGAAATGGCCTCCACCCAATACATCAAGGTAGTGGAAGTAAGGGGAATCCTTCTCACCTTTGGAGGCTGCCTGAATTCCTCCCTCGGCCATCATCGTATTTGCATCACCGTGCCTGAGCTTG
>Ga0335085_10011200_pt1 | contig 13327 bp, 5 predicted proteins | sample Lox_Sample_45_FD_206712 | JGI IMG/M metagenome (GOLD analysis project Ga0335085, IMG submission 206712) | Soil microbial communities from Loxahatchee National Wildlife Refuge, Florida, United States - Lox_Sample_4.5 | ecosystem: Environmental > Terrestrial > Soil > Wetlands | place: USA: Florida...
GATGAAATCGCGCCAGGTGTTCGACTTGGTGGCTCCCCGGCCGGCCGCATGCCAGGTCTCGCCGTATTCCCCGCCACCGCGGACGTGACAGACGGCGTAGATCCCGCCGCGCTCGAGCCAGGCCAGATTCGCCGCAAAGAAAAAGGGATCGTAGCTGATGCCGTAGGCCCCGTAACCGTCCAGCAAGGTCGGGTTGGTCCCGTCGCGGGCGAGATCGCGACGATGGACGATCGACAGCGGCACCATCGTCCCGTCGCCGGCCCGGACCCGCACTTCGTCCGCGGCGATCGCCGAGAAATCCACCGGTGACGGCGGCTTGAGCTTCGTGTCGGTCAGCTTGCCCGACGCGGGATCGAGGAGGTACCAGAGGGCCGAGTGGGTCCACGAATCGAGGGTAAACAGGACGCCGTCGCGTCGGGGCGTCGCCGCGAAGGAGCTGATGGACCCGTCGAAGGGGAGAGGGACCCGCTCCCCGGCGTTCGACCCGTACTTCCACCGCTCGATCCGCCCCAATCCGCCGTCCAGCAGCTGGACGTACAATCCGTTCTTCGTGGCTCCGAAGTTCCTCAGCACGGCCTCGGTTTCGGGAACCACCAGAGTGGCGTGCCGGAAGTCGGGGGCGCGCGCGTCCACGCGGACGAGCTTGAAGCGGGGGGCGTGGTCGTGCGACAGCAGGTAGACATCGTCGCCATGGACGTCGAAGGACGTGACGCTGTCGGCGACGGTGGCGAGCGGCCGCCACACCGTCGTAGAGTCCTTCAGTTGGGCGAGCGCCGCCACGAACAGGTCGGCCTCATTCTGCACCCCGTGGGCGACGACGGCGAAGGCCCAGGTCTCGCCTGGGACGGTGGCGAGGAAGGGGATGTCGTCCTCGCCGAGCGGGACGCGGGCCGTCACCCCGAGCCCCAAAATTGCGACGTCGGCGGAGTCCGGCGTGCCGAGCACATGCAGGTACACCCGGCTGCGACGGTACCGGTCGGCCACCGAGGCGCCGGCGGCGGGCTTCTGCAGTCGATTGTAGAAGAACGACCGGCCGTCGGGGCGCCACGCGGGCCCCCCGAATTGCGCCCGATCGATCGAATCGGCGAGGACCTTGCCGGCGACGACGTCGTACACCCGCAGGATGCTGCTTTCGGATCCACCGGGGGAGACTCCGAACGCCACATAGCGCCCGTCCCACGAGGGGGCGAAGTAGTCGAGCGCCCAGTGGGGGCCGTTCGGCTGGCGCAGCTTCTCGGGGTCGATCAGCAGTCGCTCGGGCGCGGCCAGGCTGTCGCGGACATAGAGCTTCGGGATGTCCTCGCCCGGAAGGCGCTTCTCATAGAAGAGCCGCGCGCCTCCGAGCTGCACGCTGGGCACGGAGGGCCCAGCGTTGGAGAGCTCGTGAATGCGGGCGGCGAGGGCGGCGCGGCCGGGAATCGCGCTGAGGAGGCCCGCCGTGTAGTCGTTCTGAGCGTGCAGCCAGCGGATCACCGCGCTGTCCTGGAGGTTTTCGAGCCAGCGATAGGGGTCCGAGACGGTCGTGCCGAATCCGGTATCGGTGACGACCTTGACCGACGTCGCCGGCGGGCCGGCTTGAGCGGCCATCGGGGTGGTGCACAGCGGGGCGATGACGCAGGCGATGAGAATCGGGCGCGGACGCATGGGTAGCTCCTGGGAGGGCGCTCTCGGACCTCCCAAATAACCACTGCTTCATAATCGCGTCCAGCGCTTCCTGACCCACACTCAAGGTCCGTCTAGCGGCCTCTGCCCATCAGGCGCATCTTGAGGCGCTCTAAACACTTGCAATGACCCACGCCACCCGCCTCACCGCCGCCCTCACGGGCCGCTACACGATCGAGCGCGAGCTCGGTGAGGGCGGCATGGCCACCGTCTACCTGGCCAAGGACGAGCGGCACGATCGCAAAGTCGCCCTCAAGGTGCTGCGCCCCGAGCTGGCCGCCGTCATCGGCGCCGAGCGGTTCCTCGCCGAGATCAAGACCACCGCGAATCTCCAGCACCCGCACATCCTTCCCCTGTTCGACTCCGGCGAAGCCGACGGCTTCCTCTTCTACGTCATGCCCTACGTCCAGGGGGAAACGGTCCGCGACCGGATCACCCGGGAGAAGCAGCTTCCGGTGACGGACGCGGTGCGGATCGCCGGGGAAGTCGCCGCGGCGCTCGACTACGCCCACCGCCACAACGTGATCCACCGCGACATCAAGCCCGAGAACATCCTGCTGCACGACGGCTCGGCGCTGGTCGCCGATTTCGGGATCGCGCTGGCCGCGAGCAGGGCGGGCGGGACGCGGATGACCGAGACCGGGATGAGCCTCGGCACCCCGCACTACATGAGTCCCGAGCAGGCGATGGGGGAGCGGGAGATCACGGCGCGGAGCGACGTCTACGCGCTCGGCGCCGTGCTCTACGAGATGCTCGTCGGCGAGCCGCCATTCACGGGGCCGACGGCGCAGGCGATCGTGGCGAAAGTGGTGACGGAGCGCGCGCGGCCCCTCATGCCGCAGCGCCACACGATTCCGCCACACGTCGAGGCGACGGTGCTTACGGCGCTCGAGAAGCTCCCGGCGGACCGTTTTGCGAGTGCCGGGGCATTTGCGGCCGCGCTCACGAACCCGGCCTTCGCGACGGCTTCCATCACAGGCGCGGGTCCGATCACGACGACGGCGACCCGGTCGGGTCTGACCGAGATCTGGCGCCGGATCCGTCCGGCATTGCCCTGGGCGCTCGCCGTGGCGCTCGCAACCGTCGCGGTGGTGCGCTGGCCGGCGCATCCGATCGGTCTCCCCGTCATCCGTTTCGAGGTACGCCCGCAGGCGGGGGCGCGGATCGCGTTCCCGGTGGCCGGAGTCGCGACGCAAGTGGCTCTGTCCCCGGACGGTCGGCTGGCGGTTTTCGATGCCACCGCCGCGAGCGGGGGCTGGATGCTCTACGTGCGCAGCCTCGACCGATTGGCGGCCCGCGCGCTTCCCGGCACGGAAGGCGCCCTGAATCCGGCGTTCTCCCCGGACGGTCGCTGGATCGCGTTCCGGTCGGCGGACGGCAAACTGAAGAAGATCGCGATCGACGGCGGCTCCTTGACCACGCTGTGCGCGATCGATAACAGCGGGACCGTCGGCGCCGGGCTCACCTGGCTCTCCGACCGGGAGATCGCGTTCGCCCGGGGGACCTACTCGGAAGGCCGGGGGTTCTGGAAAGTCTCGTCGGATGGCGGCGAGCCGGTCCAGTTCTCCCAGCTCGACAGTGTGAGCCGAGAGCGTCTGCAGCTCTCACCCCGGGCGGCGGAGGGTGGCCGGCTCGTCTTCTACAGCAGCACGATCGCCAGTAACGTCGATTTGAGTATCGGCGTGATCGAAACATCGACCGGCCGGGCGAAGGTCTTTCCGGCCCTCCATGGTATGCGGGCAGCCGGCCTCGTGGACGGCTACCTGGTCTACGTCCGCGGCGACGGCGCCCTCATGGCCGCGCCGTTCGACACGAGGACGCTCACGGCCGGGGCTCCGATTCAGGTGGCCGACAGCATCGCGATTCCCCCGTCCGCATGGGATGCCCCGATCACGCTCTCCGACGGCGGCTCGCTGTTCTACCAGCATGGCGGCGCTGCCAGCCGCGTCATGTCGGTGGACCCGCATGGCGTGGAGCATGCAATCCTCGACTCCGTCCAGGTCTACTCGCACCCCCGACTGTCGCCGGACGGGCGTCGTCTCGCCCTGGAAGTGCAGGGCGCAGCCAACGACGACATCTGGATCATGGATCTGGTCGACCACTCCGCCGTCCGGCTCACCCGGGAGGGCTTCAATAACCGGCCGGAGTGGTCGCCCGACGGCCGCCGGGTGTTGTACACGTCGTCGCGGGCGCCCTCCGATGGCGTATGGTCGCAGCCGGCGGACGGCAGCGCCGAGGCGACGCTGCTCTATCACGACCCGAAGAACCCGATTCGTGAAGCGGTGTTTACGCCGGACGGCCGGTCGATCGTGTACCGGATCGACACGCAGAACAACAATCGCGACATCTTGCTGAAGCCCCTCTCCGACTCGGGAAAGCCGGTGCCGCTCGTGGCGAGTCTCAACGACGAGAAGGAGCCGCGCGTCTCCCCCGACGCGCGCTGGCTCGCCTACGTGTCCAATGAAACCGGTCGCGAAGAGGTGTACGTGCGGGCGTTTGGGGGGGGCGGCGGGCGGCTGCCGGTCTCGACCGACGGTGGCGGCGAGCCGCTGTGGTCGCGGGACGGGAAACGTCTCTTCTATCGCAGCGGGACCAAACTGATGGTCGCGACTGTTGTGACGGCGCCGAGTCTCGCCATAGCCTCGCGGGAGGCCGCGTTCGACGGACCGTTCGCCACGGATAATTACCACCCGAACTACGACATCGCCCCGGACGGCCGGAGCTTTGTCATGATCCACCCCGTAGAGGAGGGCCGTCAGCTGGTGCTCGTCGCCAACTGGCGGGACGAGCTGCGGCAACGGACCCGAGGAGGCGGCAAACCGTGAAGTCGGCCGCGCCCTATTGCACCGGTAGCTTCGTCTCCGCCGCCCACGTGGGATAGGGCGGACGCTTGTAGGTCTTGGGCGGATTCTTGGCCAGCGAATCCATCACGACGGCCACCGCCCGTTCGAGCTGCGGGTCGTGGCCCGCCCGCCACGCCGCGGGGTCGAAATCGACCGCGACGTCCGGCGCGACGCCCTTGTTCTCGACGGCGTACTCGCCCTCCGAGGCCCACAGTGCGACGCGCGGCGCGGTGACGAACCCGCCGTCCATCAGCGGGGGATAGCCGCCGATCCCCACGAGCCCGCCCCAGGTGCGGGTCCCCACGAGCGGCCCCACCTTGAAGCGCCGGAACAGCCAGGGGAGCTCGTCGCCCCCCGACCCCGAGTACTCGTTGATCAGCATCGCCTTGGGCCCGTAGATCGCGCCGGCGGGGATCGGCACGTCCTCGCCATACCGCGAGGTCACGAGGTTGAACGGCTCCATCCGCCGGAGATACTCGACCATATAGTCGGCGATGTTGCCGCCGCTGTTGAACCGCTCGTCCACGATCGCGCCCTGTTTGTCCTGCTGCGCGAAGAAGTAGCGGTTGAACCGGGTGTACCCTTCGTTCGCGGTGTTGGGGACATAGATGTAGGCGAGCTTGCCCCCGGAGAGCCGCTCGACGGTCCTGCGGTTGGCGTCGATCCAGGCGAGGTGCCGCAGCATCAGGTCGTTCCTGACCGGCACGACCGTCACGTCGCGCGCTCCGGTCCCGTTGGCGTTCGGCCCCACGCGCAGCACCGTCTGTTTCCCCGCCATCCCCTCGAAGGCGTGGTCCACGTTCTCGGTCGCGCGTACGTCGCGGCCGTTCACGGCGAGGAGGTATTCGCCGGCGCGCACGTTCACCCCGGGCTGGGTGAGGGGGGCGCGGAGATCGGGGTTCCAGTTCTCGCCGGCATACACCTTGGCGAAGCGCCAGCGGCCCTGGTCGATCGAGTAGTCGGCGCCGAGCAGGCCGTTGGCCGGAGCCCCCCCTCCGCCCCCGGGTCCATCGGAGAACACGAAGAGATGCCCCACGGTGAGGTTGCCGAAGGCCTCTCGCAACAGATAGTCGAGGTCGGTGCGGTCGCCCAGCCCGTCCAGATACCTGGCGTAGAAGCGCTCGGTCGCGGCGAGGTCGAGCCCGTGGTAACTCGGGTCGTAGAAAAAGGCGCGCTGCAGCCGGAACGCCTCGTGATACATGTCCTGCCATTCGGCCCGCGGGTCGGTGGCGAGCTGGATGTCGCTCGTGCTGAGGTTGCCGTCTCCGGCCTTGATCGGCGTGGTCAGCGCCGTGATGGCAAAGGTGGTTTTCTGCCGGTACAGGAGCTTCTCGCCGTCTCGCGAGACGTCGAACTCGCCGACCCCGTCCAGCAGCTGGTCGGTCTTGCGCTCGCCGAGATCGAACTTGTAGAGGGTCGCGGCAAAGTCACCGTTCTGCTGATCCACCGGAACGAGCGGCGCCTCCATGAGGACCAGGATCCCCGTCTTGCCGGGGAGCAGCGCGACGTAGTTGCGGGGGGGCGGCGGGAGGGCCACCGTGCGCTGGTCGATCGCCTCGAAATCGATGGTGACGGGCGTCGGGGTCGCGACAGCCGGCGTCTTCCCCTTGGTGGTGTCCTTCGCGGCGCTGTCCGATTTCGCCTTCTCCTCGTCGCTCTCGGGGGCCAGCGGCGAGGGCAGATCCTTCTTCAGCACGATGGCGTAGAGGCTGCGCGTGACCGGATGGTCGTAGGTCATCATGCTGAAGTCGGAAGCCGGTCCCGCGTCGGTGCTGGCGAGGAAGTAGAGGTATTTCCCGCTGGCGTCGAACGCCGGGGAGCGCGCGTCGCTCATCCCGTCGGTCACGCGCGTCGCCGTGGCCTTCGTCAGGTCGTAGACGAACACGGCGCCGAGGCGGTTCGCGATCCCGCGCGGGTAGGCGATCCACTTGGAGTCCGGGGACCAGGAGAGCGCGATGGCGTTCTGGTCGCCGAAGGGATCGGTATCGACCTTGGTGGTCTTGCCGGTCGCGACGTCGGCGTACCAGAGCTCGCCGCGGGAGTTGCTGTAGGCGATGAGCTTCCCGTCGGGGGACCAAATGGGCGCGTAGTAATAGGTGTCGTCTCCGCCGAGAGTGATGGTCTTCGGGTCGCCCATCCCGCTCTGGCCCCGCAGCTCGAGGTGATACGCCCCGCCGCGGTCCGAGAAGTAGGCGATCGTCTGGCCGTCGGGGGACCAGGAGGGCCACCGCTCGGTGGCGCCGGGGGTATTGGTGATGTCCCGCGCATCGCCCTTCTTGGCCGGCACGGTGACGATCTCGCCGCGGGCCTCGAACGCCGCGCGCGTGCCCGTAGGTGAAATGACGGCGTGCGTCAACCGGTCACCCACTCCCACGAACCGCGGCAGGGTCGCCGAGAGCTCGCCCCCCGGCGTGATCGGGACCGCGGCCTCCTTCCCGGTGGTGAGATCGTAGAGGTGAATCGAGCCGAATTGCTCGTACACGATCCCCCCCGGACCGGCCGAGGCACTCTTGATGTCGAGCCCCGTGTTGGTGATGCGCCGCGTCACTTGCTTCGTATGCACGTCGTAGGCGTACAGGCTGGCGGGGCCGTCGCGGTCGGAGATGAAGAACACCGTGTCGCCCACCCACATCGGACTCTGGTCGGTCGAGTTGGTCCGCGGGACCTTCTCGATCGCGGCGTCGGCGAGATCGGCGATCCAGATCGGCGTCGTGCGGCCGCCGCGATAACGCTTCCACGCCTCGTTCGCGGTTGGAAACGGCAGGTACGCCAGCCGTTTGCCGTCGGGGCTGAACGCGCCCTCCCAGGCGCCCGGAAGATCGACCACGGTGGGCGCGACCTCGTCCATCCCCTGCACGAACAGCCGTGGAGCGCCAGCTTCGGCGTGCTGGGCGATTCCCAGCCGCGTCGACTCGAACAGCACTTTGCCGTCGGGGGTCCAGCCGCGCACGCGATCGGGGGCGGGGTGCCAGGTGAGTCGCTTCGGCGTTCCCCCGGCGGCCGCGATTACGTAGACGTCGAGGTTGCCGTTATTGCCATTGGAGTACGCGACCCACTTCCCGTCGGGCGAGAAGGCACAATAGTTGTCCGCACCGGGAATGCTTCCGGTGAGGCGGTGCGCGACGCCGCCGGCGCGGGGCACGAGCCAGATGTCGCCCGCAAAGGTGAAGCACATCTGCGTCGCGGAGAGCGCCGGGTTCTGGAGCAGGTATGGCGGCTGCGATTGCGCGCGCACGCCGCCTGTCGGAATCAGCACGGCGAGAGTGACCAGAGCGAGCGCAAGGTGAACGAAGCGAGAGAGACGGACGGATTGGGGACGCGCCATGAAAGCTGCCTGTGGGGGAGGGGCGGAATGTAGCACGCGAGCGGCATGCGACTAGAGCGACTCGCGGTCCGCCGCTCAACCGGGCATCTTTCGCGGCATGAGAGTGGGACTGGTTGGGTTCGCGGGGGAAACGGCTGTTCTATCGCAGCGGGACCAGATTGATGGTCGCGAGTATTGTGACGGCGCCGAGTCTCGCCGTAGCCTCGCGGGAGGCCGTGTTCGAAGGGCCATTCGCCACCGATAATTACCACCCGAACTACGACGTAGCGCCCGACGGCCGGAGCTTCGTGATGATCCATCCGGTAGAGGAGGGCCGCCAGCTGGTGATCGTGGCCACCTGGATCGATGAGTTGCGGCAGCGCACTAGGGGGGGAAGCAATAAATGAGTACAGGCACAATGGACCGGCTGAGCGCCGCGCTGGCCGACCGCTACCGCATCGAGCGGGAGCTGGGGGAGGGCGGGATGGCCACGGTCTACCTGGCGCACGACCTGCGCCACGACCGGCAGGTGGCGCTCAAGGTGCTGCGCCCCGAGCTCGCCGCCATTCTGGGCGCCGACCGCTTCTTGAAGGAGATCAAGACCACCGCCAACCTGCAACACCCGCACATCCTGTCGCTGTTCGATTCGGGCGAGGCCGACGGCCTCGTCTATTACGTCATGCCGTACGTCGAGGGCGAGAGCCTGCGCGACCGCATCTCGCGCGAGCACCAGCTCCCCCTGGACGACGCGCTGCGGATCACCCGCGAGGTCGCCGACGCCCTCGCCTATGCCCACGGTCACGGGATCGTGCACCGTGACATCAAGCCCGAGAACATCCTGCTCCACGGCGGGCACGCGCAGGTGGCGGACTTCGGGATCGCGCTCGCCGCGAGCCGTTCCGAAGGCGGCACGCGGCTGACCGAGACGGGGATGAGCCTCGGCACGCCGTTCTACATGGCGCCGGAGCAGGCGATGGGGGAGCGCGAGATCACGCCCAAAGCGGACATCTACGCGCTCGGGTGCGTGCTCTACGAGATGCTCGTCGGGGAGCCGCCGTTCACGGGGGCGACGGCGCAGGCGATCATCGCGCGGGTGATGACCGAAGAGCCGCGTTCGCTGACCCTGCAGCGGCGCACGATCCCGGCGCACATCGAGGCGGCGGTCGGGCGAGCGCTGGAAAAGCTGCCGGCCGATCGCTTTGGTTCCGCCGCCGAATTCGCCGCGGCGCTCGAGAACACCGGGTTCACCTCATCCCGTCCGGCCGCGGCAGGGGTGGCTCCCTCGTCCGGGTGGCGGGCGCGGGTCGCCGTCCCGGCGCTCGCCGTAGCGGGCGCGGCCGTCCTGGTGGCGGCCTGGCTGGCATGGCGCCCCGCGGTTCCCGCGCCCGTGATCCGCTACGGGTTGGCGCTCCCGCCGTCGCAGGCCCCGTTCCCAGCCCGCGCGGTGCCATCCCCGGACGGCTCCAACCTGCTGTATGTGGGACCCGTGTCGGGGCAGCTGGGTCAGGTGAGTCAAGGGATCTATCAGCTCTGGCTGAAGTCCCGGGATCGCGCTGATGCCACGCCGGTGCCGGGAACCATGCAGGTCTTCAACGCCACCTTCTCGCCCGACGGCAAGTGGATCGCGTACGTGCAGGCCAGCCACCTGATGAAGATCGCGGTGACCGGCGGCTCCCCGGTGACGCTGGCCGATTCGGTCGCCTTCGCGCAGCCGGGTCTCGCCTGGCTCGATGACGGTACCATCGTCTACACCCAGCTCGGCGCGTTGGCGCTGCGCCGCGTCCCCGCGGTGGGCGGCACGCCGACGGTCGTGTACCGTTCCACGTTCAACTTGCGAGAGCCAAGCCCGCTCCCCGGCGCGCGCGGGGTTCTCTTCGCGCATTGCACCGATCGCAGCTGCACCGCGAGGAACGTCGAGGCGCTGGACCTGCGGTCCGGCGCGACGCATCTCGTGGTCAACGGCGCGGACATGGGGCGGTACCTGCGGACCGGACACGTCCTCTACGTGCGCGATGACGGTGCGGCATTCGTCGTGCCGTTCGATCCCAGCTCCTTCAAGGTCAAGGGCGCACCGGTGTCGGTGGAGGACAGCGTGTCCCTCGCGCCGGGCTTCCCTTTGCTCTCGGTTTCGGACGGCGGCACCATGGTGGTGCATCGGGGTGCCGGCTCGGGCGTGTCCGGCCAGTATGAGCTGGTGTGGATCGATCGCGCCGGCGTCATTGCGCCGATCGACATGGGCGGACCGCTCAAGATCGACCCCGGCGGCGGGAATCCCGGCTGGGCGCTGTCACCCGACGGCCGGCGCCTCGCGATCGGACTGCTCACCTCCGGCGGCGGCGACATCTGGGTGAAGCAGTTGCCGAACGGGCCGCTCTCCCGGGTGACCTTCGACAGCCTTCCGGATATGCGGCCGCGCTGGGAGCCCGGTGGACGCCGCATCACCTACGTGGCGGAAGGGTCCAATTTCGACCTGCATCAGGTGAACGCCGACGGCACCGGCGGCGACACCGTGCTGGCGCGGCACCCCGATGCCATCTTCGAGGGTGCGGTGTCGCCCGACGGGCAGTGGATCGTGGCACGGATCCGCGGCGGCCTCGGCCATCAGGGGCGCGACATCATCGGCTACCGTCGGGGCGACACCACCGCGGTGCCGCTCATCGCGAGCGCGGATTTCGACGAAAACGCCTTCCGCCTCTCCCCCGATGGGCGCTGGATCGCCTATGAATCCGATGAATCGGGCCGCCGCGAGGTGTACGTACGCCCGTTCCCGAATACGAACTCGGGGAAGTGGCAGGCGTCCATCGCCGGGGGCTATGCCCCGCTGTGGGCGCCGAGCGGGCGCGAGCTGTTCTTCGTGGACGTGCAGCGGCGGATGACGGTCGTGCCGTTCACCCCGGGGGTCGAGCCGCGGCTCGGCGACCGAAAGGTGCTGTTCACCCTGCCGCAGACCGTCTACCTGTGGGAGAACGATTACTACACGCCATTCGACATCAGCCCCGACGGCCGACGCTTTCTCATGGCCCGTCAGGTTCAGAACGGGGATTCCGGGGAGGAGCCGCTGATCGTGACGGAGAACTGGTTCACCGAACTGCGCCAGCGGCTGCGGGGACACTGAGTGACGGCGCTACTGGCCTCGGCGGGAATACCGTTGTATAGTTCTTGATACCATTTGCTAGCGAGCCCCCATGTCCACGGTCCAGATCAGCGCCCGCATTGACGCACGCCTCAAGAAGGTGCTCGACCAGGTATGTCGCTCCCGTGGCATCGTGATGAACCACTTCGTCCAGGAGGCCCTGCTCGATCGCCTGGAAGAACTCGAGGACGTAGAGGATCTCAAGGCCATCCGGCATGAGCCGACCCGGCCGCTCGCCGAGGTACTGGCCGAGCTCAAGCTCGATGGCGCGGTATAGCCTCGAGATCAGTCGTACCGCCGAGAAGCAGCTCCGGAAGCTCTCCGCGGCAGATCGGCGCCGGGTGGCCCGGGCGATGCTCGCGTTGGGCGAGGAGCCGTATCCCGCGGGGGCGCGCAAGCTCATCGGCTATGACGACGTCTTTCGCATTCGGGTCGGGGTGTATCGCATCATCTACAGCGTTTCAGGTCGCGCGCTCGTGATCATCATTCTCAAGATCGGGCACCGGAAGGACGTCCTATCGATGAGGTCGCAGACTGTCGCGGGCACCCGACGCCGGTCGGTCGCTGGGTCGACGCCTCGGGCTGGTCGTCCCCGGGCCAAAGGCCGGGTTCGGCTCGGCGCGACCCATCCTGAAGGACGACGGGCGTCCGTCTTTCAAGACGGGCCGGCGCGCAGCGCCGCCGAGCCGACGCTTCAGCGTCGGGACATGGAGCGACGTTGACGGACGGCCCTACTCGCCTCACCGCTGCCTTGACCGATCGCTACCGCATCGAGCGGGAGCTCGGCGCGGGTGGCATGGCCACGGTGTACCTCGCCCAGGACCTGAAACACGACCGCCAGGTGGCGCTCAAGGTGCTGCGTCCCGAGTTGGCCGCCGTCATCGGCGCCGAGCGGTTCCTCGCCGAGATCAAGACCACCGCGAATCTCCAGCACCCGCACATCCTTCCCCTGTTCGACTCCGGCGAAGCCGACGGCTTCCTCTTCTACGTCATGCCCTACGTCCAGGGGGAAACGGTCCGCGACCGGATCACCCGGGAGAAGCAGCTTCCGGTGACGGACGCGGTGCGGATCGCCGGGGAAGTCGCCGCGGCGCTCGACTACGCCCACCGCCACAACGTGATCCACCGCGACATCAAACCCGAGAACATCCTGCTGCACGACGGCTCTGCCCTGGTGGCGGACTTCGGGATCGCGCTGGCCGCGAGCAAGGCGGGCGGGACCCGGATGACCGAGACCGGGATGAGCCTCGGCACACCGCACTACATGAGTCCCGAGCAGGCGATGGGACAACGGGAGATCACGGCGCGCTCGGACGTGTACGCCCTCGGCGCGGTGCTTTACGAGATGCTCACCGGGGATCCGCCATTCACGGGATCGACCGCCCAGGCGATCGTCGCCCGGGTCGTCACCGAGGCCCCACGGCCCCTGGTGCCGCAGCGGCATACGATCCCGGTACACGTGGAAGAGGCGGTCCTCACCGCGCTGGAGAAACTCCCGGCCGACCGGTTCGCCTCGGCCGCGGAGTTCGCGACGGCGCTCACCACTCCCGGCGCCGCGACCCGGAGTCGTACTGCCGCAACCGCCGCTCCCGGGAGGGCCGCAGGTTCGCGCCTTCGCCTGCGAGAACCGCTCACCATCGCCCTCGGCGTCGTGGCTCTGGGATCACTCGCGGTCGCGGCGAAACTGGCCCTCCGTCGCGAGCGGGCGACGCTGCCGCCGATCCGCTTCGTTCTGGCCACAACGGACAGCACCAAGCCGTTCGACAACTTTCCGTGGCCGGCTGCGATCTCGCCTGACGGCAGCACCGTCGTGTACTCGGTCGGCCAGAAGAACGGCGTCTCAACGCTGTACGCGCTGCGGACCGACGAGCTCGTCGCCCGTCCCATTCCCGGCACGGTCTCCGCCTATCAACCGTATTTCTCCCCCGATGGACAGTGGCTCGCCTTCGAGATGGCGGGGAAGGAACGGAAAGTCCGCCTGGACGGCGGTGCTCCGGTGACGATCACCGACGCCGGCGGGGCGAACGGCGGTACCTGGACCCCCGGCAACGAGATCATCCTCGGGTCACAGGGCAGTTTTTCCGGGTTGACGCGCGTCAGCGCCGCCGGGGGGACGGCCGTGGTGCTGACCCGAGCCGACACGGCCCGCGGCGAGCGCAATCACCTCTGGCCGGTGGCGACGCCCGACGGCAAGGCTGTGGTGTTCACGATCTGGTCGGGGAGCCTCGCGAACGCCCAGCTCGGCATCGCCTCGCTCCGTGACGGCGCGGTCGGCCGGCTCGGGCTCGAAGGGATCCGGCCGCTCGCAGTGCTCGACGGGATGCTGGTCTACGTCAAGGCCGACGGCTCGGTGATGGCGGTGGGTCTGGACGTCGGTCGCCAGCG
>Ga0335085_10011201_pt1 | contig 13326 bp, 12 predicted proteins | sample Lox_Sample_45_FD_206712 | JGI IMG/M metagenome (GOLD analysis project Ga0335085, IMG submission 206712) | Soil microbial communities from Loxahatchee National Wildlife Refuge, Florida, United States - Lox_Sample_4.5 | ecosystem: Environmental > Terrestrial > Soil > Wetlands | place: USA...
AGACCCGCACGCCCGGCCTTCGGCCAGCCATCCAGATCGGCGGCACTGCGCGCGGGCGGCATCAGGGCGTCGACCGCGCTCTGCGACGGGCGGCAGGACGACAATCCGCGCGTCGACGCCAGCACGGTCCGCGTGGGGTCCGGCCGCTGGAGACGCGCGCGGCACCTCGGTAGCTGGCGGCTGTGAGCTCCGGAACGAGGGCGTGCCTGCATCATGTGCATGTGGTGCAAGTGAATAGTGCGTGAACCGCCAAGGCGAGCGCATGATGGGCGCCAGCAGGCCCAGCGCAGGGGAGGTGCCAGCGGTGACTGTGGGCGGTCATTTCGAGCGGGTAGCCGCCGTCTATGAATCGCTGCGCACTACCGACGAGGCGCCGGTGCGCGCGATCGGCCAGCTCCTGCCTGACCGCCCGGTCACCGGCGTGGATGTCGGCTGCGGGACGGGCCGGTACTCGCGGCTGCTGCGCGCTTTGCTGCCGGAAGGCTCGCGGCTGGTCGGTAGCGATGTCTCGGCGGCCATGCTGGCACAGCTCGAGGCTGGCAACCGCGGCCACGCCCGCGGGGTGGCGCCGCTGCTGGCAGCAGCCGAAGAACTGCCGCTGCGGACCGCCAGCCTCGACCTGGTCACGGCGTTCAACTGCGTTCACCACTTCGACCTCGGCCGGTTCCTGACCGCCGTCGCCCGGGTGCTGCAGCCTGGCGGCCAGCTGTTCATCTACACCCGCACCCCGCAGCAGAACGCGCGAACGATCTGGGGCCGCTGCTTCCCCGGCTTCACCGAGCATGAGCAGCGCCTGCACAGCGAGGCCGCGCTCAGGGAGGCCATCCGCGCAACCAGCGGGCTCAAGGTAGTCGCAACACAGACCTTCAAGCTCCCGCGCTCAAGCACAGCCGAACGGCTCAGGGCCCAGGCCGAGGGGGGCCACTACTCGACCTTCTCCCTGTACACACCGGAGGAGTTGCGCGCGTCCATCGCGACCTTCCTGGCCCGCTTGCCCAGCCCCGAGGTCTGCTGGGTTGACGAGCACCTCCTGGTCGTGGCCGGTAGCCAGCCGCCGCAACCAGGGCGAGCCTGACGGGCTGGCCCGACGAGCGCGCCAGGCGATCAAGGATCAGGCCACCAAGATCAGCGCTGCGCGTCGGCGAGGCTCCCAGCAGACCTTCTGACGGCCGCGCAGATCACCCCGGTATGGACGCCGCCGACATCCCGGAACTCGACCCTCGTGGCCGCCCAGAACGGCAGATCCGCTACGTCAAGCTTGCAAGGCATATAACAGAACGTGATACCGCAGTGCTTGAATGAGAGACGCCCGCTTCCTGTGTTCCCCGCCGAGACGGCACAGCAGCGCCTCCTGCTTCGCTCGGTTCACTCCTGGCGGCGGAATGGCGCCTTGTCGTCCTCGGCGGCCGGCTCGTCATCCTCGTCGTGAACGAGCGCTGAAGCCGCGGAGCGGGCCGCTTCGCGGGCCCGGGCGGCGGCGTCACCGCCGAGTCCTGTTCGCTCGATGCACCACTGCGTCCACTCCGGCAGCAGCCGCAGCGCCGGATTGGCGTAGTCAGCAAAGTAGGACCCGCGGATCAGGTGAGCCGCCATCTCGATACGGTGCGGCGAGCATGCTCTTGCAGGTCGTTGTAGCCGGAGCCGTCGGGGTTGGACGAGGCCGTTCTGACCCGAAGCGAAGCCGTGAACGACGCCCCACCGCTGCCTACGAACTGAACTCTCATATCCACATCGTGACCCACCCGCCCCGCCACGCTGCGGCGCGCCCGCAGCGGCAGATCCGGACGTCACTACGTCAGCGGTCGTGGATAAATATCCGGACCCGCCGGGCCCGTGCGGTCCGATCCCGTCGAGCGCGTCGCCGAGGCGGTCTGTTCTGCCTCCGGGTCATAGCGGGACTGCAGATTGATCCAGAACGCTCCTACGTGCCGGGGAAACAGGCCAGCCGCAGCGCCGGGGCCGCGCTGATACGGCAATGACCGCGTGATCGCGTTGATCCTCCGGGCCGGTACGTGCCCGGCGGCCGGGGAAGGCGAACCAGGTTGACGCACGCGGCTCTACGTCGATCACCGTGTCACATTTCTGCGCCGCGGCGGGTCATGGCGGTGACAGCAAAGACCGGGCCGGAGCAAGCGCGCGCCGGCCCACCCGATGGGAGCATTTTGATGTCCACCGCCCACGTCGTCGTCACCGTCCTGGCCGCCGCCTGGGTAGGCTTCTCGGCGGTCTCTGTGTTCCTCCGCGCCAAGTGGGTTGTGCAGCCCCTGGCCGATTATGGCGTCCCCCAGTCGTGGTGGCCCTGGCTCGGCACGGCCAAGGCCGCGGGGGCGGTAGGCCTGCTGGCCGGCCTGCTCGTGCCCGCCATAGGTGTCCTGGCGGGGATCTGCCTGGTGCTGTACTTCACCGGGGCCGTCATCACCGTGGCCCGGGCGCGGTGGTACTCCCACATCCCGTACCCACTGATGTACATGGCGCCGGTGGCCGGTGCCCTGGTGCTGGGGTTCGCCAGCTGAGCCTCGGCCAGACCTGTCACACGGGTTGCACCCGGCTGCTCCATTACCCGCCAACCTTCCCGGGTCGGCGGGTAATGGTGTCAGGGATTCCACGGCTGCGGCCCGCCGGGCTCCGGGGGAACACCCGGGCATCGGACGGCACTGCCACGCCCGCGGCTGCCAGCCTCACACGGCACGGACGCCACCCTGAGCGAGCGAGCGTGCAGAGCATTGGCGGCCAGAGCCAGGCAGCGGCACGGCCGCCATGTACAGCCAGCAACGTGATGCGACACAGCGCTTCGACGGTCGCTGCCTACTTGCACCACCTACGGGATGTAGACGCCGGGGGCGGGCGGCCTTGCGCAGCTCTCATGTCCCACAGCATGGTGCGGGTGAAGGTCAGTGGCGTGCCGGTGGTGTAGCGGGCCGCGAGCACCTGGTTGATGTCGATGTCGGGCAGCTGGTAGCGGGTATGGCCGGGGGTGTCCCAGGCCACGCGAACTCGGTCTCGAACGGCCGCTACATCATCGTTTCCTGCTCCTTGGTCGTGCTGTTGGTCTGGTCGCATGATGCAGGCCACCCAGGCGCTCAGCGCTCCAGCCGCCGGTCCGGCTGGCTTGGCGGCCTTGCGGCGGCGCTGCGTGAGGATCCCTGAACCAGCCCGGCCGACGCTCATACCCGGGCACGACACACATCCCTGCAACCGTCCGGAGCTGGCAATTCTGCACGCCATGCACCCGATTCCCGGACAGGCTCAGGACAGCACGGAATCGGCAACGGGATCCCGCGTTGGGCAGCTTCGCCTCACCCTTCGTGATCGGTCCTGGCCTTCGGCGCGATCGGCTGCAGCCCCGCTGCGCAGCCGGCGCCGTTACCAGGAGTGCCTCCGACCGCCGGCCTGAGAAGACTCAGCCTGCAGCGCCGCTGACCCTGTGGGACGCTCAGCGAGGACGGATGGATGGGCTGAAGGCGGAGGACAGCGTGAGCAGTTCAATCCTGAATGTAACGTTCGACTGCTCGGACGCCGCGTCGGTGGCGCAATTCTGGAGCGAGGTCACCCAGTGGTCTTGTTCGAAACAAGAGATGCCGGGCAACACCTTCTGGGTTGTCAGCGTGCCGGGCGGGGCTCATCCTCGGCTGGTGTTTGTCAATGTTCCCGAATCCAAGACCGTGAAGAACCGCGTCCATCTCGATCTGGTGCCTAACGGGTCTCAAGCCGAGGAGCTCGCCAGGATCGAGTCGCTGGGCGGGCGGGTCATCGATGACCGCCGACAGGCCATGCCGGGAGGATGGGTCGTGGTGGCCGATCCGGAGGGAAACGAGTTCGACCTGGAAGGCGGCGAGTAGACCGCGCAGTGTCGGCGGGTTGTTCTCAGCGGGGCGCACGGAGGAGCGGCGGGGCCTCGCCGCGTGTTTGGCGATCCTCGTGGTGCCGGGCTTGGGTGCTTCTGTGGCCGCGAGCACCTCGATGGCCAGTGGAGCGGTGGGGCTGGCCCCGCCTCTGGCCGGACCCGGTGTTCGGCGAGGGCCGGCCAGGGTGGCGGCGGAGGCAGACTCAGGAGGTGGCCCGGAGCTGCCTTGCACCGCGGCCCGCGGTGATAGCATAATGTAAGCATGCCGAACTTGCTGGTACGTGATGTCCCCGACGACGTGCACGCTGCTTTGCAGCGCCGGGCTGAGCGGCGCGGCCAGTCGCTACAGCAGTACCTGGCGGGTGAGCTGCGGCGGCTGGCGGAGCGGCCGGGAGTTGATGAAGTGCTGGATCGCATCGAGCGCCACCGCGGTGGCCGGGTGGGCCTGCGGCAGGCCGCTGATGATCTGGCTGCCGAGCGGGAGCGGCATTGATCGTCATCGACGCGTCCGTGCTGGCTAACGTCGTCGGTGACGACGGAAACGATGGCCGGCGCGCCCGCCAGGAATTCCGCACCGCCGGTGACGTCGCCGCGCCGGACTTGGTCGACGTCGAGACCGTCGCGGTGCTGCGCAAGCGATGGATCGCAGGAACCGTCTCTGACCGCAGGTTCGCCGCCGCAGTGGAAGACCTCGAGCAACTCGATCTGGACCGCTACCCCACCCTGCCATTCATGCGTCGCGCTTACGAGCTGCGGGCAAACATCACCGCCTATGACTCCGCATACGTGGCACTCGCCGAGACGCTCGGCTGTGAGCTGGTGACCGGCGACGGGCGCCTCGCCAATGCTCCCGGCCCCCGGTGCGCCATCCGGGTGCTGCAGTGACGAGCCTTCCGTTCCACCGAACGCCTATCTGCCAACTGGCGGCGTTGACCGTACAGCGCGAAAGTACAGCAACAGGACCGGATCTCATCGGACACCGGTGCACGCCCCAGGACGGTGACCTGCGGCGATAGACACCTCCGGACGACCTGCCTTCTGTTTGCAAGCAGGGGGTCAGGGGTTCGAGTCCCCTTAGCTCCACAGGTCAAAAGCAAAATTCGAACACCGGGGACGGACTGTACAGCAGCAAAGTCAGCAGCCGGGATCGCATCAGATGCCGCGCATCTGCCCGAGTCGGCCCTCGCCATCGCTCCGCGGCCGCGGTCACAGCACACGGGTCCCTCGTCCTGGCCGGAGTTCCGGCGTGCTGAGCAGGAAGAACGCGGTCCTCCCAGTCCCGCGTCTGCCAGTCCCATGATCAGCGGCCAGCGCCGGGGAATTGCCGTTTCATCGTGGCTCCTGCCGTTCCTGCAGAGGGTCAGCCGAGGCGAGTGACCAAGTATTTCATGTCACCTGCAGTGTGCTTTTCCGTAACGCATTATGAGGTTTATGGCGCCCTGCCGAGCATGCGCTGGCGGCCGGAGGCAAGTCTCTAATGGTGAGTGGTACAAAACACCCAGTTCTGGCGCAGCCTCTTACGCGCTATCGTCAGTGCGTCTTTGCGGGTGAAAGGCCATGTCAGGTGGGCTATGAGCATGTGTCCTTACCGGCGAGCTTATACACGGGTAGCTCTGTGAACTGCGCTGAGCGTGGCTGGCCCGGTGTGCTGCCTGCCGCTTCCAGCCCGGAAGGATGTCCGGGCATTTGCCGTGGCCGCGCGGCTGTGACTGGCTGCCGCGCGGCCACGGTCTCGGTGTCGCATTTTCAGGCGGCCCGGGCTGGCAGGTGCCGCCGGGCTGCCCATGCCCGGTCCACGATCACTGCCATGGTGGCGGCGACGACTGCGGCTGCGGCGGCGATGAGGGTGATCTGCCAGCCGGGCATGCCGCCGGTGACGATGGTGTGCACCTGTGGAGGCGGCTGCCCTGGCCTGTCATACCCGCCCGGTGGCGGCAGGCGGACGGCGAGCGCGGCCGGGGATGCGGCGGCCAGTGCCAGCAGGGCGCCGGCGAACCCGGCCAGAATGCCGGCCGCGCGGCGGATGAGATGGATGCGGTTCATGGCGACCCCCTCGTGGTCGTTGCTGGAGGTCAACGCTCCGTGAGGGAGGTTGCAGAACGGTTGAGGCCCAGTTGCACCAGGTCTGGCGGGGCGGCTATCCGGCTTCGGTGGGCAGGGTGGCCAGCGCGGCCCGGGCCTGGTCCGCCAGAGCTACCGCATGCCGGTCCTGGTAGAGGCGCAGCGCTTGGCGCAGGCTGGCGGCGGCTTCGGCCGGTGCGCCTGCCAGCTTGGCCACTTCGGCCGTGGCGACCAGTATTTCCGCCTGAAACACCACCGAGGTGGTTAGCGCGATGAGCGCCTCGGCCTCGGCGGCGAGCTGCCGGGCGGCGGCGAACTGGCCGCGCTGGGCGAGGATCTTGGCCCTGGTTACCCGCCACCGGGCTTGGGCGTCGAGGTCAGCAGCCACGGCCAGCGTCTCGGCTTCTTGGGTCAGCTGATACGCCTCGCCGGCACGCCCCAGCGCGTACTCCGCCTCGGCGAGCGTGGTCAGCCAGGCGGGAAGGTATCCACGTTCGCCTATCGCGCGCAGCGTATCGCAGCCCTTCTTCAGTTCCGCCTTGGCCACAGCGGGATCCCCGGCGATCATCTCGATACGGCCCGCCTGGGCGGCGCTCAGCGCCGATTCGATCTTCCCCCCGCATCTGGTTTGCGCGGACCGGGCACGCGTGATCGCCGCGCGGGCTTCGGCGAAGCGGCCGACGTAACCGTAGAGCACCGCGAGCGGCTGCAGGATGGCGGCCTCCGCCCACGGGTCACCCGAGGCCGCTTCGAGATTTCGCTCCGCCCGGCCGATCGCCACATCGGCGGGGACAGGCAGCGAGAGGAAGGCCCATACCAGCCAGCCTGCGGCATTTACCCCCGCGAGGTGGTTACCGCTTTCCTCCGCGCAGGTGGCGCTGCGCTCGAAGGCCTCTATGGCCGCCGACGCATCGCCGGACGCCAAACGCTGCCTTCCTATCTCGATCCACGCCTCAGCCAGGCCCGCCCGATCGCCCTCGGCGCTGAGCACCGCCGCGGCGGCCTCGCATTCCCCGAGGGCTTCGGGGCTGGTTCCGCTGAGCATGGCGCGAGTTTGTGATAGCTGCACCTGGATCCGCGCCTGAGCCGCGCGCAGGCCGACCGCCTCGGCGATCCGGTACCCCTCGGACAAGATGGCCTCCGCCCGCTCAAGGTCGGCCTGGTGCAAGGTCATCCCGAGGAGGCGGAGCAGGTCAGCGCGCAGCCGTGGGTCGGCCGGGCCAGCGGCCAGCGCGCGTTCCAGCCAGTCTTGTCCTTCCTGAAGGAGCCCGCGGGCCAGCCAGAAGTCGCCCAGCGCCCGGGCCAGCCGCGGCCCGGTGTCGCTGTCTTCGGGCAGGGACCAGCTGAGCGCGGCGCGGAAGTTGTCATGCTCGCGGGCCACCACGGCCAGGTCACTTTCCCGCTCGGCGAGCGCGAGGAACGCCCCGGCGTGGCGCCGCCGCGCCGGGCCGGCGTCCCCGGTCTCGGCCAGACGTCCGGCGGCGTAGTGGCGGATGGTCTCCAGCAGCCGGTACCGGGTCTTGCCTCCGACCGTATCGGCGACCACCAGTGACTTGCTGGCCAGCTGGTCCACCAGGTCAAACGCGACCGCCTCATCGCCGCCGCAGCACACCTGCGCCGCCTGCGCCAGCGCGGCCCCGTCTGGGAGGCCGGGGGCGAAGCGCAGCCGCACGCGCCGTGTGCAAACGGACTGACCTCGTGGGCTGGGGCTTGCAGGCTCATCTGGACCGGGTCAGTTCTTTGCGCGGCCTGAGGTCTGGTCCGCGCCCTTGCGGAAGCACCTGCCGGAGTTCGGCCCTGGAGGCGGCCCGGGCAGCCGCCGTGCTGGCAGCCCAGGTGGCGCAGAGCCGGTCCACCACGGGGCGGACCGTGGCAAACAGGTGGCCGGCCTGGTGGGCGGAGCGGCCGACCGCGGTCATGCCGAACCTGCCGTCGATGGCGATGCCGGACAGCATGTGCAGCACCACACCGGTCCCGGTCCGGCGGTCGAACTGCAGGCCGGCGCGGCGGATGCCATCGATGACCTGACCGGGGGGCAGCCCGGTCCACCGCGGGTCGCCAAGGTGGTCGGTTGCGCAGTAGTACCTGGCCGATCCATCGGGCAGCCTCCATCGCCCGTGGGCGTCGTAGCTGCCCGGCAGCAGGCTGGACAGCACGACGATGGGCGCGGTGGTGCCGCCCCGCCGCAGGTTCACCTCCAGGGCATACAGCCGCCACCGCTGACCGCGGTCCCGCGCTGCCGCAAAGTCGACGCTCACCATCCCCCTCACCTGGTGCCCGGCAAGAAGCCGCCCGGCCCGCTGGCCGTAGGCGGCCAGCCGGATGGCGTAATCGCGCCTGGCCGGGAAATGGCAGCCCTGGTAGACCTGCCCGTTGTCCCCGCCCAGGATCTGCTCGTGAGTCGCCACCACCGTGGCCTGGCCCTGGGGGGTGATCTCGATCTGGACGCTGGGGCTTGACCAATCCTCGCCCGCGACATGCGCCTCAACGACGCCGCCACGCGCGAGCTCAGCCAGGTACCAGTCCGGCATCGCGGCCACGCGCTCGGCAACCGTCCGCGGCGAGGCGGGTGACCCGGCTGGGTCCGCAAGCGCGATCACCTGGTTGCCGTCGCCCGACACGCTGTTGTCCAGCTTGACCACGGCGGCCGCCAGGCCGGGGTGGGCCTGGCGCAAGCTGGCGATCGCGAGCCGCAGATCCTCAGCCGTCCGGACACCTTCGGTCCCCGGCGGTGTCGGTATTCCCGCGGCGGCCAGCAGCCTGCGCCCCGAGCTCTTAAAGCCAAGCGGCCACAGTTCGGGGACGGTGCCGTTCACCGGGGCCTGCAACCGGACCGCCACGGCGACCTCGTCGCCGGTGACGTTCCACGGCTCGATGAACGCCGGGCGGCCACCGATAATGTCGCGGATGTGGTCCAGCAGGTCGGGCCGGTCCAGCAGCTTCGCGGCGACAGGACGGCCCGAATCGTCGGGGACCACCACGGTATAGATCCGGGGGCGGACCCGCGCCGCCGTCTGCGGCGGCAGCAGCGACAGGTAGTAATCGATGACCTCGGCGCCCGGCGCCTGGCAGAAAACGAACACCAGTATGCCGGCCTCCACCCGCGCCAGCTGCAAGATCTCCACCAGGAAGCGGTGCTCGAGCGCGGGCAAGCGGTACGCGTAATGCCGCAGGGCCGAAGCGCCGAGGTTGTACGACGGCAGCACGACACGCACGTGCTCGGTGCCACCCGGCGGCCGGCTCAACCGCCACGCCGGCACCAGACGTCTCTGCAGCGATATGAAATCCCGCATGAGGAACCCCCCAACACGGATCCCATACCGCAAACGTAAGCCGCCCCGGACGGCCACAACATGGCCGTCCGGCCCCCTGGTCTCGCCATTGTGCCCGGACTGATATTCCGATCACCGGCAAGTACGGTAGATCGGCCGCCAGCGCCCGCCTACCGCACAGCTCAGCGAGATCGTCTGCCTGGCTTGACGTCTCGCAGGCGCGCAGAACGTCCAGATCCGCAACGGTGACCCCCTTATCTGACTTATCTGAGCAGAGCCTGAGGTCGACCAGAACGGCAGTTACTTGCGCATCGCACGTCTGCCCCGCCGCCGTCGTCGGTGACGGCATCCGGGGAAGTCGTCGGCTCCCCCGTGAAGATCAAAGTTCAGAGAAGGACTCATGACTGCTTCATGGCTCCAGCGGCGCTTGGCACAGTTGCTGACGGCATCAACGCTCTCGAAGCCGCCACCGGGCTGAGCATCGCCCACGCCACATGGCTCGACCGCGAGGACTTCGCCCGCTTCATTCACGTCGGTACCAGCATCACCGACCCGGCTGTCGAACTCGCCAGCATCGACTGGGAAGCCGCAATCAGCACACTGAATGCCAGCGAACTCCCCAGTTCGGGCGGGAAGCAGACAATGCTCCGGCTCGCGGCCAGCCTCGCCGGCCAGGCCCGTCAGTCTCGGCGACGCCATCACCGTCATCGACGATCGCAACATCGGCCGACTTATCCGGGCCGTCCTCCATGCATCAGGACAACGCCAGTTCCCCAGTGGCGTGGCTGCTGCGGCGGGCCGGATGTTGCGGGTTCTCGGTATTCGGCGGGTGACCGCGCCCGGATGCTACAGACAGGGCGGGGCGCGCGGAACGCCGACTATTTGTGCGGCTAGATGATCAGCGGTTTGGCGCTGCGCCTGCACAGATCATCCTGTTCGGCGCGGCAGATGCGGCACACAGCCCGCGCCGTGGAACCGCAGATCGCCGGCAGCGTGTGCCCACCGCGGGCTGCCGGGCGGGAACTCCTGTCGGCTGATGCTCACCGCGTGTCTTGGGGATCGGCCGTGATGAGGTCTGCGACCTGGGCGGCCGCGAGGGCGGCCGCGCGGTCTTCAGGTGGGCGTGGTCGGTAAGGGCGGCGAGGCCGTTGGCGGTGGAGATCTGGTCCCGGGAGCGATGCGGGATGTTGTGACTCATGCTGGCCCTGATCATCGGGGGCGAAGCGTCCCGTGTACGGCGGGGGTGCTGCGCGGAAGACCTCTTTAATCCAGTCGATCCCGGGCCCCGGAAGCGGCAACCGGAGGCGACACGTGCAGTGCGAGGCCGCGCAGCAGCCGCGATGATGACCCGCGCTCCCGGATCGCCGCCGCCAGCCTCAGGGCTGGCCGCCCAGCGGCCGTGGCGAATCCCGCCACCGCGTCAGTTCCGGGAACCGGCGCGCAGGACGCGCATGACCAGGATGTCCCGTTGGGTGCGACGCGAGCGGCCATGCGGCCAGCCGGCCCCATCATGGTCTGCGCGGGGGGCGGGTCGCCGGGGCACTCGCGAGTGCGGCGCGGCACCGTCTCGGGTCCGGTCTCATCCCGCTGTGGGTGATGACGGGGCAGGGCCGGGGGGATGCCATGGAGACGTTGAGTTCTGGGCTGGGCGAGGTCTGGACGCGAGGTGGCTGGGCAGTGCCCGGCCGCGGCGCTGGTGAGTGAGCCCGATGGATGCCCGGAGCACGGAGAGGAAGGGATTGCTGTGACAGTGGACATCGATGAACTCGGCCCGGTCGATTGGATCGTGGTCGAGTTCCCCGGCACGAAGCTGACCGGCGATATCGCGCCGATCATCAAGGACTATGTCGACCGTGGCCTGATCAAGGTGCTGGACCTGCTGTTTTTGAAAAAAGACGCGGACGGCAGCCTGGAGGCGTTCGAGGCCTCCGATCTGGGCGAGGACGAGATCGGTGAGCTGCGCGGTTATGAGCGGGACCTGGCGATGGTGCTCAGCGAGCAAGACGTCGCCGACCTCGCCGCCACGATCGAGCCGGGCAGCTCGGCAGCGGTGTTGGTGTGGGAGAACCTGTGGGCCGCGCCGTTCGGCGCGGCGGTGCGCCACACCGGGGGCCAGCTGGCCGCCAGCGGGCGCATTCCCGTCCAGGCGGTGCTGGCCGCCATCGAGGCCGATGCCGGGGAAGGAGCCTGACATGCCACTTTCAAACCGACGCCGCAGAAGGACCGTGGCCGCCGTCGGCGGTGCCGCTGTCGTCGCACACGGCGTGCACAAGCGGCGCGGCCGGGGCGACGACCGTGACGACCGGCGCGATGACCGGGGCGACCGGCGCGAGGACCGCCGCGATGACCGGGGTGACCGGCGCGAGGACCGCCGCGACCGCTAGCAGCACCAACCTGAAGGGGGAATCGGCCGGCCGGGCTTGGCGCGTAGTCGTTCAGCTGGTTGCGCGCTCGCCGGGTGCCCGGGCGTCTCCTGCGGGCCGAAGGCACCGGAGCCTGTCGTGAAGCCGCTTCCTGGAATCATCTCTGGCCTGCCGGGGTGGATGCGACCGTGTGCCTTAGCGGGGTGTGTGCCGGTGATGCCTTGACGTCGTTTCGGAGCTGGGCCTACCACCGGGGCCTGCGGGCCCAGGCGGTGCCAGCGGCGGCGCTGACATCCTGGCTGGGGCCGGCTGGTCCTGGCGGTGGCGGGCCGTTGGTGGGCAGACGGCTCCGCGGCGGGCTGGGGCTGGCGCAGCCGGTGCAAACCGTACTCATAGAGTGCGAGCAGGGCTGCGATGATCAGGAGGCCGATCCAGTTGACGCTGAGTATCAGCAGGGCGAGCGCAGCGGTCACGGCGCCGCCGATGCGCAGTAGGTGGAGGTGACGGCGGACCCAGGTGACCGTGGCGTCGCCGCTGACATGACCGGCCAGCGCTGATCCCAGGTGAACTATGGCCTGGCCGGCGCGGCGGCCGACGGCCGGATCGCGACCGCCCAGCGGTAGGGGCCGGATAGCAGTGCCGGGACTGCCATGATGTGGAACCAGATCGCGGCGCGCCGGACCACGATCAGGGCGAGCATGCCGCCGACGGTCAGCTGTCGCAGGGCGCGGCGGCGGCCGGGTTGATGCCCGCAGCGCGCCGGCGAACACCAGCGGGGTGATGATCAGCAGCGCCAGCACCAGGCGGTCGAAGGCGCGGAATGCGCGCTGCGCAGCAGTCAGCCCGAGCTGACCGGCGCCTGTGCGACCACGGTGGTGGCGCTGACACAGCTCATCGCCGCGTTTAACCAGCAGATCCCTGGCGTTGGAAGCCCCGGTGGGCGTGTCCTTTTGCCACCATCCCGCCGCCGGGATCCACCTGGGCCAGCCCGGGCTTGGCCCACGGCTGGCTGCCCGCGTGCTGGGTGAGTTCGATGATGCCCGCATCGGTATGTCACCGCCAAGGGCCGCAAGAACCACGTTTCCACCAGCCTCATCACCTGGGCAGCGCGGCAGCAGCGAAAACATCAACGGCCTGCTGCGCCAGTGCTTCCCGAAGGGGACCGACCTCAGCACCCGGACCGCCAGCTCGGCAACGTCGCCGCCGAGCTCAACGACCGGCCACGCCTCCGATCTGGCCGGTGCTCTCGGTCAGCACCGTGCTGGGTCAGGTGCCATTACGCACGTTCCCCGCCGCCTGGCCGTGCCTTTCATGCCCCAGGTGCTCGGCCAGCTCCTAGTTCAGCGCCAGCTGATCAGGCGCTCAGCCGTGGCATGCGGCTCCGCGGCCCGCAGCCGCGTCATGTGATCGGTGAACGTTGTTCCCGCGGCGGCGGCCGGGTTTCTCCCCGGTCCGCAGGTCACGCTGCTGGTACACCGCGTACGGTTCCCGCTCGACTACCCGGCCGGGGGGTGAAACCCAGCGCGGCCGCCCCAGGGCCCACCACCGGCCGGGCGGTTCCCCGGCCTGGGTGGCCGTTGAGGTGATAACCGCCGGCAGGGCAGGCCAGGGCACCTGGCGATGGCACCTGCACCGGGCCGGGCTCGACTGGGGCTGTGGCGGACGGCCAGCTGGGGGTCCGGGAGGATCCAGGCCGGGCCGGGGAGATCGGCTGGCCGGCCTGTAGCGGCGCCTCGTCAGCGGCGGCAGGTGGCGCGGGCTGGTCAGCTGCTTAGATCTCGGTGGT
>Ga0335085_10011202_pt1 | contig 13325 bp, 11 predicted proteins | sample Lox_Sample_45_FD_206712 | JGI IMG/M metagenome (GOLD analysis project Ga0335085, IMG submission 206712) | Soil microbial communities from Loxahatchee National Wildlife Refuge, Florida, United States - Lox_Sample_4.5 | ecosystem: Environmental > Terrestrial > Soil > Wetlands | place: USA...
CCGGATGCCTGGCATGAACGGCATCGAGGCCACCGCCCGGCTCGTCCAGGCCGGGTCCCGGGCGCGGATCCTGATGCTGACCACCTTCAACCTGGACGAGTACGTCTACCACGCGCTCAAGGCGGGGGCGAGCGGCTTCCTGCTCAAGGACGCCAGCCGGGATCAGCTGACCGGCGGCGTGCGCGCGGTAGCGGCCGGCGAGACCCTCCTCGCCCCGGCCGTCACCAGGCGGCTGATCGAGGACTTCTGCAACGGTCCCGTCCCGGGCGCCGCCGGCGCCGGCTCGGCCGGAGGTCTGACCGAACGGGAACTCGGCGTCGTGCGGCTGGTAGCCCAGGGCCTGTCGAACGCCGAGATCGCCGCCCGGCTCTACCTCAGCGAGGCCACCGTCAAGAGCCACATCGCCCGCATCCTGGCCAAGCTCGGCGTGCGGGACCGGGTACAGGTCGCCGTCTACGCCTACGAACAGGGCATCGTCCGGCCGGGCCGCGGCACGTAGCGGCTAGCCCGGGGTGGTTGGGCCGGCCAGCCCGGCGGCACGATAATGGGCAGGTCGGATCGGCGCAGGAGGTGATGGCCCGTCATGCCCAGCCGCCAGGTTTTCACGTCCCGGCTGCGAGGACGTTCGCTGCTGGACAGCGACGGACTGGCGATCGGCCGGGTCAGGGACGTCGTGATCCTGCCCGCGGCCGGCCACGAGCCGCCTCGCGCGCTCGGCCTGGTCGTGACGCTGCAGCGGCGCCGTATCTTCGTCAACCTCAACGGGATCGCGGAGATCTCCATCGACGGGGCGCACCTGAGCGGCGGCAGCGTCGACCTGGACCGGTTCACCCGCCGGGCCGGGGAGATCCTCGCGTCCGAGCTGTACGGCAAGCAGACCGAGGACGGGACCGTCGCCGACGTCGCCATCCTCCTCCGCGAGCAGCGCCGGGTCGGCTGGGAGGTCAGCGCGCTGGCCATCGCGCACGGCCGGGGCCTGCGCCACCGGCGCACGACAGTCGTGCCGTGGGACAAGTACCCGGACCTGTTCCGGGCCGGCCCGATGGCCGACCAGCTGACCAGCCTGCGCGAACTGCAGCCGGCCGACCTCGCCGCCGCCGTGGAAGGCATGTCGCCGACCCGCCGCAGCCAGCTCGCGGCCGCCCTCGACGACGAGGAGCTGGCTGACCTGCTCGAGGAGATGCCCGAGCAGGACCAGATCCGGCTGCTTGACGGCCTGGAACTCGAGCGCAGCGCCGACGTGGTCGAGGAGATGCAGCCCGACGACGCGGCCGACCTGCTCGCGGAGATGCCCGCCGAGCAGCGGGAGCGGCTGCTGACCGCGATGGAGGCCGTCCCGGCCGCGGAGCTGCGGCGGCTGCTGCTCTACGACGCCACCACGGCAGGCGGCCTGATGACCTCCCAGCCCTTGATCGTCACCCCGGACGTGTCGGTCGCGGAGGTGCTCGCCCGGGTCAGGGACCCGGACATGCCGGTCACCACGGCCGTCCAGGTCTTCGTGTGCGAGCCGCCCATCATCACGCCGACCGGCCGCTTCCTGGGCACCGTTGGGTTCCAGCGGCTGCTGCGGCGGGCGCCCGCCACCAAGGTCGGCGACTGCGTGCAGTCCAGCGTGTTCGTCCGCCCGGACCTGCCCGAGCGCGAGCTCGCGGCCCGGCTGGCCGCGTACAACCTGGTCAGCGTGGCCGTGTGCGACGAGGACGGCCGCCTGCTGGGCGCGGTTACCGTGGATGACGTCCTTGATCACGTGCTGCCCGACGACTGGCGGAAGACGGGAGGCTGAGATGGCCAAGCTCGCGGCTCGTCTCGGTGAGCGCGCTGACCTCTCGGTGCCGCGGGGGGCCACTCCGCGGATGGGGGCCCGCTACGACGCCGACGCGTTCGGCCGGTTCTCCGAGGCGATCGCCCGGTTCCTCGGCACGGGGAAGTTCCTGGCTGGCCAGACGGTCTTGGTGGTCCTCTGGATCATCCTCAACACGATCGGTATCGTCAATCACTGGGACCCGTATCCGTTCATCCTGCTCAACCTGGCTTTCTCGACCCAGGCGGCCTACGCCGCGCCGCTGATCCTGCTGGCCCAGAACCGCCAGGACGACCGGGACCGGGCCAACATCGAGCGCGACCGGGAGGTGGCGGCCCGGACTCAGGCCGACACCGAGTTCCTGGCCCGTGAGCTCGCCGCGGTGCGGCTGGCGCTGGAGAAGATGGTCACCACCCACGAACTCGAGGACTCGCTGGACCGGATGGCCAAGCTGATCACGGAGTCAAGGGCGCCCGGCGACGGGTCGCTGCCCGGCGATCCGCTCGGCCCGCAGCGCTGACCGGCGGACCTTGCCCGCGTCGTCGCGCAGCGGCTCGGCCGCGCGCTCGATCACGCGGGGCAGCTTGTACGGGGCGAGCCGCAGGCGCAGGTGGGCGAGCAGATCCTCGTCGGTGACCGGCTCCGAGAGGTCCACGATGGCGTACGGGATGTTGCCCAGGTCCTCGTCGGGCAGGCCGAACACGCAGCAGGACCGCACGGCCGGATGCTCGTCCAGGGCGGCCTCGATCTCCGCGGGGTACACGTTGGCCCCGCCGACCAGGATCATGTCCGCGAGCCGGTCGGTGATGTAGACGTACCCGTCCGCGTCGACCTTGCCGATGTCGCCGAGGGACTCCCAGCCCTCGGCGGCGCTGCGCGCGGTGGCGCCGACGTAGCGGTACGGCGACGGTTCCTGCGGCCCCCGGCGCATCCAGATCTCGCCTTCCTCGCCGACCGGGAGCGGCTGCCCCGCGGGGTCCCGTATCTCGATCTCGCCGACCACCGTGCGGCCGACGGACCCCCGATGCTCGAGCCATTCGGTCCCGCTGATCAGCGTCACGGCCTGGAGCTCGGTGCCGCCGTAGAGCTCGACGACCACCTGCGGGCCGAGCCAGTCGATCCAGGCCTGCTTGAGCCACGCCGGGCACGGCGCGGCCAGGTGGAACGCGACCTCGAGCGAGGACACGTCGGCGGCCAGCCTGACCTCCTCGGGCAGCCGCCAGATGCGGAGCATCATCGTCGGCACCAGGAGCAGGTAGGTCACCCGGTGCTTCTCGACCAGCTGCAGCGTCTGCGCCGGGTCGAACCTGGGCGTCAGCACGACGTGATTGCCGAGCAGCATGGCGGTCGTGGCGAGCGAGAACGGCGCGTTGTGGGCGAGCGGCCCGGTGATGAGGACGCAGCCGCCGGGCCGCACGCAGATCAGCGCGCCGCCCGGTCCGACGTTCTCGAATACGGCCGGCTGGCTGGCCGCGATCAGCTTCGGCCGGCCGGTGCTCCCGCCGCTGGTCATCAGCTTCCAGTCGGGCGCCACGCCGGGTGTGAACTCTCCCGCCGGGAGCTGCGCCGGTATCTCCTCCAGGACCGGCCGCGAGCCGCTCTCGGCGGCCGGCACCCCGACCATCAGGGCCGGGCCGGCCAGGTCGGCGATGGCCGCGCGCTCCAGCGCCGGAAGCCGGCTGGAGATCGGATTCGGCACCGCCCCGACGGCCCACGCCGCGAACATGCTCAGCACGAACCCGGTCGAGTTCGGCAGCCCGATCGTGACCGTCGAGCCCTCCGTCACCCCGCGCTCCGCGAACAGCGCGGCCAGTCCCTCGACCCGCCGGACGAACTCGGCCCGGGTCAGCGTCTGGTCTCCGTAGGTCAGCGCCGGGCGCTCCGGGTCAGCCGCGGCGAGCTGACGCAGCACAGTAAGAAAGGTAGTCCCCTGCTCCACAGACCGAACGTACACCGGACCCGCGGCGCCCGCGTAGACCCCCGATCAGTCGAAGTGCTGCCGATGTCCGGCGCGCTACTTGCCGTTGCGGTCGCGGTGCTGGCACCCGGGCCAGCAGCAGGGCCGACGCTGGCCGTTTTCGAGTTCCTCCTGGGTGCGGCGGATGCGGCGGGCCCGGGTCGAGTCTTGTCCGGCGTCGAGGACCCAGCAGATGAACTCGTTGCGAGCCAGCGGCGTGATGTCCTGCCATGCAGCGAGCGCAGTCGGGTTGGCGATCAGCGCACTGCGCAGGTCAGCGGGCAGGTGATGCACGACCCCGCCGGGTACGCGTTCGCTGACGGCGGCATTACTGTGGCGTCGTTCCATTTTTCTCACCTTCCGTGGTGGCGGGCAGGAGCTGATCGATGAGGATCGACCCGAGCCATCGTTCGTACCGTGCACCGCTCCAGCCTCGGCCGGTGACGAGCAGGCGGTAGACCTCGGGCGAGGCGAGCGCGTGGACGATGTCGGCCGCGTCGCGCTCCGTAAGCCCGTGACGCAGCGCACCCGCTTGCGCGAGTGAACGCGTGATGCGGCGCTGGCCATCGTGACGCTGCTGCGCGATCCCGGCGAGCGCCTCAGCGGCGCCGTGGTCGGATCGAGCCGCTTCTTCTAGTACGCGGTGCACGGCCGCGGTGCGGACCATCAGCCCGCCGACCAGCGCAGCGAACCCGGTCAGGGTGTCGCGCGGGTCCGGGTTTTCGACCAGGGAACGAACCTGCGGCCGGTCCACCATCGCGACCGCCTTGTCGTCGCCGGCGATCGCGACATCGAGGACCGCACTGAGGATCCCGAGCTTGGAGGAGAACAGCCGGTACACGGCACGTCCGCAGCATCCTGGGCAAGCTCGACCTGCCCGCCACCGAGGAAGACCACCGCCGCGTCCCGGCCGTCCTGACCTACCTCGACGCGCGCTGACCGGGCACGACGCGAAGCGGCACGGATTCGTACCCGCGGACGACGGGATTGCGTCCCCGGACCGGCTCTCCGGTTAGCTCGAACGCGCCGACCTGAGCCGCGAGCGCCCCGAGGAGAGCCGCCGCTTCCATCCGCGCCAGTCCCTGACCCGTGCAGGCATGCGGCCCGTAGCCGAACGCCAGGTGGTCGAGCGGGTTGCGGCTGATGTCGAAGGTGTCGGGGTCCGGGTACTTCGCCGGGTCGCGATTGGCCGCCTCCCAGTGCAGGAGAACCTTCGCGCCCGCCGGGATGACCGACTCGCCGATGGTGGTGTCCCGCGTCGCGACGCGGAAAAACCCGACCACCGGGGTCTCGAGTCGCAAGATCTCCTCGAAGATCGGCGGGGCGAGGCGCCCGTCGGCCTTGAGCGCCGCCCATACATCCGGCCGGTCGGCGAGGAGCCGCATCAGGGAACCGATCGCGTTGACGGTGGTGTCCATGCCGGCCACCAGGTACGCGCTGAGGGTCTTGATGGCGCCAAGCTGGGTGAGCCGGCCGTCGTCGACGGCGTCCATGACGGCCTCGCCCCAGCCTCCGGGGGTGAGCTTGAAGCGGTCGGCCATGGTGCCCATCCAGTCGGTGTACGCGATCAGCTGCGGCAGGTGCTCCATGACGTAATCGTTGAAGGGCCCGAATCCGGCGAACGTCGCGTCGGCGCCCGGCTGCATTTTCTCCCGGCCCTGGCTGGGAAGGCCGACGAGATCTCCGACGACGTTCACGGGGTAGACCCGGGCAAGATCGGCTACCCCGTCGAACGTACCGCGCGCCACCAGCTCCGCGACCAGCTGGTGAGCGTAGCGGCTGATCTGCTCGCGGGTCTTGGCCAGGCCCCGGGGAGCGAGCTTGTCCGACAGCACCGCCCGGAGGGCGCCGTGCTCGGGCGGGTCCGACGCGAGGACTGACCCCACGAGCTGCTGGTTGAACTCGTCCGTCAGGGCCACGCCCTTCGCCGAGGTGAACGACCGCCAGTTGCCCGTGGCGGCGCGAACGTCTTCGTACCGGGTGAGCACGTAGAAGTCGTGCTTGGTGGAGTAGACCACCGGACCTAGTGCGCGCACCTGGGCGAGTACCGGGAACGGATCGGCGACGACCTCGGCGGAGAACAGGTCGATATCGGTCGCCGGCTGCGTGGGAGTGCTGGTCATGTCGGCCTCCTCGGGCCCGTGCGCGCGGATCGCGAGTGACGAAGGGATCCCGTCGGCACGATGCTGACGGTCGAGGTCCTGGAGCAGGCCTGCCAGTGGCTGGTCGAGGTCGACGGGCTTCTTGTACGGCTGGGGCACGTCGTCGAGCCCGGTCGCCGCGAAGACCTCGCTCCGGTTGCCTTCGGGGTCGTAGAAGTAAATGCCGACGGCCATTCCGTGGGTCACGATCTCGTGGAAGCTGGCTTCCGAGGCCGCCAGACGCTTCTTGAAATCCTGGAGGTCCGTGAGCGACTCGCACATCCAGCTGATCTGGTTGATGAGCCGGCCGGGGTCGTGGTTGGTGCGCCCGGCCATCAGCGCCAGCTCGTGATGGGCCTTGTCCGGACGCGAGCTCAGGAAGACGGCTCCGGGCGTGACGCCCTCGCCGGTGGCGTCGGTGATCTGCAGACCCAGCACTTCGGAGTAGAACGTCGTCATCTTCGCCAGGTCGTCGACCCAGATTCCGACGTGGCCCAGTCGCTGAATTGCCATGGTGCGTCCTTTCGCGCGTAGGGCGGAGCAGCCGCGTCAGCGGCACACGTTCCTGAGCTCGCCGATCCCCTCGATGGCCGTGGTGAGCACGTCGCCGGACGTGAGGAATCGAGGGGGCTTCATGAGGCCGCCGACGCCGCTCGGGGTTCCGGTCGCGATGACGTCGCCCGGCCGGAGCGTGATGACCTGGCTCATGTACGCGATCAGGGCAGGGACGCCGAAGAGCAGGTCGGATGTCCGCGACCGCTGCATCTGCTCGCCGTTCACCGAGCAGGTCAGTTCGAGGTCGACCTCGCCGGGCGGAAACTCCTCGGGTGTCACCAGGCAGGGGCCGAGCGGCGTGGTGGCCTCGAAGGTCTTGCCCGCGAGCCACGTCGGCCCGCGATGCTGCCAGTCGCGGACGGTGACGTCGTTCATGATCGTGTAGCCCGCGACCGCGGCGAGGGCGCCGGACTCACTGACGCTGCGCGCCGGCGTCCCGATCACGACGGCGAGCTCGACCTCCCAGTCGGTCTGCTCGCTCACGGTGGGCAGCTGGAGGTCGTCGTGCGCCCCGATGAGGGCGGCGGGGAACTTCGAGAAGAAGAACGGGTACTCCGGGGTCGGGCGCCCCGTCTCCGCGATGTGCCCCTTGTAGTTGAGGCCGGCGCAGATGATCTTGTCCGGCCTGGTGACCAGCGGGGCGAAGGACACTCCTCCGGCCGGCACCCGCTCGCCGTCGGAGGTACCGGCGATGTCCTGCCAGCCGGGCCGGCGGAGAAGGTCGGTGAGCTCGTCGTCGAAGACCACGAGGGTGTCCCCGTCGACTCGGGCGGCACGGGTGGTGCCGCCTGAGCGGATGTTCGCCAGACGCATCCTTGCGCCCTTTCTCCAGGTAACCGCGATGCCGGTTAGGTTCGCACCTGAAACGCGACGTCGGCCATGTTCTGGCCGTACGCCGAATCCCTCCGGACATGTCCTTTGCGCACATGGGTCAGGTCCGCCGGCTCGGTTAACTTCGCAGTCGTGCCAGTGCGCCACTTGCGGCAGGTTCCGCTACCTGAAGGACTCGGGATCTCGGCGCCCGACGGCTTCGTCCTGGAGCGCTACGAAGCGGAGGTCATGCTCGACCCTCGCCTGCCAGGCAACCAGGGAATCGCGGGGCTCGGCGACGCCGCGGGCCTTCGGCAGACAGTCACCGTCACCCTGCAGCTGCAGCTCCTGGCACCGGCCGACCGCGACGTGTCGACGCTGCTGGTCGAGATCGTCAACCGCGGCCAGGGGGCGTATGTCCCCTTCGACGGCTTCGCGGTCACGGCGCACCAGTCCAGCGTGCTCGGCCCCGTCCCGCGCTCTTCACCCACACCGCGACCGAGTACTGGCGCGGCGACGCGGCGCTTACCCACCTCGACCCCGCGACCGGGCGCGACCTGCCCGACCCGCCCGGCGCCCGGCACTACCTGTTCGCCGGGCTCGATCATTACGGGGCTCGCCGACCGGGCCGGCCGGACGTGGTGTACCCCGTCAACGACGTCGACGCCGGGCTGCTGCTGCGCGCGGCCTACTGGACGCTCCGCCGGTGGGCGGGCGAGGGCACCGAGCCGCCCCCGTCGGCCGTGCCCCGGTTCAGCGACAAGACGGCTGAGCGCCGCAGCGCCGTGCTGGCTCAACTGCGCCCGGCGACCGGCGGCGAAGCGATCGCCCTGGAAGACGGGCGGCCGCCGGCGATGGTGGCGGCCGTCGACGCACACCGCAATGAGATAGCGGGTCTGCGGCTGCCGGAGGTGGCCGGGCCGCTCGCGACGCTGACGGGCTGGAATCCGCGACCGGCCCGCGAGCAAGGTCTCACGACCCTGGCGCCGCTGGTCGGCGCGCGCTTCCCGCTCGGTGCCGCGGACCACGATCGCGGGCCGGACGGGGCGGCCGTCCGGATGACCGCCCAGCGCTGCCGGGAGATCGCCGAAGACCTCGCCGCAAGGGGGGTGCTGCTGGCCGAGGACGTCGACGAGTGCGTGCGGCGGGCCCTCAGCTACTCAGCACGCGCCGCAGCCGGAGAGCCAGGTGGATCTCAAGCAACCGCTGCGGCTCCCGCCAGTCCGGGCCGAGAATCTCGCTGATGCGATCGAGTCGCTGCTTGACCGTGTTGACGTGAACATGAAGGGGCTTGGCGGCGGCCACGCTGCTCGACCCGCGGTCAAGAAACGTCAGCAGCGTGTGCTCGAGATCGCTCGACCGGCGGGCGTCATAAGCGATCAGGGCGCCGATCGTTCCTTCGATGAATCGCTGCGGGTCGCTCCCCCGGCCAAGCACAAGCCCGATGAAACCGAGGCTCCCCATGGAGACGGCCCCGTCCTGCCGATCCAGGCTCTGCATGGCCTGGAGGCACTTCATCGCCTCCTGCTGGGCGATCCCCCAGTCGCCGACGCCGTGGACTGGGCCAGCCCCCGCGACCAGCGTCGGATGGTTCGATCTGGCCACCACGCAGTCGTAGATCTCCCTGGCTCCTTGCTCTGCGTCTTCCCCGGGGACGACCGCCACCACGGTGCCGTGGTACGCGGCGGCCATGCCGCCGAGCGGCTGGACGGCCGCCTGGGTGATCTCGGCGAGCCGTTTGCGCGGGAGGTCGGACGATACGCAGGCCACGCAGACCGGGCCGCGCATGTCGAGGCCCAGCGACGCGGCCCGGCGCGGGAGGTGCAGATCGTCCACTCCGATGTCGAAGACGTCGCTGAAGAACTCCATGCGGCTCAGTTCGCTCGCGTTGTTGACGTAGACGTCGTGCGTGATGAGCACGGTGGCCACCGCCGACACCCGGTACAGAAGCCGTCCGTCGAGCGCCTCGATCGGTTGCGCGGCCACCACGATCAGCACCGCCTGGGGCTGGCTGGTCGCGTGCACGGGCACCATCGCGACGGATCCGGCGACCCGCGGCATCGTGTGATCGCGTGCGTAAGCCACGGCTTCGTCGATGACGGCCGCAGCGGGCATGGACGCGCGCCGGCCAGCCACCGCGAGCTGGCGCTGGTCGAGATCGAAGACAGCCACGCAGCCGCCGAAGAACGCGGCCACTGCCTGGGTCAGGCCGTCCAGCGTGAGGTCGTCCATGGCGACCTCGAGCAACCGCTCATCGGCCTCATGGAACCTCCGCAGCTCGGCGTACTCCTGCAAAACGTGATCGAACTCGCTGCGCAGGGCCGCCGCATCCGCGGCGGCTGCTTCGGTGCGCGCGTGGGCCTTGACGAGCGGGACCGCGTGGGCCGCCAGCCGGTTGAGGACGTCGATCTCGTCGGGATCGATCCGGTGCGGCCGCCGCCAGGCGACGCTCAGCGTCGCGAGGAGCTGGCCTCCGGCCCGGAGCGGCACTCCGGTCGACGCCACGATCCGCTCGGCCGAGATGATCGGGTCAGCCACGACCCGGGTCTTGGAAAGCTCGGGGTCGAGCAGGTGCAGGGCGGATGAGTCGGCTCCGGTGAGGCTGCGGGCCCGATCCACCAGCGCATCGAACAGGCTCGGCAGGTCCTCCTGCATGCTCAGCTGGAGGACTGCATCCAGCAGTTCCGTCGCCCTCGACATATCCCGAGCAGCCATACCCCTCCCAAAGAAATGGCCCTCACACACATAGTGACACACCTCACCGAGTGGCAAATTCTGCTCTGACCCGAGGAGGTAGCAACCATGAGCCATGCCGACATCGATGTCGACGTACTGGTTGCCGGTTACGGACCGGCCGGCGAGGTTCTGGCTGGCGCACTCGCCCGAGCCGGGCATCGGGTCGCGGCCGTCGACCGCTGGCCCGCTCCGTACAGGCTCCCGCGGCTCGTCGGTTTCGACGGCGAGGCAGTTCGCATCGTCCAGTCCGTGGCCAGCGTCGACGAGGCGCTCCACGACTCGATCCCGTTCAGGCACGTGAAGTGGTACGGGGTCGACGGTCAGCTGAACATGTCGATGGACATGACCGGCACTAACTCTGGCTTCGCGGCGAACTACAGCGTCTACCAGCCGGACATCGAGACCGCGATCGAGCGCCGCACCGCTACGTACCCGAACGCCATCGTGATGCGGGGCACCAGTCTGGTGAGCTTCGACCAGGACGGCGACGGCGTGACCGCGACGGTCGGCACCTGGCGCAACTCCACGGACGGCGTCGATCAGGCGACTCATCGCACGATCACGGCGAAGTACCTCGTGGCCTGCGACGGAGCCCGCAGCACGGCCCGCGCCCAGCTCGGTGTCGAGGTCGAGGACTTCGGCATCAACGAGCGCTGGCTCAACTTCGACGCCCTGGTCAAGCGCCCGCTTCCGGGGGCGGCCCCCGATGTCGAGTTCCACCTGACGCCCGAGCGCCCGTACGTGTCCATGCCCATCGGGACCAAGCGCCACCGTTTCGAGATCCGCCTCCTGCCCCACGAGACGGAGGAGGAGATGACACGCCCTGAGGTCGCCTGGAACTGGCTGAAGGACACGCTCGGCCTCGGTCCCGACGACATCGAGATCATCCGGGACATCGTCTACCCGTTCCCGACCCGGATCGCGAAGCAGTGGCGCGTCGGCCGCGTCTTCCTGGCCGGCGATGCCGCGCACACCATGCCGCCCTATACAGGCATGGGCGCCTGCGCGGCCATGCGCGATGCGAAGAACCTGGCCTGGAAGCTCGACCTGGTGCTGCGCGGACTGGCCGGCGATGCGCTGCTCGACACCTATCAACTGGAGCGCGAGCAGCAGTACCGGCCGCTTGTGCACGTCTCGGTCATGCTCTGCGGGGCCGTGAACCTCAGCGATCCCGAGGCCGCCAAGGCCCGCGACGCCGGGATGCGTTCCCAGCCTTCGCCCCCGGCCTTCTTCCCCGGACCCAAGGTCGGCTTCTTCCACCACGAGGCCGGTGGTTCGGTATCCGCGCCCATCGGAGACGCGAGCCCGCAGGGGGTGGTCCGGCACGGTGGTGAGACCGGCCGCTTCGACGACGTAATCGGCGGTGGCGGCTTCTCGCTGGTCGCGGAGTTCGACCCGGCCCCGGCTCTGCGCGAGGATCAGCTGCGGCAGCTCCAGGCGCTGGGCATCGCGATCGGCAGCCTCTGTCCGTCATCCCCCTTCTACCTTGAGGACGTCGACGGCACCTACCGGACGTTCTTCGGCGGCCAGGGCGCCAGGGCATTCATCGCCCGGCCCGACTTCCTCCTGTTCGGCCTGGCGGCGGACGAGGGCGAGCTGCGCGGCCTCGTCGACGAAGTGCTCACCGGCCTCGTCCCTCCGACTCAGGAGAGGTAACGAACGACTAATGGACAATGCGACCGACCCGATCGTCGCGACGAGCAGCGGCGACGTCCGGGGCGCCTGGAAGAGCGGCGGCGCCGTCTTCCTGGGTATCCCGTACGCGGCCGCCCCGGTCGGCGACCTCCGGTACGCCGCGCCACAGCCACCGCAACCGTGGAGCGAGGTCCGCGACGCCACCCAGCCAGGCCCCACGCCCCAGCGACGGCTGCTTGGCCTCGAGCCGAGCTTCCCCGAGCCGTGCATCCCGGGCGACGAGACGCTGAACGTCAACGTCTTCACCCCGGCACCGGGTGAGCCCGGCCGCCGTCTTCCGGTCATGGTCTGGATCCACGGCGGCGCCTTCGCCGCCGGCTCGCCGGCCAGCCCCTGGTACGACGGCCGCTCCTTCAGCCGCGACGGCGTCGTCGTGGTCACCATCTCCTACCGGCTCGGTTTCGGTGGGTTCGGCTGGATCGCGGACGCGCCCGTGAACCGCGGCACCCTCGACCAGATCGCCGCGCTCGAGTGGGTGCGCGACAACATCGCCGCCTTCGGCGGCGATCCCGCGGCCGTCACCATCGCCGGGCAGTCCGCCGGCGGAACCTCCGTCATGACGCTGTTCACCGCGCCGCGCGCGCAGTCGCTCTTCCGCGCCGCCATCTGCATGTCCGGCGCGGACCGGGTGCAGACCATGGCGCAGGCGGAGCAGACGGGCCGCGCGCTGGCGGCCAGTGCGGGAGTGGAACCCACGGTGGCGGGCTGGTCGGCCCTGACCGAGGACCAGGCCCTCGACGCCCAGGACGCCTTTCGCATCGCGACGCCTTCCGGCCCGATCGACCCGGCCGCCTTCGTACGGCACGCCCTGACGGCAACCGGAGACCAGGGCATGCCATTCGGCCCGGTCATCGACGGTGACCTGCTGCCCCGTTCAGTCAGTGACGCGCTCGCGGGCGGCGTGGCCGCGGACAAACCCCTCCTCATCGGCGTCACCGCCCACGAGTTCACCTTGTGGCTGCTCCACGCCGAGGAGCAGCTGCGCGGGGTCGACGTCGCCGAGGCGATGGCCGAGGCGGGGCTTGCGCGCGAACTCGCCGCGGACTACGTCGCGAGCCATCCCGAGCTGCCCAGCGCGGCGGCGCTCCTCGGTCAGCTGACCGGCATCCGCACCTTCCGCCAGCCGATGGCGCACTGGACCGACCTGCGGGCGAAGACGAGCCCCGACACCACGTGGCTGTACGACTTCCGGTGGCCGTCGCCGTTCTACAGCGACCTCGCCGTCCACTGCGTCGAGCTCCCGTTCGCCTGGGATCTGCTCGACGCCGACGGTGTCGCGCGCACGCACGGACCGAATCCGCCCGACGATCTCGCCGAGGTCACTCACGCAGCCTGGGTGGCGTTTGTCGCCCACGCTGACCCGGGCTGGCGGCCAGGGTCGCATGGCGTGGGAATGGTCTTCAACGAGACCAGCGGCGAGCAGCCCGTCCTGGAGATCGAGCGCCGCCTGGCCAGCGCTGCCGTCGAAGCCTGGCCCGCAGAGGCTCCAGGCGTGGACGACCTGTCCGGGCCACCGAGTCCCGGGGATGCATAAAGCGGGCTGGCGGATCCGGGCTAAGTCGTGCCGATGATGATCTCTCCGTTACTCGCGTTGGCACCCGGACCCAGGCTGCTACTGGAGACGTCGTGG
>Ga0335085_10011203_pt1 | contig 13325 bp, 11 predicted proteins | sample Lox_Sample_45_FD_206712 | JGI IMG/M metagenome (GOLD analysis project Ga0335085, IMG submission 206712) | Soil microbial communities from Loxahatchee National Wildlife Refuge, Florida, United States - Lox_Sample_4.5 | ecosystem: Environmental > Terrestrial > Soil > Wetlands | place: USA...
CATTGCCGGGCCAGAGTTTTTCGACGCTCAGTGGTTCGGTGCCGGGTCGTTTCTTTTTGGCCATGGTCTGTCGCCCGTTTTGTTGATGCAAAAAGTTTCTGTAAGCAATCCGGAAGGCGGCAGATTAGATAACCAGTTCCGTTACTTAGTCTGCCCGAGAGTCGACATAACCTAAGCTGTTCTCAGGGAATGCATCGCTCCGCCGATCCGATCGCTACCCAACGGACATTGGAGGGGAGGTTGACGATTCAACGAAGGGATTGGGGCAAACTGAAAATGAATAGCGGCCCAAAAACGGTCGCTTGGGGCGGCCTTGCCACACTCTTCGTGGGCGCAAATGCGTCGCAATGTCGTCCGGCCGACTCAGCGTCATTCGCCGAAAGGCGGCTTGTCACGGGCGGCATTCCGTTACCATATTGAGCAGCAGACTTAGATAGAAAAACCCACGGGGGCTGTTGCGTGCACACCATCGTTCTGGTCGACGACGACCGAAACCTGCTCAATACAATTGGTGACGCGCTCGAAAGCGAGGGCTTCGCCGTTCGCCGCTATGACAGCAGCACGGCCGCGCTCGACGCTCTGAAGGACCTCCCCGCCGACGTTGCCGTGCTCGACGTCAAGATGCCGGGCATCGACGGTTTCGAGTTGCTGACGCGCCTGCGCAAAGAAAGCAACCTGCCGGTGATCTTTCTCACCTCGAAGGACGACGAGCTCGACGAGCTCCTCGGCCTGCGCATGGGCGCGGACGATTACATCACCAAGCCGGTCTCGACGCGGTTGCTTGTCGAGCGCATCCGCTCGCTGATCCGGCGGCGCGAATTGACCGACGGCCGCGGCGAGAGCGAGCCGATCATCGAGCGCGGCGATCTGCGGCTCGATCCCTCACGGCACGAATGCAGCTGGAAGGACCAGAAGCTGAAACTGACGGTGACCGAGTTCCTTCTGTTGAAGTCGCTCGCCATGCGCCCCGGCCACATCAAGAGCCGGCGCCAGCTGATGGATGCAGCTTACGGCGAGAACATCCATGTCGACGATCGCACGATCGACAGCCATGTGAAGCGGCTGCGCGCGAAATTCAAAGCGGTGGATGCCGATTTTGCGCTGATCGAGACGCTCTACGGCGTCGGGTATCGCTACCGCAGCGCGGCGCCCTGAATTAGAACCGAAGAAGCGGCCGCGTGCCTCAGGGCTCGTTGCTGACTTGCGCCGGCGACACCCAGTAGGGCGGCCCGCAATCGGCGACGGCGTTGTTGGTGAAGTAGTCGGCGCCGGTGCCGTCTTTCGATTTCGAGAACGGCACGATCATCGAGGCGAGAGCGCTGGGGATGATGGCCGGCGTCCGCAGCACGCAGACCGGCACCTTGAACGCGTCATAGACCGGGGTCTCGATCGAGGCGACGACGGTGGCGCCCGTCCCGGTCGGCGTTGCCCAGGTCCCTCCCGGACCGGTCGCACAAGCGCACAGCGGGGCCAAGAGCAGTGCGGCCATAACGTGCATTCTCATCGTTCTTTTCCTCCACTTGCCCGCGTGCCCCGCGAGAGCGCCAGCTTGGCACATTTTCCCGATGCGCGCCAAGGGGTTCTGGCCCGGGCGGCGGTCGGGGTTCAGAGGTTCTCGACCCGGATCATGCAGGGCGGCTCGACGACGGTATCGAGCCCGCTGATCCGGCCCAGGGCGCGCACCATCGAGGCTTCGACCGTGTCGTGGGTGGTGAGCACGACCGGCACAGCCTCACCTGGTGAGCGCCCGCGCTGCAGGAATTGCTCCATGGAAACGGATTCGTCGCGGAAAGCGGCCGTGATGTCGGCGATCACGCCCGGCCGGTCGACGACCATCAGCCGCACGTAATAGGCGCCTGAGCGCCGTGCCATCGGCGCGCTGGGGCGGTGCTGCAGCGCGGAAGCCGGCACGCCGAAGCCCGGCGCGCCGCGCCCGGCCGCGATATCAAGGAGGTCGGCGACGACGGCCGAGGCGGTCGGGTCGGCGCCCGCGCCGCGGCCTTCGAGGGTCAAGCGTCCGACGAAATCGCCCTCGACCATCACGGCATTGAAGACATTCTCGACATGCGCCAGCGGCGCCGCGAGCGGCACCATGCAGGGATGCACGCGCTGCTCCAGCCCGTGCTCGGTCGGCCGCGCCAGGCCGAGGAGCTTGATGCGGTAGCCGAGATCCTGCGCGAAGGCGATATCGAGCGCGGTAATGTGGCGGATGCCCTCGACGTAGACGCCGGCGAAATCGACCTGACTGCCGAAGGCGACGGCGGCGAGAAGCGCGAGCTTATGCGCCGCGTCGATGCCGTCGATGTCGAAGCTGGGGTCGGCCTCGGCATAGCCGAGCGTCTGGGCTTCCTTGAGCACGGCGCCGAAATCGCGGCCGGTCTCGCGCATCTGCGTGAGGATGTAGTTGCAGGTGCCGTTGAGGATGCCGCAGACCCGTAGCACGTGGTTGGCGGCGAGACCTTCGCGCAACGCCTTGAGGATCGGGATCCCGCCCGCGACCGCCGCCTCGAACCCAAGGGAGATTTTTTTAGATTCAGCGATATGCGCGATTTCGTTGCCGTGATGCGCGAGCAAGGCTTTGTTCGCCGTGACGACATGCCGGCCGCGCTCCAGGGCGGTCGTCACGACCTGCCGCGCGACGCCGTCGCTGCCGCCGATGAGTTCGACCACCACGTCGATGCCGGGCGCGGCCGCCATTGCGACCGGGTCGTCATGCCACGGCACGCCGCTGACATCGATGGTGCGGCTGCGTGCACGGTCGCGTGCCGAGACCGCGACGACCTCGATCTTCCGGCCGGTGTGATGCTCGATCTGCGCGGCGTTGCGGCGGAGCAGCGCGACGGTCCCCGCTCCGACCGTGCCCAGTCCGGCTATCGCAACTTTCAGCGGCTGGCTCATCAGGGCTAATGCTCGAGATAGATTTCGGCGCGCGGTGCATCGGCCCCGCCTTTGGCCGGAACCGGCGCGGCTTCGACGGAGATATCCTTCGCCGCCACGCCGGAATCGGTCAGCGCAACGGCGACCGCTTGCGCGCGATCGAGCGCCAAGGTGAGACCAGCAACCGCGGCATCCTTGCCGTTCGCTTCACCGAAGCCGACGACGCGGATCGTGCCGCCTTCGGTGTTATGCATCTTCACGATTTCGGCCACCGTGCCGCGCAGCGAGCCCGAGAGATAGGCCGAACCCGGCGCGAAGCTGATATCCGCGACGCGATAGGAAATACCCGGGCGATGAGTCGCCGCCGTCGCCGGCGCCGTGGCGGGTGCCGTCGCCTGCTGGGCCGTCGGCGGACGCAATGTCGGCGCACGCGTCGACGGCGGCGGCGCGGCGTTCGCGACCTGCCGCGGCGGCGGAGGTGCCGGGGTCGCGGTCTCGCCTTGCGGCACGTTGGGAATCGACGGACTTTGGAGCGACGATTCGGCCGGCGGCGCTTCGCTGCCGCGCACGGGCGGTTTGCGCTGCTGCGTGTTGTTGCCGAGGAGCGTTGAGCCGGCGGAGGACGGAGGCGTCGGCGGGGTCAAGGCAGCGCTCGGCGGCAAGGGTGCCCGTGGCGGCAGCGATGCCGGCGGCGATGTCGGCGCGGCGGGTGGCGGTGCCGCGCTCGCTGTCACGCTGGGCGACGCGGGCGCGATCGGCGGCACCAAGGGGGGCGTCGCCCGTTGCGGTGCGGAAGATGCCGGTGCGGGCGGCGGCGTCGGCGCCGCAGGCGCAGACGAAAGGGTCGCCGAGCTCGTCGCCGGCGGGGTCGCCGAGGTGCTTGGCGCTTTGGGAGCGGGCGGCGCCGGTGGCGGCACGGTGCTGGCGACATCGCCGGCGCGGAGATTGTCGGCGCTGTACTGCGCATTGTTGCGATCGGCAACGAGGCTCTTCACGAGCTTGTCACGATCGACGCCGCTGAGCTGCGTATCGGGCGGATTCGGAACGCTGCCGAGATTCGGAAAAGGCTCGTTGCTCCCCGCGGCGAGGTTCTGCTCGTTCTCGCCTTTGCCGAGGTCGTCGTTCTTGGAGATGCCGGTCACATCGCGATACCAGGAAACCGGATTGACGGCGTCGGGCACTTTGGAGCAGCCCGACACGCCGACAAGCGTCATGCCCAAGATCGCGAGGCCAAACTTGTTCCGCACTACCACCTACTCCATATAGACTGCTCGGACCGGCTGGCGGGAAAGCTGCCGCCCGGTCGCGGGCGAATGCTGGCGCAGGCAGTATCGGGGTGCAAGGACGAAAAGATGAACGATTCGGACAGTGGCGCGCCGAAATTCCCCGATCCGACGCAATGGGGCCAGCATATGGCGGAAATCGCCCGGCTAAGCGAGAAGCTGGTGCGCGATTTCCTCGCCAAGCAGCCGCAAACCGGACTCGGCATGGCCGATCCGCTCAATATCGGCAGCGCCTTCCTCGAGATGACGCAGCGGTTGATGAGCGATCCTGGCCGTCTCGTCCAGGCGCAGCTCTCGCTGTGGCAGGATTATCTGAAACTGTGGTCGAACACGACGCAGCGCTTCCTCGGCGGCAAAGCCGAGCCGGTCGCCGAGCCGGCGCCGGGCGATCGCCGCTTCAAGGACGCGGCCTGGCAGGAGAGCACGCTCTTCGACTACATCAAGCAGAGCTATCTCCTCACCGCGCGCTGGCTGCAAGGAACTGTCCGCCAGGTCGACGGGCTCGACGACAGGACCGCGCGCAAGATCGATTTCTACACGCGGCAATTCGTCGACGCGATGGCGCCGTCGAATTTCGTGCTGACCAATCCCGAAGTGCTGCGCGCGACGATCGACAGCGGCGGCGAGAATCTCGTCAACGGCCTGAAGCACGTGCTCGAGGATCTCGATCGCGGCAACGGACGGCTGATGATCAAGATGACCGATCTCGACGCCTTCCAGGTCGGCGGCAATATCGCGGTCACCCCGGGCAAGGTCGTTTTCCAGAACGACCTGATGCAGCTCATCCAATACGTGCCGACGACGGAGAAAGTGCAGCGCCGGCCGCTGCTGATCATTCCGCCCTGGATCAACAAATATTACATCCTCGATCTCAGGCCCGATAATTCCTTCGTCAAATGGGCGGTGAGCCAGGGCCACACGGTCTTCGTCATCTCCTGGGTCAACCCGAACGAGAAGCTCGCCGAGAAGCAATTCGAGGATTACATGCTCGAAGGGCCCTTGGCTGCGCTCGACGCGATGGCCGATGCGACCGGCGAGCGCGAGGCCAATGTCATCGGCTATTGCCTCGGCGGCACGCTGCTCGCCGCGACCCTCGCCTACATGGCGGTCAAAGGCGACGACCGTTTCAAGAGCGCGACCTATTTCGTCACCATGACCGATTTCGCCGAAGCGGGCGAGCTCTCGGTCTTCATCGACGAGGAGCAGCTCGGCGCGCTCGAAGACCGGATGAGGGAGCACGGCTTCCTCGAAGGCTCGGACATGGCGACGACCTTCAACATGCTTCGCGCCAACGATCTGATCTGGTCCTTCGTCGTCAACAATTACCTCTTGGGCAAGGAGCCCTTCCCCTTCGATCTGCTGTACTGGAACAGCGATTCGACGCGCATGCCGGCGGCGATGCACGCCTATTACCTGCGCAACATGTACCAGGAGAACAAGCTGATCGAGCCGAATGCGCTGACGCTCGCGGGCGTGCCGATCGATTTGCGCAAGATCAAGACCCCGGCCTTCCTTCTCTCGACCAAGGAGGATCACATCGCGCCGTGGAAATCGACCTATGCGGCGACACAGATCTATCAGGGCCCGGTGAAATTCGTGCTCTCGGCGTCGGGCCATATCGCCGGGGTGATCAATCCGCCGGGCAAATCGAAATACGGACATTGGGAGAATGCGAAGCTGCCCAAGAGCGCGGATGAGTGGCTCGCGGGCGCGAAATATGCCGACGGCTCGTGGTGGCCGACCTGGGAGAAATGGATCGGCAAATACGCCGGCGGCGAGGTCGATGCGCGCCAGCCCGGCGACGGCAAGCTCAAGGTGCTTGAGGACGCCCCCGGCTCCTACGTGCTCGCCAAAGCGGGCTGAAGCCCGCCCTCTCCGTTTGACGCCGACGCCGCTTCGCGCGACACTCGCCCGATAATCGGCCACACAAGAAAAGCGGCCGAGCCATAGGGTGAGGAGACGGGCGATGCGTCGCGTGTTCGGGCTTGCCTTTGCGATTATCGGAATCACTGCGCTTGTCGACGCCGCGCCCGTAGCCGCGGCAACGAACGATGTCGCCCTGACCGGGCGCGTCAGCTCGGCCGCGGACGGGCCGATGGAAGGCGTCGTCGTCAGCGCCAAGCGGGCGAACGGGACGGTCACGGTCAGCGTCGTCAGCGATCACGACGGACGCTACAGCTTCCCGGCGGCACGGCTCGCGCCCGGGCATTACTTCGTCGATATCCGCGCCGAGGGCTACGCGCTCGATGGCACGGGCGTCACCGACATCGCCGCCGGCAAGACGACGACCGACGACCTGAGCTTGCGCAAGGCCGGCAATCTCGCGGCGCAGCTGAACGATGCCGAATGGCTGATGAGCATTCCCGGCAACGAGCAGCAGAAGAAATCGCTGCTCAATTGCAACGGTTGCCACACGCTGCAGCGCATCGTGCAATCGACGCACACGCCCGACGAATGGATGCCGCTCTTCGATCGGATGGCGAAGTACTGCCCCTGCTCCACCCCGTCGCGGCCGCAGGCGATGGTGCGCGCGCCGCATGGCGAGCTGCCGCTGCCGGTGCGCCAGGCCATGTCGAAATATCTCGCCAGCATCAATCTCAGCACGAAATCGACCTGGGACTATCCGCTGAAGACGATGCCGCGCGCGACCGGCAAGGCGACGCATGTCATCGTCACCGAATACGCGCTGCCCCGGCCGACGATCGAGCCGCACGACGTCGTCGTCGACAGCGACGGCGTCATCTGGTTCTCGGAATTCGCCGACAACGCGCTCGGCCGGCTCGACCCGAAGACCGGCAAGGTCGCGGAATATAAGTTGCCGCGACTGAAGAAAGAGGACCCGCCGGGCTCGCTCAACCTCGAGATGGGTGCCGACGGCAATCTTTGGCTGTCGCTGCAATTCCAGGCCGCGTTCGCGAAATTCGACCGCAAGAGGCATAAATTCACCGTCTGGCAGATCCCGAAGGATCAGCAGGACGAGGTCAGCCAGGTCGGCTTCACCTCGCCCGCCGCCTCGACCGTCGACCGCAAGGTCTGGACGCGGGTCGACACGCCGAACAGCTTCTATCGCCTCGATCTCGCGAGCATGAAGCTCGACCGTATCGGGCCGGTGCTCGATCCGCAGACGCATCAGCCGCTCAATGCCTATGGCATCCCGGTCGATCGCGAGAACAATCTCTATCTGCTCGATTTCGGCTCCGACAAGGTGAGCCGCATCGACGCGAAGACTTTGCAACCGAGCGTCTATCACACGCCGACGCCGGGCTCGCGCCCGCGCCGCGGGCGCTTCGATGCGCAGGACCATCTCTGGTTCGCGGAATACGGCGCCAATCGGATCGCGATGTTCGATCCGAAGACGACGCAATTCCACGAATACGAGATCCCGACGGCGTGGACCAATCCTTACGACGTCGCCGCCGACAAGAACGGCGATGTCTGGACGGCATCGATGTTCACCGACCGCGTCGTGCGGCTGACGCCCGAGACCGGCGAATTCATTGAATATCCGCTGCCCGAGCAAGCGACGAACATCCGCCGCGTCTTCATCGACAATTCGCGTGCGCGGCCCGTGTTCTGGGCAGGCAGCAATCACGATGCGGGCATCCTGAAGGTCGAGCCGCTCGACTAGCGATCGGGGTTCAGAAAGCGGGCGCGCAGCGACGTGCCCGCGGTCACTGGGGGGAGGACGTGTGATGGTCGATATTCCGCTCGCTTCCGGCGTGGTCGGCGCCGATGACGCGATATCCGCGACCGCGCAGCGCGATATCGCGGCGCGGATGGAGCGGATGCCGCTGACGCGCACGCAGATCAAGGCGCGGATCGTGGTCGGCATGGCCACCTTCTTCGATGGTTATGACTCGCTGGTGATGGGCCTCGTGATGCCGGTCATTGCCGGCGCCTGGGGGCTGTCGCGCGAGAACATCGGTCTGCTGCTCTCGGCGACATTCTTCGGCCAATTGCTGGGCGCGCTGCTCTTTCCGTATCTCGCCGAGCGCTATGGCCGGCTGCGCTCCGCGAGCTACAGCGTCTGGGTCGTGGGCATCTTCGCGCTGGTCTGCGCGGCGAGCTGGAATTTTGCCAGCCTCACGGTCGCGCGCGTCCTCCAGGGCATCGGCATCGGCGGCGAAATTCCGGTCGCCGCGACCTACATCAACGAGATCGCGCATTCGAAGAGCCGTGGCCGCTTCTTCCTGATGTATGAGGCGGCTTTCGCTTTCGGCTATCTCATCTGTACGTTGCTCGCCGTGCTGCTGGTCACGCGTTACGGCTGGCAAGTGATGTTCCTGATCGGCGCGCTGCCGGCGTTCGTCGCCGCGGTGATGCGGCGCCTGCTGCCGGAATCGCCGCGCTGGCTCGCGAGCAAGGGCCGCACCAAGGAAGCCGATGAAATCGTCGGCGCCATGGAGCGCGAGGCCGAAACCAAGCTCGGCGCCAAATTGCCGGCGCCGGATTTTTCGGTCGCGCCGCCGCCGGCGGGCAAGCGCACCGATCTGCGCGAGCTGTTCACAGACTATTACCGCATGCGCACCCTTGTCGTGTGGTCGATCTGGGGGCTCAGCTTCTTCGTCACGCAAGCGCTCAACACGTGGCTGCCGACGATTTACCGCCAGGAGCTGCATCTCTCGGTACAGCAATCGCTCGAATTCACCCTGGCGACACACTGCGTCTCCATCACCAGCGCGATCGCCGTCGCGCTCGCGATCGATCACGTCGGACGGCGCATCTGGATCGGCTCGGCGCTGCTCATCGGCGCGCTGTCGCTGCTGACCCTGGCGCTGGAGGGCGGACATAATCCGATCTTCCTCCTGGTCTGCGCAACGATTGCAAATTTCTGCCTCGCCTCGGTATCGGTGTCGATCTACGTCTTCACGTCGGAGCTTTATCCGACGCGCATGCGCGCGCTCGGTACCGGGATGGGATCGACCGTGCGCAACGTCTTCACCACGGCAAGCCCGACCATGGTCGCGCTGATGCTGAGCAGTTACGGCCTGCCCGGGGTCTTCACCATGCTCGGCCTGGCGCCGCTGATCCCCTGCCTGATGGTCTTCGCCTTCGGCACGGAGACGAAGGCGCGGGTGCTGGAAGAAGTATCGCCGTAACCGCGAAGCACGCCGCAAGACCGGTCAGAATGCCGCACTGGCTTTCCATGACTGTTTTGTGGCAAGCTGTGGACAATAAAAATTCTGGGGGCGCGTCCTGGGAAGCCGTATGGCCGAAGAACGGTCGGGCAAGCGATTCCGCTCTTGGGTCAGGAGGGGGCTATGGAATCCTTCGCGCGTAAATTGAATTCGGCATCTGCCAACTCGCCTTTCAAAGTCAAGAAGCTCAAATACGGCGGCTACGAGCTGGTGCTCCATCGCGACGGGCGGAGCCAGCATATCTGCGATTTTCGCTCCGAGGACGAAGCCAAGATCTGGATCCGCGAGAACGGCGCGACATACGGCGGCGCCGGCTCCGAGCTTTAAGATTTAGTCGTCGCGGGAAACGAAAAAGCGCGGCTCTCGCGAGCCGCGCTTTTCTTTTGTGCCGCCTCTTTCGGCTGTCGGTGCCGTCAGGCGTGCGCCGGTTGCGGCTGCTTCGCGTTGACGCGGATCGCCGATTGCTTGCCGGCGGCAATGTCCGCCAGCATCGGCAGCTCGATCACGAAGAAGGTCGCGCCGTCCGGGCCCGCAGCGATCTCGCCGACGTCGGCGCCGGCCTGGACGAACATGTAGGTGCCTTCGTCCTGGGTCTTGCCGCCCTTCCAGGTTTTGCCGCCATAGGTGATCGAGCCCTCGGTCACATAGCGAATCTCGGCGTCCTCCTCGCGGCGCGCGGGAATCTTCGCGCCCGGCGCGAGCTTGGTGAGGCGAATGCCCGAGCCGCCGAAGAAGCCGAGCTTCTTGTGCTCGACGCCCGCAAGTTTGCGATCGGCGATCCAGGGATGGCCCTCGGGCTTCATCACGACCGGCTTCTCGAAGCGGCCGACCGGGAAATCGATCTTCTCGCCGGTGAGATATTCGACGCAGGCGGCGTGCGAGTCCTTGTTGATCTTGTGTCCGTCGGGCCCGACCTTGGTCGCGATGCCGTCCTTGAAGCTCCAGCCTTCGGCCTTCAGCGCCCTCACGGCGTTACGCAGATCGACATGCGTCAGATACGGCAGGCCGGAGATGCCCTGGAATTGCAGACCGAGGCCGATCGTCGGCGCCGTCTGCATCTGCGGCCCGTAATAGACGCCCTCCGGATAGAAGGCGCACTCGCCGGGCTTCACATAGCCGTCCTCGATCATGCGATCGCCGGTCAGCGCGTAGCGATACTGGTCGAAGGTGTGGCGATGGCGCGGCGTGCCGTAGCCCGTGTCGTAGGAGTTCCAGGAGAATTCGAGCTGGATGCCGGGAACGCCGGTATCGAGCGGGAATTGCTTCACGGCCATGCTGCCTTCGCGGCCGATGCCCGCCTGGACGAGCTCGACTTCCGCGATGCTCATGATGGTAACGGACGGCATGCGTATCTCCCTTGCAATCTTCAGCGACGATTGCCGCTATGTTGCGCCCGGTGCGCCACTCTGGCAAGACCTCGGCCGGAACGAGGGTGGGCAGGTCATCCCACCCGGGGGGAGCGAAAATGCTGAAAACCGTCGCGGGCTTTGTCCTGGCCTTCTTGCTGGCGAGCGCCGCACCGGCGCGGGCGGCGGACAACATCGTCTTCGTCATCCCGGCCGACCTCGTTCAGCTCCTGCCGATCTATGTCGCGCAGGATCGGGGCCTTTGGCGCGATGCCGGGCTCGAGGTGAAGATGGTCACGATCCCGAGCGTCGGCGGCATGAATGCCGTCATCGCCGGCTCGGCCGATTTCTCCTTCTCGACCGGCTCGGCCATCACCCGCGCCGCCGCGCATGGCCAGAAGCTCGTCGCGATCGTCGAGCTCGGCAACCAGAGCGGCCAGATCATCGTGCTGCGCAAGGACGTCGCCGCGGCGGCCGGGTTCGATCCAGCCGCGCCGCTCGCGGTCCGCGCCCAAAGCCTGAAAGGCCGCACCATCGCGGTCGGCGGCATCGGCTCGATCGCCGACGCGTTCCTCAAGGTGATCGCGCATGAAGGCGGTCTCGACGCGAACCAGATCGTCACCGCGCCGATGTCGGCGGCGGAATTCCTGCCGGCTTTCGCGCAGAAGAAGATCGATGGCTTCGTCTTCGGTGCGCCCTTTGCCCAACAGGCCGTCGTGGACGGCACCGGCGTCATCCTCGCCGACGGCAGCAAGCCGCTCATTCCCGAGCTGTCGCCTTCGGCCGCCGGATTGCTGGTGACGCGGCCGCCGTATTGCGGCGAGCATCGCGCGATCTGCGCGAAGATGGGACACTCGATGGTCGAAGCCGTCGCGTTCATCGACGCGCATCCGCCGGAATCCGTCGCGATCCTGCACAAGCATTTTCCGGCTGTCGGCGAGGCTGTGCTCGAGGCGTCCTACAACGTCGTGAAGGCGATGACGCCGAATCCGCCGGCGACCTCGGCGCTCGATCTCGCCAATTCGGAGCTCATCAACGTGCGCGCCGGCTTCCTGAAGCCGGAAGAGCAGCTCAAATCCTATGACGCGCTCTTCACGAACGAGTTCGTGAAATAGCCATCACGGGAAAAGCGGCTCGGTCTGGAGGCCGGTCGCCTCCGGCAGGCCGAGCATGACGTTCATGTCCTGCACCGCCTGGCCCGATGCGCCTTTGACGAGATTGTCGATCGCCGAGAGGATGATCGCGCGGCCCGAGAGCCGGTCGGCGCCGATTCCGATGAGGCAGAGGTTCGAGCCGCGCACGTGATGCGTCGCCGGGTAATGACCCTGCGGCAGCACGCGCACGAAAGTCTCGTCCCGATAAGTGTCCTCAAGCACGCGCCGGAGGTCTTCGATCGTGGCGCCGCCCGTCATCCGGACATAGATCGAGGACAGGATGCCGCGATTCATCGGCATCAGATGCGGCGTGAAGCTGATCGTCACCGGCCGGCCCGCGGCGCGCGACAGGCCTTGCTCGATCTCGGGCATGTGGCGGTGATGCGCGACGCCGTAAGCGGTGATGCCTTCCGAGACTTCGGCGAAGAGGCTCGATTCTTTCGCCGCGCGGCCGGCGCCGGTGACGCCCGATTTCGCATCGATGACGATGTCGTCGGGATCGATCACGCCGGCTTTGACCAGCGGCACGAGCGGCAGTTGCGCGCCGGTCGGATAGCAGCCGGGCACCGCGACGAGCCGCGCATTGGCGATCGCCGAGCGCGCGATCTCGGTCAGGCCATAGACGGCCTCGCGCTGCAAGCCCACGGCGCGATGCGCGTGACCGTACCATTTCGCGTAAAGCTCGGGATCGGCGAGCCGGAAATCGGCCGAGAGATCGAGCACGCGGAGATGCGCCGGCAGCGCCGAGATCACCTCCTGCGTCGTGCCATGCGGCAGGCAGCAGAAGACCAGATCGAGCTCGCCCCAATCGACATCGGGAATGGCGACGAGATCGGGCAGCACGTGGCGCGCGAGATGAGGGAAGACCGCGCCGATCTTCTTGCCCGCCTGGCGATCCGCGGTCAGCGTGCCGATCGCGGCATTCGGGTGATGCGCGAGGATGCGCAGCAGCTCGGCGCCGGTATAGCCGGACGCGCCCAGAATGCCGATCCGCGTTTTACCAGAGCTCGCAGCCATGAACCCCTCCTCTCGTCAACAAACACTAGCCGGAAAAACAAAGGGCGTCCCGCAGGACGCCCTTTGATCCGAGAACGCGCCGATGCCTGCGGGATCAGCGCTTCGAGAACTGGAAGCTGCGTCGGGCTTTGGCCTTGCCGTATTTCTTGCGCTCGACGACGCGACTGTCGCGCGTCAGGAAGCCTTGCGCCTTGAGCGCCGGGCGCAGGCCCGGCTCGTAATTGAGCAGCGCCTTGGAGATGCCGTGACGCACCGCGCCGGCCTGGCCGGAGAGGCCGCCGCCGACCACGGTGCAGTTCACATCGAACTGGCCCATGCGGTTGACGATCAGGAACGGCTGGTTGATCAGCATGCGCAGCACGGGGCGCGCGAAATAGATCGGGCTGTCGCGGCCGTTGACCGTGATCTTGCCGGTGCCGGGCTTCACCCAGACGCGGGCGACGGCGTTCTTGCGCTTGCCGGTCGCATAGGCCCGGCCCTGCGCATCGAGCTTGGGCTTGTTGTCGCTTT
>Ga0335085_10011204_pt1 | contig 13324 bp, 14 predicted proteins | sample Lox_Sample_45_FD_206712 | JGI IMG/M metagenome (GOLD analysis project Ga0335085, IMG submission 206712) | Soil microbial communities from Loxahatchee National Wildlife Refuge, Florida, United States - Lox_Sample_4.5 | ecosystem: Environmental > Terrestrial > Soil > Wetlands | place: USA...
TGAGTCGAGCCATTCAAGCACCTACCCGTCTTAGAGTTGACACCTGCGCCTTGGCCTTGTGGACTTCCGGACGCGCCTTAATGAGAAAAGCGACGGAGGGGGTCAGCCCTACGCCGCTTCGTCCGGCTTTTTTTCTCGCCGGGTCAATTTGCAAATAGGGCTAACTCCCCGCCGATGCAAGAAGAATTTTCCCTCTCGGCCAATTTTTTTGCGGGAGGCGTCTGGCGAGCACACTGCCAAGGACGCTTCGGAAGAGGTTCGGCAACAACGCGTGAGGATCAAAAAAGTGCGATGGAATGGGCCTCAAACGTGCGATAGACAGCGCAGGCGCGACGCCCTATACGCCGCTTCCCAGAAACCGCCGCCACAATACTTAAGGAAACGTTATGGCCAAGCTCGCCGAGGTTAAGGAACGCCTCCACAAGGGTTACGCCCAGTCAATGCAGGTCACCAAGGTGCTGGCGGACGAGCGGAGCCAGTACCAGCACATCCGGATTTTCGACACCGTCGCCAACGGCAGAGTGATGACCCTGGACGACATCGTCCAGATCACCAGCCGGGACGAAAGCGCCTATGCCGACATGCTCACCCACCTGCCCATGTTGGAGCATGGCAGGGTCGAACGGGTGATGATCGTGGGCGGCGGCGATCTCTCCATCGCCGAGGAGGCCCTCAAGCACAGGAATGTCAAGGAAGTGGTCCTGGTGGACATTGACGGGCGCGTGATCGAGCTGTGCAGGAAGCTGTTCGGCGAGATCAATGCCAAGGCCTTTCGCGACCGCCGCATGACTGTCGAAGTCGCCGACGCCTTTGAATATCTGGGCCGCAAATCCAGCAAAAACCGTTTCGATCTGATCATTGCCGACCGCCCCGATCCGGTCGGGCCCGGCAAGGCGCTGTTCGGCGAGACCTTCTATGATCGGGTGAAGGGCGCATTGCGGAAAGGCGGCTATGCCACCTTCCAGACCGGCGTGCCCTTCTACCAGCCCTGGGAAATCAGCGAGGCGCTGGCAGAGCTGGCGCAGTTCTTCCCCCGATCCGGCCTCTACCTCACCGTGGTGCCCACCTATATCGGCGGTTTCATGGCGCTGAGCTGGGCGACCAAGGCCGGCAAACCCTTGGGCACGACCAAGGGCATCCAGAAGGCGGCAAAGGCCTACAAAAAGGCCAAGCTGAAAACGGACTATTACAATCCAGAGGTCCATGCCGCGGCTTTCGCGCTGCCCCAATGGATCAAGAAGCTGGTGCCTTGATCTGAGACGGCCGTCCTTACGTATGGACGTGGCATGGGGGAGAGACAATTCTTGCAGATCGCCGTCGCGGTCGCCGGCCTGGTGCCGGTGGTGGCCGGCGCGCTGGGCGCGATCTGGCCCGAGCTTCTGATCGGCGGCCCTACTCATGGCCTGGCCCACGCCGCCTATCTCAGCGGCCTCCTGCTGGGAACGGGCCTGGCCTTCTGGTCGCTGATCCCAGACATCGAGCGCCGGGGCGCAGTCTTCGGCCTGCTGACGGGGCTGGTGCTGTTGGGTGGACTGGCTCGCGCATTCACCGCCCTGCGGCTGAGCGCATGGAACCTGTCCGTGACGCTGCCGCTAGTGATGGAATTGGGCGTCGCGCCAGCGCTTTACCTGTGGCAAAGGCGGGTCTCTTTCCTTTTGCCCCCCGAATGACCATGTTTCCGGGGAGCAACACCCGGAAGACCCAAGTCATGGCATTGATCGGCCCCAGCGGGCGCCCCGTCACCTCCGAACCCGCACAGAACGCGGCCAGGGGCTCGAGCCCGCACATCAGAGATTCCGGCCTGGCCACCTTTGCCGCCGACGTGCTGGAGCAAAGCCGCGACGTCCCGGTGATCGTGGATTTCTGGGCGCCCTGGTGCGGACCCTGCAAGACGCTGGGCCCGTCGCTAGAAGCGGCGGTGGAGGCTCAAGGCGGCGCGGTCAAGCTGGTCAAGGTCAATATCGACGAGAACCCGGAGATCGCCCAGCAGCTGCGCATCCAGTCCATTCCCACCGTCTATGCCTTCCGGGGCGGCCAGCCGGTGGACGGCTTCATGGGTGCCATCCCCGACAGCCAGGTGAAGGCCTTTGTCGCGGCACTGGCGGGCGGCGCAGGGGGCCACAGCCATGGCGGTGCCGAACATACAGCCGAGGTGCTGGCCGTGGCCGCGGAAGCGCTGGAAGCCGGCGACATCGCCGCGGCGGCGCAGGCCTATGGCCATGTGCTGCAGGACGAGCCCGGCCATCCGGAGGCAGTGGCGGGGCTGGCGCGCGCCTATCTCAAGGGCGGCGACATGGAGCGGGCCAAGACCACCCTCAAAATGGTCAAGCCCGGGGGCGAACAGGACGAAGCCGTCCGCGCGGTGGAAGCCGAACTGAAGCTGATGTCGGCGCCGGCACCCGATCAGGGCGAGGCCGCGAAGTTGCGCGCCAGGCTGGAAGCGAACCCTGCCGATCACCAGGCCCGCTTTGATCTGGCGATGGCGCTGGACGCCAGCGGCAACCGCGAGGGCGCGGTGGCCGAACTGCTGGAGCTGGTGCGCCGGGACCGCAAATGGAACGAGGAAGCGGCGAGAAAGCAGCTCGTCACCCTGTTCGAGGCCATGGGCCCGGCCGATCCGCGCACCATCGAGGCCCGGCGGAAACTTTCGGGGCTTTTGTTCTCCTGATGGGACGGCGCTATCACGCATATTCGGATTTGCCGCACTCGCTGCCACTGTTCCCCTTGACCGGCGCGATGCTGCTGCCGCGCGGGCACCTGCCGCTCAACGTGTTCGAGCCCCGCTATCTGGAGATGGTGGATTATGCGCTCCAGGGCGACAGGCTGATCGGCATGATCCAGCCCATCGAGAATGAGGAAACCACGCTGAGGCCGCGCCTCTCGCAGGTGGGCTGTGCCGGCAAGCTCGTCGCCTTCCAGGAAACCACCGACAACCGCTACCTGATCACCCTTCAAGGCGTGTGCCGTTTCCGCCTGACCGGAGAGATGGAAAATACCACTGCCTGGCGTGCCGGCTTCTGCGACTTTGCCCCCTTTGCCGGCGACCTAGCAGAAACGGCCGGCGGAGATTTGCCGCGTGAGCGGCTGCTGACGGCGCTCAAGACCTATCTCACAAGACGCGACATGCAGGCGGATTGGAACAGCGTGCTGACCGCGCCTGCCGAGGCCCTGGTCAATGCGCTGGCCATGATGTGCCCCTTTGCGCCCACCGAGAAACAGGCACTGCTGGAAGCCGGAAGCTTCCAGGAACGCGCCACCACCCTGCTCGCGCTCTTGGAAATGGGCGGCGAGGCCGGACCCACCACACTCAACTGAGATCTCTGCGCAATGGAAACCGATCCCAAGCTGTTGGAGATATTGGTCTGCCCCCTGACCAAAAGCGTCCTGCGCTACGACCGAGACCGGCAGGAACTGGTCAGCCGCGCCGCCGGCCTTGCCTATCCCATCCGCAATGGCGTGCCGGTGATGCTGCCGGGCGAGGCGCGGGAACTGAGCGAAGAAGAACGCGATGCCCTCCGCTGAAGTCGCACCCAGACCTTGGCCAGGCGAAATCCGCCTCAACCCGGCGCGCGATCTCATCACGATCGCCTTCGACAATGGCGAGCGCTTTGGCTTGCGCGCGGAATATCTGCGCGTCGAATCCCCCAGCGCTGAAGTGCGGGGCCACGGCGGGCCCAAGACCATCGTCAAGGGCAAGGAGCATGTGAAAATCGCAGGCCTGGAGCCGGTGGGCAATTATGCCGTGCGCATCGTCTTCGATGATGGTCATGACAGCGGCCTCTACAGCTGGGACTATCTTCACAGACTGGGCGCGGAGGAGAAGGAGATCTGGGCGGCCTATCTTGCCGCGGCCGGACGATGAGCCAGATCCCCACCGATCACATCCCGCCGCGCCCTCGCCCGGTCAGCCTGGTGCGGGGTGCCCAAGGCAAGCGCCTTGCCATCGTCAAGGGCCAGGATTACGGCCGCTTCACCGATTTCTATCACGGCATATTGACCGCCTCCTGGCCGCTGTTCTTTCTGGAGCTGCTGGCGGCCTTCATCATCGTCAATCTATTCTTCGCGCTCCTGTATCTCGCCGACCCCAACGGCATCGTCAATGCGCGGCCCGCAAGCTTTGCCGACGCCTTCTTCTTCAGCGTGCAGACTTTGGGAACCCTGGGCTATGGCGTGATGGCGCCGCGCACGCTTTACGCCAACCTTGTCGTGACGCTGGAAAGCTTCAGCGGCATCCTCACCATCGCACTGTTCACCGGCATCATCTTTGCGCGTTTTTCCAGGCCCCAGGCGCGCGTGGTGTTCAGCAAGGTGGCGGTGGTGACGCCCTTCGACGGCGTGCCCACCTTGATGTTCCGCGCAGCCAACCAGCGCGGCAATTCCATCCTGGATGCCGAGGTTCACGTCTCGCTGGCTAGCGAGCACACCACAAGCGAAGGGGTCGATATCCGCCGTTTCCAGGAGCTGACCCTGGTCAGGCCGCGCAATCCGCTGTTCGCCTTGTCCTGGACGGTGATGCATGCGCTGGATGAGTCCAGTCCGCTGTTCGGCCTGGGGCTGGCGGAGATGATCGAACGCGACATGGAACTGGTGGTGATGCTGTCGGGCACGGACGAGACCATCAACGACCGGATCTATGCCCGCCATTCCTATGTGGCGGAGGAAATCCTCTGGGACCGCCGCTTTGTCGATGTCGTGTCCGTTACTGCGTCGGGCCAGCGCATGGTGGACCTGCACCATTTCCACGACACGCAGGAAACCGAATCCAGGTTGGTCTAGTCCGGCGGCAGCGCCTCGATCCCGCCAAGGAACAGGGCGGTGGCGAAGCGCGACGTTGCTTCGACATCGGCGCCGGCCTTGACCCGTTCCGCCAGTTCGAAGGCGACGCCCGTCAAGGCCGCGGCGAGCGCATCCACGTCGGTCGCCGGCAGCAGGCCGCGCGCCATCGCGGCGGCAATGTCGTCGCGCAATTCGGCAAAGCCGGCCAGCACTTCCGGCGAATCCATGCGGAACCGTTCGGGCAGCGGTTTTGCGCCGCCGCGATTTTCCGCCACGAACTGGAAGAATGAGCGGAAACTGGATGCCAGGAATTCCTTGCGGCTTGCGGCCCTCAGGCGCGCCTCGCGCAGGCGCGGGCGCACTTTCAACGCCACTTCGTCCCGCAGCGCTTGGTACACTTCCTCCTTGGACTTGAAATAATTGTAGAAGGTGCCCGAGGCGAGCGGCGTGGCGCGGATGATGTCGCGCACCGTGGCCGTGGCAAATCCCAGTTGCGCGAAGACCTGGCGCGCCGCCGTCAAGATGGTCTGGCGGTTCTGGACCTTGGTTTGCTCGCGCCGTGTCGCCATGGCGCCAAGCTTAGCCAATGGCCATCAGTCCGCGCCAGTACCTCTTGAGTCATTCCCCGCTCGACTCGGTACCCACCGCTTCTGTCACATTCGCAAAACCATCACGTTCCAGGCATTGCAGCAATTCGCGCTTGATGCGCGTGACCAAACCCGGACCCTGAAACACCAGCGCGCTATAGAGTTGCACCAGGCTGGCGCCGGCCCTGATCTTGGCATAGGCCTCCTCACCGCTCGAAATGCCGCCCACCCCCACCAGGGTCACCGCGTCCTTCAACCGCCCATGCATCTCTCTTAAAATCTGCGTCGACGGCAGAAACAGCGGCGCGCCCGACAGACCGCCGCTTTCGCCGGCATGGCGGGATCGCAATGGCGGACGGGCGATGGTCGTGTTGGAGACAATCAACCCTTCTATGCCGCTTGCCAGCACGACATTGGCAATTTCATCCAGCGCATGCGCATCCAGATCGGGCGCGATCTTCAGCAGGATGGGAATGGTGACCGGCTTTTTTGCCCGCGCGCCGGTCAGCAGATCCAGCAAACGCGTCAACTCGTCCCGGTTCTGCAATCCGCGCAGGCCGGGTGTGTTGGGCGATGAGACATTGACGGTCACATATTGCGCCAAGGATGCCAGCATGTCGAAAGCCAGCGCGTAATCGGCGATGCGGGAGGCGGAGTCCTTGTTGGCGCCGATATTGATGCCAACGATTCCGCGACGGGGGCGCGCGGCGAAGTTTCTCGCCACCCAATCCGCGCCTTGATTGTTGAAGCCCATGCGGTTGATCACAGCCCGGTCCTCGGTGAGCCGGAACAGGCGCGGGCGTGGATTGCCCGCTTGCGGTCTCGGCGTGACGGTGCCGCACTCCACAAAGCCGAAGCCGAATTTCGCCATCGCTCCGGCCACTTCCGCATTCTTGTCGAAGCCCGCGGCCAGGCCGACCGGGTTGGGGAAATCCAGCCCGAAGGCGCGCAGCTTCAAGCGCGGATCATCGGGCGCAGGGTCGGACCGGATGGGGTCGCTCAGCCGCACGAGCTGCAAGGTGGCGCGATGGGCAGTTTCGGCCGGCAGGCACCTGAGCACCATGGCGCCAAGATCGGAAATCGACACAGACCTGCTTCCTTTGCCCCTCTTATAGGAATATAACCGTAAAGGCAGGTTTATTTCCTAGTATGTTGACCCATTCCCAAATCTGGCGCGCCATCGACACCCTCGCCGCCCGGCATGGCATGTCCCCCTCGGGCCTGGCCAAGCTCGCCGGTCTGGACCCCACCACTTTTAACAAGAGCAAGCGCGGATCAGCCAACGGAAAGCTGCGCTGGCCCTCAACCGAGAGCCTGGCCAAGGTGCTGGCGGCAACCGGCTCGGGTCTGGGAGAATTCGTCGCCCTGGTCTCGGATCAGGCCACGGTCCGGGCGCGCATGGTGCCCCTGATCGGCATGGCCCAGGCCGGATCGAGCGGCCATTTCGACGATGCGGGCTTTCCCGCCGGCTCGGGCTGGGAGGATATCGCCTTTCCCGAAATCGCCGACGCTCATTGCTATGCGCTGGAGATCACCGGCGATTCGATGCTGCCGGTCTATCGCGACGGCGACCGCATCCTGGTATCGCCGCAAGGCTCCTTGCGCCGCGGCGACCGGGTCGTGGTCAAGACTCACGTCGGTGAAGTGATGGCCAAGCAGCTTGGCCGCATGACGGCACAGCGCATCGAACTCAAGAGCTTCAATCCCGCCTTCGAGGACCGCCATTTTGCCTTGGGCGAAATCGCCTTCGTGCATCGCATCATCTGGGCGAGCCAATAGAGGTTTGCAGGGTGAGGCTAGTATCCGGCTTTCTGCCGCTCTGCCACAGTGAAAGCAGGGACTTCTCCAGCGCGCTGCGGTCGGGAAAGAAACAGATGCCGCCGTTTTCGTTGTAGGCAATGGGCACGCGCGCGTCGCGGGCATCCTTGTTGCAATCGGGAAGGATTTCCTGAGCGCTGTTCTGGCCGGTGACCACCAGCACACCGTAATAGCGTAGATTGTCGTCGCCGGCATGGAAGTTGAGCGCAGCCATCTGCAGCACCATCACATTGCTGGGAGCGCCGGGCAGCGGAAAGAAGCCCACCTCAAAGCCCTGGCCGATTTCCCGCCCGCGATAGCTCAAGGTCAGGCGGTAGCGGCCGCGGGCGATCTTGCGCATCGCGTAATGGTCGACCTTGCCGTTGCGGTCCGTGGCCGTGACCATGCCCGCCGCGAATGGCCGTAGCGACATGACATGGTGGTAGGGACGGCTGCGGGTTTGCCAGCATCCTGCCACTGCCAGGCATGCCAGCAGAATGAGGGCGACACATCTGCGCAACTGCGGTCTCCCGTCAGGGAACGCCCTGATATCTTCGAACCAGCGAATCAAAAGTATCATGCTGGGCCGGCGCCATCGCGCCAAGCAATTCCTGGGCGCGCGCCTGGATTTTCTTTTCGTAGGCCGTTTGTGCGATGTCCGACACGGCCGCATTCAGCTCTTCGGCAATGCGGGCGTGATATTTTCCAGCATCGAACCCGGCCAGCGACAGGCCAATCTGGTAGCGCACGGCGACATTGCCGGGCGCCAGTTTGACGGCGCGGTCGAACAGGTTGAGCGCTTCGCTTTCTCGCGCGCCAAAAAGAAACCGTGCCAGCATGGCGCCGCCGCCGCGCACGATCTCGATATTCCAGCCGCCCAGGGCGGAAACCGCATAAGGATTCCTGGGGTCCTCGGCCACCGCGTTATCCAGAGCCGCCTTGGACTGGGCCGGAAGATTCCGGAATCGCGCCCGGACCACGCCGATTATGCGTGCCTCATAACCAAGCGCCACCGCCAGCCAGATATGGCCAAATGCCTGGCGCGGATCGGCCGCGATGGCTGCTCGCGATAGTTTCTCCGCCCGCTCCAGGCAGGGCATGCAGGGGGAACCGCGCAGCACCTCATCGGCCAGCACAGCGCGTGCGGCGATTGCCAACCCACCCGCGCTGTGCGTCGCCTCGCCGACTTGGGCCGCCTGCTCATATTGGCCGTTGGCGTAAAGCGCGAAGACTTCGTCGTCCGTCGCGGCACGCGCCCTGGCCGGGGCGGCCAGCAGCAAAGCGGCAAGCAGAAGCCTCATTTCAACCAAGGTCTCATTTCAAGAACGCGCCGGCCAGCGCCGCCCTGATCATGGTGGCGGTCTTGGAACAGCCAAACAGCGCGACAAAGGAACCGAAGCGCGGCCCCTGGGTCTGACCCAGAAGCACTTCGTATAGCGCGCCAAACCAGCTGCGCAGCGGCTCAAAGCCATGCGCTTTGCCCACTTCATACACCACATTCTGCACCACCGCGCCGTCGCGCTCATCGCCAAGCGCGTCGAGCTGGGCGGCAAGATCCTCGAGCGCGGCACGCTCCTTGTCGCTGGGCGCGCGGAAGACTTTCGAGGGCCGCACGAAATCCTCGTAATAGCGCAGCGCAAATCCCACCAGCCGGTCCAGTCCCGGATTGGTCGCAGGGCTTGCCGGCTCCGGCGAATAGGCGCGGATAAAGCCCCACAACACTTCGCGATTGTGTGCATTGGAGGCCGAAACCAGATTGAGCAGCAGCGCAAAGCTCACCGGATAGCGCTCTGCCGGCACATTGCCGGCATGAATGTGCCAAACCGGATTTTCCAGCCGCTGTTCGTCGGTGGTTTCCGCAGCATGATAGGATTCCAGATGGGCGATATATTCATCCACCGCCTTGGGGATCACGTCGAAATAAAGCCGCTTGGCGGCGCGCGGCTTCTGGAACATGAACAGGCTCAGGCTTTCCGGCGAACCATAGGCGAGCCATTCCTCAATGGTGATGCCATTGCCCTTCGACTTGGAAATCTTCTGGCCTTTCTCGTCCAGGAAGAGTTCGAACATATATTGTTCGGGGGGTTCTCCCCCCGCGATCCGGCAGATCGCATCATAAAGGGTCGCGCTGGTGAGATGGTCCTTGCCGTACATCTCGTAATCCACGCCCAGTGCCGCCCAGCGCATGCCCATATCGGGTTTCCATTGCAGCTTGCAGTGCCCGCCCGTCACCGGCACGGTCTCAAGGCTGCCGTCTTCCTCGACATAGGTGATGGTGCCCGCGCCGGCGTCATGGGTGACCACCTTGGCCAGAAGCACCTTTCCCGAGCGCGGCGACACTGGCAGGAAAGGTGAATAGGTCTGCTGCCGTTCCTCGCCCAAAGTGGGCAGCATCACCGCCATGACCTTGTCGTAGTTGGCCAGTATGCGCAGCAGCGCCTGGTCGAACCGTCCCGACTTGTAGGTCGCGGTCGAGGAATAGAATTCGTAATCGAATCCGAAATGATCCAGGAAGCTCTTGAGCCGCGCATTCATGTGGTGGCCGAAGCTTTCATGGGTGCCGAAAGGATCGGGAATCGAGGTCAGCGGCTTGCCCAGATTGGCCGCCAGCATTTGGCCTTGCGGCAGGTTTTCCGGCACTTTCCTCAACCCGTCCATGTCGTCGGAAAAGGCGATCAGGCGGGTGGGGACATCGCTGATGGTCTCGAAGGCATGGCGTACCCAGCTTGTGCGGGCGACCTCGCCGAAGGTCCCGATATGAGGAAGGCCCGAGGGGCCGTAGCCGGTCTCGAACAGGACGCCGTTGGCGGGCTTGCCGGCCTTTTGGCGGGCGTCGAGCCGCGCCAAAAGCTTGCGGGCCTCTTCAAAGGGCCAGGCCTTGGCGGCAAGCGCCTGTCGGGACAGTGGATTCACGGCAAAATTCACTCTTGGTTAGGGAAGACTTAAGCGTTTCGAAAGGGCGCGAAAGCTAAGCTTTGGCAGGGATTTGCGCAATGACCGAGGACATTTCGCCCGACGGCAAGTACATCGGCTCGGTATTCGCCGGCCGCATCGATATCCTCTATGCGCTGGGGCGTCATTATCTGTCCCTGCCCTTTGCGGTGCTCTGCGTTCCAGCCACCGTCATCGCAGGACACGCCCCCGCCATCCTGCCCCTGATGCCGCTGGTCCTGCTTCTGGGCGTGGTCATCGAGGCCGAACAGCTCACCACCGCTTACAAAAATCGTCCCAAACCGATTGGAGCCGCTGCTGAAAAAGATGCCCGCTTCTGGGCGCGGCGCTACACCTTCGTCTCGGGAATTTCCGGCGCCAGTTGGGGCGTGGCCACGCTGTTCTGGTTCGTGCCGGGATCCTTCCCTGCCCAGGCCTATCTCAGCCTGGCCTTTCTGGGCATGGCCGCGACGGAATTCATCGCCCGTTCGGCGCACCGCCCCGCCTATATTGCGCACACCGTCTTCGCGCTGGGCCCTCTGGTCGGGCTGCTCCTGCTGCAGGGCGGGCTTTATGCCGACTGCACCTCGGTCCTGGTCGTGCTGTTCGTCTGCGTGCTGATCAGCTATTGCCAGGACATGGCGCGGCTTTTGGATGAAAGCCTCAATCTGCGCAACGAAAACGGTCAGCTCGTCATCCGGCTGCAGCGGGAGAAAAGCGAAGCGATATTTGCCCGCGACGCCGCCCAGTCCAGCGCCATGGCCAAGTCCGCCTTCATTGCCAATATCAGCCATGAACTGCGCACGCCCTTGAACGCGCTCCTGGGGATGGCGCAACTGCTGGACCGTGCCGAACTGCCCAAGCAGCAGGCCGACCATGTCAAAGTGATGCTGCGGGCGGGCCGCGGGCTTCAAACCCTGATCGACGATGTGATCACCTTGACGCGCGACGATACTGGACAGTTGGAAGACGAGGATTGCGATCCCTTGCAGGCGGCGCGCACCATCGTGCGCCTGTTGCAGCCGCGGGCCTGGGAGAAGCGGCTGCATCTCACCCTCAGTGCTGCGTCCGGCATGCCGCGGGTGGCGGCTGACCCGCGCAAGGTGCGCCAGGTGCTGCTCAAGCTCACGGACAATGCCCTGAAATTCACCGAGCACGGGCTGGTGGACATCCGCCTGGAAACCACCGAAGACGGACAGGCGGTGCGCTTCCTGGTCACCGACACCGGACATGGCGTGGCGCCGGAAGTGGCGCATCTTCTGTTCAAGCCCTTCTCAACCGGCGATTCCTCCTATGCACGGCGCGAACAGGGTGCGGGCCTTGGCCTGGCCGTGGCCAGCCGGGTGATCGAACAGGCCGGCGGCAGCATCGGCTTCAGCAGCGAACCGGGGGCGGGCGCTCAATTCCATTTCACCCTGCCCATTTCGGGCACCGCGACCGGACACGGCCAACGCAGCGAACTGGAAAGCGAGTATCCTGCGCCTGCCGGCTTGTCGCTGCTGCTTTTCCTGCGCACGCCCGCGATCGGCGATACCCTGGCCGACATGCTTGAGCCGTTCGGCAACCGCGTGGTCCGCACCGCCAGCATGGCCGAAGCGGTGGAGCGAGCCGGCAAGGAAAATTTCGACGCTATCATCGCCTGCGCCGGGGACGCCGACATGCTGGCTGCGGCCCCGGGCGTCAAGGCGCCCATGATCGCCGTCCTGCTGCGCGGCGACCGCGCCCCCACCACCACGGACAGCGCGCTGCGTTGGCCGGTGGAAGCGTCCCAGCTTTATCGCGCCATCGAGGAGATCGGCCTGCCCGCGACGATGCAGAATTCCCCGAACGATGCCGATATGGTTGCCGCCATCGATCCGCTGACATTCAGCAATCTGGAAAAATCCGTCGGCATGAAAACGCTGACGGAAATCCTGCAATGCTACATCATCACCGCCGAACGGCTGACCACCGGGCTGGCGCAAGCCTGCGCCGAGGAAAAATGGGACGATGCCGCGCGCTTGGCGCAGGACATTGTGGGAGCTGCAGGCGGACTGGGTCTTTGCGCCATCACCCAGGCGGCGCGGCAATTCGCCCAGGCCGCGCGCGAGGGCCAAAACCGGCACGAACTGCGCAATGCCGCCCAGACAATCGTGGGCGAGCATGTCCGGGCCCGGGCTGCGCTGATCCAGCTATATCCTGAGGTGGCCTAAAATCCGCTACGTTTTTTAGGGCGCTGCGGCCATTATCCCGCGCCCATGGAATCTCTTTCCGACCTGATCGCCCTGGTTCCTGCTCCGCCCGGGGCGGCGCTCGCTCGCGGGTCTGGACAGACCGAGCGCATCGATTTGCATGATGCACGCCCGTTGTTTGAAAGTGGCGACGTTCTGGTGGCCCATTCCGCCTTTGTCGGAGGACGGCTGGGCCTGCGCGCAACCGTGATGATGTTTGACGTGCTGGAACTGTTCGCCTTTGTGCGTCCCGGCCAGCCCTTTGTGCCTAGCGCGCTGGGCCTGGCACGGGCGCTGGGGCTCGCCATGCCACACACGCCGGAAGACTCCGCGTGCGCCCTTCATGCCATCGCAGCGGCCCTGCTGGAGGAGGTGGCGGAGTGGGCGGCGGATGCGCGCGCCAGGCTGGCGCCCCTGGTGGGCACGCTGGAACGGTCGGGTTGGCGCTGGGCGCCGCTGTTGAAGAAGCTGGTGGGCGAAGCACCGCACGGTTCCCCCATCGCAGGGCTGGAGGCCTGGCGCGGCCTGATCCCTTGGGAAGACCAGGCGCCGGCCGGCCAGCCTGGCTCACTTGCCGTCGAGCCCCAGGAAGCGCGCGCGCGGTTGGCCCAGATGGTGGGAGAATTGCGGCCCGAACAGGGTGCTTACGCCGATGCCGCGACGTACGCGTTCGGGCCGCGCGATCAGGCAGGGGCCCCCCGCGTGGCGCTGGTGGAAGCAGGCACCGGCACGGGCAAGACGCTGGGCTATCTGGCCCCTGCCAGCCTATGGGCGGAAAAGAACGGGCCGGGCCTGTGGATCTCCACCTATACCCGTAACCTGCAGCGCCAGATCGTGCAGGAGATCGGTCATCTGTGGCCCGATCCCGCCGAGCGGGCCGAGAAAGCGGTGGTGCGCAAAGGGCGGGAAAATTATCTCTGCCTTCTCAACTTCGAAGAAGCTGCGAAACGCACTTCGCTGGCGCCAGGTCAGCGTGCCGTGGCGCTGGGCCTGATCGCTCGCTGGATATCCTCTCACACCGAC
>Ga0335085_10011205_pt1 | contig 13323 bp, 10 predicted proteins | sample Lox_Sample_45_FD_206712 | JGI IMG/M metagenome (GOLD analysis project Ga0335085, IMG submission 206712) | Soil microbial communities from Loxahatchee National Wildlife Refuge, Florida, United States - Lox_Sample_4.5 | ecosystem: Environmental > Terrestrial > Soil > Wetlands | place: USA...
CGAGGTAGTCGCCGCGTACGCCAAGCACGGGAATGCCGAAGAGCACGCCCACGACGACCGAGACCATGACGGAGATGGGCATCGCCACCCAGAAGGACATGCTGGGTATCGAAGTGTAGGCCGCAAGCGCATGCGGGCTATCGGCCGTCAAGAGCGCCGTCGTATAGGCACCCACCGCGAAGAAGGCGACAAAACCGAGATCGAGGAGGCCCGCCAGTCCGACCTCGAGATTGAGCCCCATGCCCATGAGCGTGTAGAGGCCGACCAGCATCAGCACCTGGCCGATATAGGAGCCCGCGAGGACTGGGAATAGCACCACCAGCAGCGCGGCGATCAGGACCTTGGCGATCTGGCCGTTGCGGCTCTGCCAGACTTCGGCGGAGGTCGCGGCCTGCACTCGCTTCGACCGCGCGCGGAGCGCGCTCGCACCGGCGGCGATGACGAAGATGATGATCGCCCCTTGGACGGTGAGGCCCTCCCAGTCGTAGATGGTCTCGCGCAGGCCGTCGATGAGCTCGCCCAGGAAGGACATGATCTGCGTCAGCAGCCCCGGATTCTCCTGCTCCTGGGTCGTGAACTGCAGCATGATCTGGATGAGCTCCTGGAAGACGCCGCAGACGATCACCGCAAGGCAGCCCACCAGCAGCGGCCGGCGCACCGAAGGCGGTGCGGTCGTGAGGAGCGCGCCGAGAGCCCCGAGCACCGCCGCCGAACCGATCAGGATCGGCACAGCGATCTCGACATCGAGGCCCAGCGTCAGCATGTCCAGGAGCTGCGGGGAGAGCGAGATGAAGATGTCTCGGAGATCGAAGGCGGTCATCAGCAGCACGAGCACCCCGAGCATCGCCCCGGTGATCGCGCCGGCGACGGCGCTATGAACGAGCGCCCGCCCCGTGCCGAGGGCGTGCTCGCGGCGTGCGACGACGGCGCCCGCTCCGAGGGCGATTAACACCAGCGCGGCCTGCCCCACCGTGAGCACGCCCACGATGATCGCACGGCCGTGGACCATCACAAGTATTCCCACCGCGGCGAGATAGACGGCGATGGTGCCGAAGGTGAAGCCGGTCAGCAGCGCGTTTCGCATCGGGAGCGGTTGCGCCCGCTTCCGGCGGATACGACGCGGCATCGCTTCCGTCGTCATGAGTTCACGCCCGCTTCTTCGCCATGCGTTCACCGAGGATCCCGTGGGGACGGAAGATCAGGACCATGATGAGGAGCGTGAAAGCGATGAGGTCGCGGAGCTGATAGGGCGCGGTGATGCCGATGCCGTCGAGAAACAGCGCTGGTCCCACGGACTCGACGAGGCCGAGGAAAAAGCCGCCGAGCATGGCACCGGGGATGCTGCCGATGCCGCCTAGGACGGCGGCGCCGAAGGCTTTGATGCCCGGCGTGAAGCCCATGTAGAAATAGACCTGCTTGAAGACGAAGGCGTAGAAGACGCCCGCGATGCCCGCCATCGCGCCGCCGAGCGCGAAGGTGAAGACGACGACCTTGTTGACGTCGATCCCCATCAAGGCGGCAGCGTCCGTATCCTCGGAGACCGCGCGCATCGCAGTTCCCATCTTCGTCCGCTGGACGATCAGGTAGAGGATGATCATCGCGACGATCGCGGAGCCGATCACGAGAATGTCGACGCTGGGAATCCGCACGCTGCTGCCGATGGTATAGGCACCGGTGAGCCATTGCGGATCGGGATAGGAGCGGATGCTCGAGCCGAAAATCCCGCGGAAGGTCTGCTCCAGAAAGAAAGAGACGCCGATCGCGCAGATCAGGGGCGCGAAGCCGCGCACGTGGCGGAATGGCCGATAAGCGAGGCGCTCCGTCAGCACTGCGATCACGGTCGAGGTCGTGACGGCGACCGCAAGAATGCCGAGCATCGCGGGAATGGGGTAGCTCTCGAGAAAGCCGGAGCGATCGAAGTACTCAGCGATGAAATAACCCGAGAACGCCCCGGTCATCATGATGTCGCCGTGGGCGAAATTGATGAGGCGGAGCACGCCATAGACCATGGTGTAGCCGAGGGCAATGAGCGCATAGACGCTGCCGAGCGTCAGGCCGAACATCACGAGGTCGAACCACTGCGCGAACTCGTAGCGGCCCTTGATCAGCGTGCCGATGGTCCCACCGACGACGACGATGGTGACACCGATCCGCAGACACCAGAGGATGACGTCGACGAAGGTAAAACGTGCGAGCGTGCTCAGACGGGGGATCAGAGTGCGATCCGCAGCCGTATCGGCCATTGGTAGACTACCTCGAAACGTCTGCTGAAGCCTGCCGGCCGGCCGCCGGGAATGTCGTCCGCTTGGAGCGGGATCGCATTCGCCGGCCGCCGGCCGTCATGGCCGTTCGTCTAGCTTACGGATAGATTTTCTTGGGGTTGACGCCGGGCTTGAAGGTCGAAGGATCGGAGTTCGTGAACTGATAGACCGCCGGCTTGAACTTCGCGCACTCGCCGTAGGCATCGCACGCGATCGGGCCGCTGATGCCTTCGAACTTGGTCGCGAAGACCGCGTCGCGGAGCGCCTTCTTGCCGATGTAGAGGTTGCCCGCGGCGTCGGTCTTGGCGACTTTCTCGATCGCCTTGAACGCGAGCGTGGCGGCGTCATAGGCATTGGCGTGATAGCCCTCGATAGGCGCCTCGCCATAGGCCTTCTTGTACTCCTCCACGAACTTCGGATAGCCCTTGCCCATCGCCTCCGGAGAGATGTCCGGATAGGTGATGCGGAACCCGACGACGGCAGCGCCCGCCGCCTTGATCAGGTCGGCCGCGAGCATGCCGGAGCTGCCGATGAGCTGCACCTTCTCTAGGCCCGGAACCTCTTTCGCTTGCCGCAGGATCTGCGCGCCGGCGGCGACGAAGATCGGGAAGTAGAGGAGGTCCGGCTTCTCCGTCGCCACGCGAGTCAGCATTGCGTGCATGTCGACGTCGGTCGGCTGCACGGCCTCTTCGGAGATGACTTTGCCGCCGAGCTTCTTGAAGTTCTCCGCCGTCGCCATGGCGAGGCCCTTCGCATAGGGGCTGCCGTCATGGACGGTGACGATCGTCTTCACCTTGAGAACGTTCCACATCCACTTGGCGTCGGCGTCGCCCTGATAGGCATCGCTATAGACCGTGCGCACGAAGCCCGCGTATTCGGGCTTGCGGTCGGCGGCCGTAAGGGGCGGAGCCGTCGGCGAGGTACCGATGCTGGTGATGCCCGCTTTCCAAAGGATCGGGGCGCCCGGCGTCGCCTCGCTCGAACAAGACGGGCCGATCACGATCACGGTGTTCGGGTTGGCCGCGAGTTTCGTCGCCGCGGTCTGGCCGCCCTCGGCGTTACAGAGCGAGTCCTCGACGTTGAACTTGACGGGATGACCGAGGAGCTTTCCGCCATGCTCCTTGATCGCGATCTCGACGGCGCGCTTCTGGTCGAGGCCGAGCGCGGTATCCGCGCCGGACAGCACCCAGTAGCCGCCGATCTGGATCGGTGCTCCCTTGGGAATGACGAAGACACCGATGTCATCCGTCACGGGTCCCTTGGTCTCCGCGGCTTGCGCAACCGCGATCGAGCCCAGGGCGACCCCGAGCGCAAGCAAACTCCGTTGAACAAACTTGTAGGCTTGCATGGCTTTCGCCTCCTCTATGGCGCGACAACCGCTTCGCGTTGTCTCGGTTTATGGCGTTGATCGCAGTTCCGACGTCGAGCCGCGCGCGCGCAGCGCTTCATCAGATTTTTAGGCCCCCACAGCATTCGCCGCATGCACCGCGCTTGGCTAGGAAATGCTCACCTTGCATTTTTCTCGCGCAGTCGACTTCTCGTCGCCGAGCACGATGCACCTTCGGTTTTTCGATCTAATCACGGGTTACACAGCAGATCAATGGCATGAACGGCGACGCATCAGCCCGGCTCAAAGATCGGAGCCTTGGGCGCTCGCATAGCGGTTGATGGGGTGATCGGTCGCCGCGAGCGCCCGGCAGAAGGCGCCGACCGCGGGCTCGAGGCGCTCGGCGAGGCGCCGCTGGGCAACCGTGCTCCGCGCGAGACGCTCGGCCGCCGCCTCGACATCGCGCCGAAGCTGCGCACGATTGACGGTTAGGCACTCTCCTTCGTCGACGACGAGCCGCCCGCCCACCATCACCTTGTCGACCCCGCTCCCATCCTCGGTGTGGACGAGCTGATTGACGAGGTTGTTGAGGGGGAGATAGTTGATGTTGCCGGCGTCGAGGAAGACGATGTCCGCGAGAAAGCCCGGCTCGATCCGGCCGAGTGCGCCCGCGAAGCCGAGCGCCTTGGCGCTACCCTCCGTCGCCATTTCCAAAACCTCTGCTGTAGCAAGCCACTGCTCATAGTCGGGCCCGCGCACATGCGAGGCGAGCGAGGCAATACGCATGGCCTCGAACATGTTGAGGTTGTCGGAGCAGTTCGAGCCGTCCGTCCCGATGCCGAGATTGACGCCGAGGTCGCGCATCGCGCGCGCGGGCGCGATGCCGGAGCCGAGGCGCATGTTGCTGCCGGGGTTGTGCGCGACCGAGGCGCCGGCGCCGGCGAGGATGCGGATCTCCTCGGCATCGAGCCAGACCGCATGCGCCGCCGTGAAGGTGGGGGCGAGCACGCCGAGACGATCGAGATGGCGCGCGAGGCTCGTCCCGTAGCGGCTTCGCGCCGAAACCGCCTGTATTTTCGATTCCGCGAGGTGCATGTGGTAGCCGATGCCGTGCTCGGCGGCGAGCCGGGCCGCACCCACCATGAACTCGTCCGCGCAATGGAGCGGGATGGTCGGTGCGACGGCAAGCCGCACCCGTTCGCGACCGAAGGGCCAGGTCCGGAGGACAGACCGGCAGATATCGAGGTGCGTATCGCCGCTGGTGCTCGCGAGGCCGCGTACCTCCGCTGCGAGCCCCGCCGGAAGCGCATCAATCAATCCGGGTATTGCCGCATAGAAGGACCTATCCGCCATCATGGGCGCGATCACCGCGCGCATTCCCGCTTCGGCGTAGGCGTTCCCAGCCGCCTCGAGGCCCTCGCGCGTCGGGATCGGAAACTCCACGAAGAGGTCGTAGCAGGCGGTGCAGCCCTTGAGCAGCATCTCGACCGCAGCAAGCCTCGCGGCGAGCGCCTTATCCTCGGGCGAGCCGAGACGCGAGACCCAGGGGCCTGCGTTCAGCAGCAGCTCCAGCGTCCAGCGGTCTCCCACTCCCTTGGAGAGAGCCCCGTGTCCGTGCGTGTGCGCATTGACGAGGCCGGGGATGAGGATGCGCTCGCGCGCGTCGATGACGCGGGCGTCCGGCGCCTCGATCCGGCCCCAGGGCTCGATCGCGGCGATGCGCTCGCCCTCGACCAATATGTCGCTCTCGGAGATACCCGCGCGCGCGTGCGCGAGCACGCGGCCGCCGCGGAGGATCGTACGCTCCATCGCTCTCAATATCCCCGCTCGATGTCGACTTGATTGAGGAGCCTGCGGCCCGCGACGGCGCGGCGGACGTTCTCGGCAACATGCGGCGCGGCCGAGGCGGCGGTGCCCCAGGTGGCAACGTGCGGCGTCACCGTAATCTTTGGGTGCGACCAGAAGATGTGGTCCTCCGGCAACGGCTCGCGCGCGAAGACATCGAGGGTCGCGGCCCCGATCTCGCCGGCGTCCAGCGCCGCGAGGAGATCCTCCTCGACGAGATGCGCGCCGCGGCCGACGTTGATGATCCGCGCCCCCCGCGGGAGCATCTTGAAGAGCCGGCGGTTGAGGATGCCCCGCGTCTCCGCCGTCAGCGGCAGGAGGCAGATCAGGATTTGCGTCTCAGCCGCGAACGCCGCGAGCTCCGCCTCGCCCGCGAAGCAGCGCACATCCTCGATGGTCTTCGGCGACCGCGCCCAGCCACGGACGTCGAAACCTGCCGCGACCAGGGTACGTGCGACTGCGGAGCCGAGTTCGCCAAGCCCCATCACGCCGACGCGGACGGAACCCTTGGGCGGCGACATCTTGTAGACCCATTTGCGTTGGGCCTGGTTCGCGGCGTGCTCGTCGAGGTAACGGTGGTAGCGCATGGTCGCCCAGAGACAGTAGTCGCGCATCCCTTCGGTGAGGCTCGGATCGACGAGCCGTGCTACCGGAACGCCCTTGGGGAGGCTCGCGAGATCGAGCTGGTTCACGCCCGCACCCAGCGAAAGCACGGCGCGGAGATTGGGATAGCGCGCGAGCCCGTCCGGCGGCGGGGTCCAGATGAGGGCGACATCGACGGATGCGGGATCCTCGATCTGCGGCCAGAGCTCGATCGTGCCTTCCGGCAGCTCGCGCCGCAGCTCCGGCAGCCATTCCGCGGGATCGTCGAGGGTGCTGTAGAAAAGAACGCGCATGGATCTCCTCAGCCCATGGAAAGGCCGCCATTGACCCGGAGGGTCTGGCCTGTGATGTAGCCGGCTTCCTCCGAGGCGAGATAGGCCATGGCAGAGGCTATCTCCTCGGGCTTGCCGTACCGGCGCATCGGCACGAGCTTCAGCGCCGCCTCGAGCCCCGCGGCATCGATCTGTCCCAGCATCTCCGTCGCGATGTAGCCCGGCGAGACCGCGTTCACGGTGATGCCATGGCGTGCCACCTCCGCGGCGATCGGACGCAGCATCATGGTGATCCCGCCCTTGGAGGCCGTGCAGACGGAATAGGCATTGCCGCCGAAATCCGCGACCTCCGTAATGCAGGAGCCGGTCGCGATGACGCGGCCGTAGCGACGCCCGATCATGTGCGGCAGCACCGCCCGCGTGGAATTGAAGAACCCGCCGAGATTGATCCCGATCGAGCGCTCCCAATCCTCGTCCGTGCTGTCGACGAAGGGCCGGTCGATGATTATGCCGGCGTTGCTGACGAGGATGTCGATCTTGCCGAATGCACTTATTCCTGAGGCAACGAGGCGCTTGGCATCATCGGCGCGGGAGATATCGGCCTGGACCACGACGGCCTCGCCGCCGGCGTTCCGGATTTCTTGCGCGACGCCCTCGGCTTTCTCCTTGCTGGCGACGCAGTTCACGACGATCTTGGCGCCCTCGCGGGCGAAGCGCAGCGCCACCGCGCGACCGATACCGCGGGAGCTGCCGGTGACGATGGCAGATTTGTCCTTGAGCAGCATGAGCCCCTCCCTTTCGTTCGATCTTAAGGGCGCGAGGGCGGCAGCGCAAAACCTGCTTGGGATTCGCCAAGTGGGAATTCGGACGATAAGCTCCGACCCACGCAATGACAGAAGAGAGAGCAGCGGTGACGGATACGACTGATGTCGCGATCATCGGCGGCGGCGCCGTCGGGAGCTCGATCGCTTATTTCCTCGCCTCCAACCCGGATTTCAAGGGCAGGATCGTGGTGCTCGAGCCCGATCCGACCTATCGCTTCGCCTCCTCCGCGCTCTCGCTGAGCTCGATCCGGCTGCAGTTCTCTACGCCCACGAACATCGAGCTATCACGGTTCGGGATCGAGTTCCTGCGCGGGGCCAATGAGCGCCTCGCGGTCGACGGCGAGCCCGCGAATGTCGGCTACATTCAGCGTCCCTACATGTTCCTTGCGACCGCGGAGGGTCGCTCGGTTCTGGAGGCGAACCAGCGCCTGCAGACGAGCATGGGCGCTTCGATCGAGCTGTTGGAGCCCGCGGCGCTCAAGGAGAAATTCCCGTGGATGTCGACCGACGGGATCGCTTTGGGCTCGCTGGGCGTCAAGGACGAAGGCTGGTTCGACGGCTATGGCCTGTTGCAAGCCTTCCGGCGGAAGGCGCGGAGCCTCGGCGTCGAATACGTGGCGCAAGCTGCCGTCGCGCTGGAGCGCAAGGGAGGCCGCGTCGAGGCGGTGAAGCTCGCGGACGGGACACGGCTTGCCTGCGGGATCGCCGTCAACGCCGCGGGCCCGAGCGCGGGCAAGGTTGCGGCTCTCGCCGGTGTCCATCTCCCCGTCGAGCCGCGCCGGCGCTGCGTCTTCGTCTTCGATTGCCGCGAAAAGCTTCCGGGCTGCCCGCTGCTCATCGACGCGAGCGGAGCCTTCTTCCGTCCGGAGGGCAAGTTCTTCATCGGTGGCATCTCGCCGCCGGAAGAGCGCGAGCCCGAGGTGCCGGATTTCGAAGTCGACTACACCGAGTGGGACGAGCTCGTCTGGCCGCCGCTCGCGCAGCGCGTGCCCGCGCTCGAAGCGGTCAAGATCGTCAACGCCTGGGCCGGGCACTACGACTACAACACCTTCGACCACAACGGCATCCTCGGCCCGCATCCGGAGATCGAGAACTTCCTGTTCGCCAACGGCTTCAGCGGCCACGGCATCCAGCAATCGCCCGCGACCGGCCGCGGCATTTCCGAACTGATCGCCTACGGCCGCTATCGCAGCCTCGATCTCACGCCTTTCGGCTATTCGCGGATTCCCGAGAAGCGGCCGGTGAAGGAGTTAAACGTCGTTTGAGCTGGCAATCACGATCACCCAGTACTCCCCGATGACAGCCCAAGGCATCGGCGCCCGGGTCCCGCGCAAGGAGGATGCGCGGCACCTGCACGGGCGCGGCAATTTCGTCTCCGACATGATCCTCGCGGGCCAGCAAGAGGTGGCTTTCCTGCGCAGCCCGGTGGCCCACGGCCGCATCCGCCGCATCGGCAAGCCCGCGGGGCTCGAGCACGCGGTCTTCATCTGGACCGATCTCGAAGGCGTCAAACCCATCGTCTCGGCATCGACGCTGCCGGGCTATCGCCTCTCGACGCAGTACCCGCTCGCACACGAGAAGGTCCGCTTCGTCGGCGAGCCCATCGCGATGGTCATCGCACCCTCGCGCGCGGAGGCCGAGGACATCGCGGAGCTGATCGAGCTCGAGATCGACGATCTTCCGCCAATCGTCGATGCGCAGAAGGCGCGGGCGGACGCTTCGGTGCGACTTCACGAGGAGTGGCCCGACAACGTCTTCATCGGCATGACCTACGAGAGCGACTTCGAGGCGCGCTCGAAGGGAGCGCCCGTCGTGGTCCGCAAGGAGGTCTCGCTCTCGCGTCAAGCCATGGTGCCGATGGAGGGTAAGGCGGTGCTCGCCGTCTGGGACGAGCGGGTCGATCAGCTCATCGTCTATTCCTCGACGCAGACGCCGCACATGGTGCGAATCGGGCTGGCGGAGACGCTCGGCCTCGAGGACGCCCGCATCCGCGTGATCTCGCCCGATGTCGGCGGCGCTTTCGGCTACAAATGCATCCTGCAGCCCGAGGAGATCTGCCTCTCCTGGCTCGCGCAGAAGTTCCGGCGCCCCTTCCGCTACGTCGAGGACCGCCGCGAGCATCTGGTGGCAGGTGCCAATTCGCGCCAGCACCACTATCGCATCACCGCCTATGCGAGCGAGACCGGCCGCTTGCTCGCGCTCGACGCGGAGATCGTGATCGACGGCGGCGCCTATTCGATGTGGCCTTACACGGTGGGGCTCGAGACCGGACAGGCGACGGGCAATCTTCCGGGCCCATACGAGTTCCGCGGCTATCGCTGCAAGACCGCCTGCATCGCCACCAACAAGCCGGGTTTCCTCCCTTATCGCGGCGTCGCACGCACCGGCGTCTGCTTCGCGATGGAACTCACCATGGATGCGATCGCCCGCGCGGTCGGGCGCGAGCCCTGGGAGGTCAGGCGCGACAATCTCGTGCCTACAGAGGCGATGCCCTACGACAACGTCGCGAAGAAGCACTACGACAGCGGCGACTACCGGAAAGCGCTGCAGCAGGTCCGCGAGAAGATCGATCTCGACGCCTGGCGCGAGCGCCAGCGCCGCGGCGAGACCGACGGACGCCGCATCGGCGTGGGCTTCGCGAGCTATTGCGAGCAATCCGCGCACGGCACCAGCGTCTTCGCGGCCTGGGGCCTCTCCATCGTCCCGGGCTATGACCAGGCGACGGTGCGGATTACGCCCGGCGGCGGGCTCGAAGTGCGCGCGGGTGTCCACTCGCACGGGCAGGGCATGGAGACGACGCTCGCGCAAGTCGCGAACGAGGTGCTCGGCATCGACATCGCAGATATCAAGGTCGTCCTCGGCGACACCGGCATCACGCCCTATTCAACGGGAACCTATGCCTCCCGCAGCATGGTGATGGCCGGCGGCGCGGTCGCGCGCGCCTGCGAGACGCTGATCCCGCGCCTCCTCACCATCGGCGCGCATCTCATGCAGAGCGCCGCCAACACCGTGCGCTACGAGCAGGGCCAAGTCGTAGGACCGCAGGCGGCGGTCTCGGTCAAGGACATCGCGGAGGCCTGGTATCGCCTCCCCTATCGTCTGCCGCCGGATGTCGATCTCGGCGGGCTCGAGACGACGACGGCCTATCGGCCGAAGGTAGATACCGGCGCTTTCAGCTACGCCTCGCATGCGGCGGTGGTCGCGGTAGATACCGAGCTCGGCCATGTCGAGATCCTCGACTACGTCATCTGCGAGGACTGCGGGACGCTCGTCAATCCGATGGTCGTCGACGGGCAGATGCTCGGCGGCGCCGCGCAGGGGATCGGCACTGCGCTCTACGAGGAGAGCCCCTACGACGCGAACGGCCAGCCGCTCGCCTCGACCTTCGCGGATTACATTCTGCCGGGCGCCACCGAAGTTCCGGCGATGCGCATCTTCCATATGCAGACGCCCTCGCCCTACACGGCCTTTGGCATGAAAGGCATGGGCGAAGGGGGCGCGATCGCGCCGCCCGCCGCGATCTTCAACGCCGTCAACGACGCGCTCAGCGGCCTCGGGGTCGAGGTGACGGAGACGCCGCTGACGCCGCGTCGTTTGCTCGAGGCGCTCGCGCGCGCGAAGACCGGGACGGGCAAGACATGAAGGCCGCGGCCTTCGACTACGTCCGCCCCGCGGATCTGGGCGCGGCGCTCCGGCACCTCGCGGAAGGCGGCGGCGAGGCGAAGCCGCTCGCGGGCGGCCAATCCCTGGGACCGATGCTCAACCTGCGCCTCGCTCGCCCGAAGCTCCTGGTCGATATCTCGCGCCTACAGGAGCTGCGGGGGATCGCGGATGCCGGCGACCACTGGCGCGTCGGCGCTGCAGTCACCCACGCCGAGCTAGAGGACGCCGCCGGCAAGCTCGAAGGCGCCGAGCTCGTGGCGCAGGTCGCCTCCGGCATCGCCTACCGCTCCGTGCGCAACCGCGGGACCATCGGCGGTAGCCTCGCGCACGCAGACCCCGCCGGCGATTGGCCGCTGGCGCTCGCCGCGCTCGACGCGACCGTCGTCATCGCGGGGAGCAAGGGCGAGCGCAAGGTGCCCGCGGACCAATTCATGCAGGCCGCCTTCACCACCGCCCTCGCGGATGGCGAGGCGATCGTGGCGATCCTCGTCCCCAAGCTCTCGAAATCGCACCGCGTCGGTTATTACAAGTTCTGCCGCAAGACCGGTGAGTTTCCGGAGGCGAGCGCCTGCGCCATCTTCGATCCCGAGCGGCGAATCGCGCGGCTCTTCCTCGGCGCCACCCAGGGCGCACCGATCGCGCTGCCGGAAATGGCGCGCGCGGTCGCGGAAGGGAGGCGCGCGGTAGCGACCCCCGAGGCAGCACTCGCGGCGGTCGGCGCGCTCGAGGAGCCGGAGCGGCGGATGCGCGCGGCAGTGCTGATGCGCGCGATAGAGCAGGCCTACCCCGCATGACCGCGATCACACTCACGGTCAACGGACGGAAGGTCGAGGCGGAGGTCAAGCCGCGCACTCATCTCGGCGATTTCCTGCGCGAGCAGCTCCGCCTCACGGGGACGCATCTGGGATGCGAGCACGGCGTCTGCGGCGCCTGCACGGTCCTCCTCGGCGGCATCCCCGTGCGCTCCTGTATCACCTATGCCATTGCCTGCGATGGGCTCGAGGTCCGCACCATCGAGGGCTTCGAGGACGATCCTGACATGAAGGAGCTGCGCGAGGCCTTCTCGCGCGAGCACGGGCTCCAGTGCGGGTTCTGCACGCCGGGCATGCTCATCGCCTCGCGGGACATCGTGCGCCGTTTGCCCGGCGCCGACGAGAAGCGCATCCGCACGGAGCTTTCCGGCAACCTCTGCCGATGCACCGGCTATCTCGGCATCGTCAAGGCGGTGCGGAGCGTCGCGGAGAAGCGAACCGCCGTGGCGCCCACGCCTCAGCCGATCGCGCAACCCTCGGCGGCGCCCGCGAGCTTCACACCCGCGGCAGCGCAAACCCGCGGTGCCACGACGGCGGCTCCAGTCGAGGAGGCACAGCGCCAGGGTTGGACGCGCTTCGACGAGAGCTTCACGGTCGCGGCCTCGCCGGAGATCGTCTGGCGCGCCCTCGGCGACTTTCCGATGATGGCCTCCTGCCTTCCCGGTGCCGAGCTCGGCGACTACGACGACCGCTCGGTCAAGGGACAGCTCCGCGTGAAGCTCGGACTGATCTCTGCGAGCTTCGCGGGCACGGCGACGATCGAGCGCGACGATGCCGCGAAGGCCGGCGTGATCCGCGGCGCCGGCACCGACACGGGCTCGCGCTCGCGCACCCGCGGCGAGGTCCGCTACCGCCTCGCGCCAGAGGGATCGGGAACGCGCGTCGCGATCGTCGTCGAATATGATCTCCAGGGACCGCTCGCGCAATTCTCGCGCTCGGGTCTGGCGCGGGAGTTCGGTGGGCGTGTCGTCGCGGAGTTTGCAGCCAATCTGAATGCTGCGCTCGGTGCCGGAGCCGCTCCCCCGCGGCAGACGGCCTCGCTCAACGTCCTGGCCATCCTCTGGGCCACCATCAAGCACCGCTTGCAGGCGCTCTGGGCTAAACCGGATAGATGAGCGCGGTGTCGATGATCAGGCTATCGTAGACGCAGTGCCGCTCCTTGAGCCGCAGCCGGCCGTCCTCGCGGATGAAGCGGTCGTGATAGCGCCCTACCTGTTGCAGCGTCGTCCGCTCGTCCACCAGCGTCTCGAATAGCGCATAGTTTGCCTCGGCCGAGACAACGCTCGCGGGATCGACCGAGAGCACGCGCGTATTGCTGATCTGGTGCAGGAGATAGCGGGGCGCGAACATCGTGGTCTTCGCGATTGCGAGCGCGCGATCGCGGAGCATGCCGATCCCTTCGCAATAGACGAGGCCGACGGGCAGCTTCGCGTCCCAGTTCTCGCGTCCGGTAATGCGGTAGACGGCATCCTCAGAAAAGAAGGCGGGCCAATCGGCGACGCGGCCTGCATCCAGCACGGCCGCGTATTCCGCGTTGAACTCCTCGATCTCCAGCCGGAGGGAGCGCAGATCCGCCGCCGGCGCGCTCAAAGCCCCATGACCTCTCGGTAGTGCCGATAGAGGGAGCGGATGCCCGCCTCCGTGATCATCTTGTAGGAGGTGCCCTCCTCCGCACCGCCCAGCATGATCACAGAGCCGTCCGACTCTGACTTGAGC
>Ga0335085_10011206_pt1 | contig 13321 bp, 17 predicted proteins | sample Lox_Sample_45_FD_206712 | JGI IMG/M metagenome (GOLD analysis project Ga0335085, IMG submission 206712) | Soil microbial communities from Loxahatchee National Wildlife Refuge, Florida, United States - Lox_Sample_4.5 | ecosystem: Environmental > Terrestrial > Soil > Wetlands | place: USA...
TCGAGGCCCTCTTCGGTGAGGTGCGGTGAGGGCGCACCGATGCTTGCCGGTGATGATCAGGACGACCGATTCTCCCCGGCTGATTCCCTCGGAGACATAGCGAGCCACGGCGCTGAGGATTTGGCTGGAATCGCTGTAGGAGTAGACGATGTGCGTGTTGGGATGCGGGTCGGCGAGGAGGGCGGCGGTCTTCACGCCACGGAATGGGGTGTCATCCGACCACCAAGAGCCTTCCGACGCTGTCCAGGAACTGCTCGGGGGAAAACGGTTTTTGCAGAAACTCGATCGATCCTGGAGCCATTTCCGTGGTCGAAAGAAGCCCGCGGCGTTGCAATTCCGACAAGCTGAAACCGCTGATATAGAGAAGCCGCATGAAGGGCTGTAGCGGCTTCACCTTGCGCGCCACGGCCGGACCGTTGGTGTATTCCAGGACCACATCGGCTACCAGCAGATCGATGCTTTTGAGAAAGTTAGCGCAAGTCTTCACGGCGCATGGCTCGTCGGCGCACTCGAACACGCGTGCTTCGGTTCTTTCGAGAATCGCGTGCAGGACCAGAAGCGTGTTGGTATCGTCATCGAGCAGCAGGACGGTTCTGTTCGTGGAGTCCTGGTTCACCCGGCGGCCCTTTCCAAAACCTGCCTCCTGGTGCAATCGGGACACATTCCGTGGGTGAAATCCATTTCGGAGTGGGTCGCGATATAGCTTTCGAGCTGCTCCCATTCGCCAATGGAATTGCGGATCTTTTTGCAGTCACTGCAAATGCGGAGCAGACCGCGGAGTTTGGCGAGTTCGCGCTCGCGCGCCACATCGGCCGCCCGCTGCGCTTCGATCCGGTCGGTCACGTCGATGCAACTGCCGATGTAGCCGCGAAACGTACCGTCGGGATCAAAGAACGGAACGCCCCGATCGAAGATCCAGCGATAGGCTCCATCGGCGCGCTTCAGGCGATAGTACATCTCGAAGGTTTCGCGCCGTTGGAAATACCCGAGGTAAGTCTGGAGACAGCCATCGAGATCCTCCGGATGAACGCCCTCGGCCCACTGATTACCGATTTCCTGCTCCAGGGTGCGCCCGCGAAAGATCAGCCAGCGTTCATTGAAATAATCGGTAGTGGGTCAGTTTGAAAGCCGGCGAAAGTAACGGAGCCGCCGTGTCGGGCATAATGCTCCGATGATATGGTAGGCGGTCTGTTTTCATCGCTGCTCCCGCAGGAGTGCGCGTGTGGAATCATCCGGGAAAGGGCTGTAATCGAACCTTCCTGTGGGCGCGATTGGGATCTCTGACGGCGAAGCCCGCGCTTCGTCGTGACAAAAAGAACAATTGAGCGAAGGCCCGCGAAAACTCCAGCGGACTTCCAGGTTTAGCGGTCGCCGATGCTATAGCCGACCCAGATCATCGCGTAGGGCACCGTATTGCTGCCGAACTGCGCGAAATTATGGACCCAGTGGACGCCGCCCTCAGGACGGATGAAGAAGTGATCGGAGAGATAGAACTGTACGGCGGCCGCGGCGTTCACCTGAAAGTGATTGGCGCTGCCGGCATACTGATTGGAGTTGGTGTTGCCGAGGACCGTGCTGCTCTGGCTAAAATTCTCATAGAACTTTACGTTGGCGCCGCCGATTCCGCCTTTCAACTGTAACGCGACCTTTTTGCTGTTATAAGGGGCATAGATGGCGTCAAAGTCGTAGAAGGTCACGCGGGTTTGAAGCACGTCCCCGAAGCTGCCGGCGCTCTGCTGCTGGAAGGTGATGTAGTTCTGCTTGGCGGGCTCCGTGGCGACATCCACGCCGAGGCCTAAATGTTTCCAGAGCATCAGGTTGCCGCCGAAGCCGAGGAAGAAACCGCTCAGGTCGGGAGTATTGGCGCAGGTCTCGCCCGAGATATTGAGACACGGATTGAGCGTGTTGACGTCCACCGAGCCCAGGGAACTGGCATGGGCGGTTCCGAAGCCGATGTTGAAGTCCACCGAACTCTGGGCCTGCGCTAACGGGAGGCAGGCAAGAAGCACAACAAGCAGCGGAAGGTAGTGGCGAATCGATCTCACGTTTATTTTTCTCCTCTGATAGTGGCAAAACCGAACGGCATCTCTGAATACCCATGGTACGGCATTTTGGAGCCGCCGTAACTTGCTAAAGACAGGCCACATGGTGTGCCGTTACAAAGTCTGATACGCAGAGCCGGATAGGTCGGTTTCACCCCGCCGGCGGGAGGCGCGCGCGAATAGCCCGATAGGGCTGCGGCAAAAATCAGCGGCTGGACGCGCGGCGGATGGCCTCCAGTTGATACGCCGGCGCCATCGCGAAGACGGTGCCGGCGGGCAGCCAGAGGTACCAAATCAGGGAGCTCCAGGGCCAGGGCAAGTAGTCCCATTCGGTGGCCCACAATGCCGCGACGGCAATGCAGAGGAGGAAGACGCCCCACGAGTAGGTCTTCCAGCACCGGCCGATCCAGCCCGAGCCCATCCGGGCGGCGGAACGACGCAGTTGCAAAGCCTGGGCGAGAGAGAACCACAGCAGAAAATCGACCGGCCAGCCGGCCATCACGGCGAAGCGGAAGTGCTGGCCGCGCTGAAAGGCCTCGACGACATCGAGGATTTCCCGCGCGACGTAGAAGCCCATGAGCGTTCAGACAGTCCAGTCGAGAGCGGTGAGGCGCGTTTGCAGGCCGGTTTGGCGGAAGATTCGCGACGCCAGGTAGAGTCCGATGGCCAGCAGCGTAAAGCGGCAGGTTCCGCTGAGCAGTTGGCCATAGTCATGTACGCGAGTGGCGGTATCGGCAGACCACCAGGAGGTGAGCATCAGCGGGTTGATGGCGCTCTCGACCGAGAGGATTTGGGTGCAGATTTCGCCCACGGCTTCGAATGCGGAGGAGCCGGAAAGGAATAGCCAGACCAAATGCATGGGTTCATTGGGCCGAAAGTGGGCCACGACTCGCAGAGGGAACCAGACGCCGGCCAGCGCCAGGAAAACTGCCAAGAGCGCCCCAGGCACACGGAAGAACGTGACCACGAACCCATCACGGCCGGAGATCTGGAAGGCGATCAGCGCGATGAACCCGATGAGGAGCTAGGCCGAGGTGATGAGGGCGAGCACCCGGGGAACAGAGGAGAAAAGATCGGACGCAGACCGGGCGGCCAGCGAGCGCTGCTCGCGAAGAGTCACCCCGCTAGATTCTCACAATTGCGCGGTCGACGAAAGCATTGACCAGAGATCGGGCTGCCCGGCAACCGAGGAAAAGTTCTAGTACCGGCTCGATCGCCGAGAGCACCGGCTGGCCGGCCAGGCTGGCAGTTTGCAGGATCGAGGCAGAGGTCTGCTCCCCGAGGTAGGGAGCGATTTCCCTGGCTACGCGCGCGCGCACCGCGGCGCCTGCGGGATCTTCGCGGTGGTGTTGCTCGGTCCACTGGCGGGCTTTCGCCAGGATACCGGCCGGTGCAGGAGCGGCGGACGCGGGATCAGGATTCTCAGCGAAGCGCAATCGCTGTACCTCCAGCCGGCACAGACCGCACCGCTTCAGGTGACGTTCCAATCTTCCGCGGGCGCGTTGCGGAAGCGCCCCATCCAAATAAGTGAGTAACTCGTCTAGCTCCGGGTGCACGTTCCCCTTGGCGCCAAACGATCCCCGTCCGCAGCCGGACCGAGGCCGAAGGCGCCTCCTTTCCGCAAGCGCCGGATCTTTTCGAGCGCGCGCGACAACAGTGCGCCGACCGTCCCGATGCGAATGTTCATGGCCACACCGATTTCCTCGTAAGACAGGCCTTCGGCGCGCAATTCGAGGCATTCCAGTTCCCGCTGGGAAAGAGCGGCGGCAATGGTCCGGGCGATCTCTGAACGAGCCACGCGATCTTCCGGATCGTGGCTGGGGTCCGGAACGCCGGCCAGGCAATCGCAGCCAACCTCGGTAAGCGCGGCGGCGGATTTCCTGCGGTCCAAGAGATAATTCCGCAAAACCTGGTACAGCCAGGCGCGAGGATTGTCGATTTTGCGGCCATAACTCCGCTCGATAACGTATCGCAGGAAGGCCTCCTGCAAAGCATCACGGGCGCTTTCGGCATCCTCGGCAAGCGAGGAAGCGTAGCGCAGCAGACTCCCGGAGTACCGCTCGTGCAGGTTCGCGATTTCGGCGTCGATCTCAGGAGAAGGCTGTCCGTTGACAGCGCTTCGCGAACTCATCCTGCCCAGTATGGCGGGATTCGGTGGACCGAACAACCATAACTTCGGCAGATCAAATCGACTAACCAGGGTTAGTGTCATTCAATGATGGCGAACCCGGAGTAGCCCGTCAGATACGGCGAATTCCCCGAGGACGGAATCCACGAGTTGCCGTCCAGCGTCAGGTTGTAAGCACAATGCTGGATGATTGATTAATGCTGGAACTGCCGCCCGCATAGTGCAGCAGCGCATCCGGGAAGTACAGTCAAGACCGCAAAAGTAATCAGACGGCGGTAAGAACCGATATTGGGGAATGACCTTAACGGCGCTGGCAATTGGGGCAGAAATGCGAAGACCGTTGCGCCACCAGAACGCGGCGAATGGGCCTACCGCAGCTGAGGCACGGCTCACCAGTGCGCTGGTAGACGCGATGACTGATCTGAAAGAAGCCCTTGCGGCCCTGCCCATCGACGTAGTCTGAGATGGAGGATCCGCCGGCGGCGATAGCCTCGGTGAGCACGGCTCGAATGGCGTCATAGAGGCGGCGGGGTCGCTGGCCGCCGAGCCTGGCAGCGATCGCCAGCGGATGAATGCCGGCGCGAAACAAAGCTTCATCGGCGTAAATGTTGCCAAGTCCGCGCAGGAAACGCTGATCGAGCAGTAGGGCTTTGATGCGCGTGCGCCGGGATTTGAGCTTACGGGCGAACTCCTCGAAGGAGGCTTCCAGCGGTTCGGGACCGAGCCGCGAGACGCGCGCCGGAAATTCGTCGGACCACTGGATGCAGCCGAACTGGCGGCTATCGTCGTAGAGCAGCACGCCATCGTTGAGGGTGAAGATGGCGTGGGTGTGCTTGCCGGGATCGCCGCCCAGCAACAGGCGCCCGGTCATGCCGAGGTGGACGAGCAAATAGCCGCCGCCTTCGAGCGAGGTGACGATGAATTTGCCGTAGCGCCGGATGGCGGCGATGCGGCGTCCGGCGAGGGAGGCGGCTAAACGGTCGGGATCACCTCCACGCAGGACGCGCAGACCACCGCGGAACTCCGCCGAAACAATCCGGCGGCCGACGAGCGGGGCGATCGAGCGGACCACGGTTTCGACTTCCGGCAGTTCGGGCACTCAGGGCAACCTCAAGAGGATTTGGCCGTCTTCGATCTGCACGTCGAAGGTGGCCACGCGCTGGGACGGATCGTAGTCGTATTCGCCGGTGCGGCAGTCGAACTCCCACAGGTGATAGGGGCAGACCAGACGGCCATCGTGGATCTGTCCCTGTCCGAGAGGTCCGCCGCGATGCGGGCAGACGCCGCTCAGCGCGCGGACCTCCGCGCCGACGCGGCAGATGGCGTAAAGAGAGCCATCGATCATGGCTTCGTGAACCGATTCGGGGGGCAGGTCCGAGAGCGGACCCACATTCACCAGGGGCATAGTTTTAGTAAGACGGGCCGGGTCCGGGTTGTCAAGGCAGTCATTCCTCCGGGAGAGAATAGGACATAGCCCATGCGCGATTACGACAGGACGTTAAAGTTGCTGCTCCAAGGACGTGCGGACCGGGCGCTGCGGGAAGTCACCGGCGCCAAGATCGCGCGATGGATGAATGTGGAACTGCCGGAGATCGGCAACCGCCAGGCCGATCTGCTGGGTGAAACACGCGGCCGGCGGTTGATCCACATCGAACTGCAGAGCACGAACGATCCCGGCATGCCGCTCCGTATAGCCGAGTGTTGTCTGCGCATCTACCGGAGGTCGCAGCGCTTTCCCCGGCAAATTGTGCTGTACGTGGGAAGGCGCGAATGCGAATGGCGGCCGGCCTGAAGGGGCCGAAACTCTCGTTTCAATACGATTTGATCGACATTCGGCAGATCGACGGCAAAGCGCTGCGGGCCAGCAGCCAGGTGGGGATAATGTGATTGCGATCCTGACGCGATTAGGCGGCAAGGCAAAATTCGTGCAGGAAACAGTGTCCAAGCTGGTGGATCTCGAAGACGATTCGCGAACGTTTACCTTCGAGCGCTGCTGGAACTGGCGGGATTGCGCCGGTTAGAGGAACAGCAGGTAGAACAGGAGGGCAGAAAAGTGCCCCTTCTGAACAGTATTTTGGAAAACAAGGTTCTGGCAAGGGAATACAAACGAGGCCTTCAGGAAGGCCGCCAGGAAGGCCACGAGGAAGGCGAGAAAACAATGCTGCGCCGCCAGATCGTGGCGCGGTTCGGAACATTGCCGGATTGGGCGGAGGACCGGCTCGCCAAATCATCGCCGCAACAACGCGAAGAGTGGAGCATCCGGCTCTTGAAGGCGGAAACGCTCGAAGCGGTGCTAGGGTCGCAAACGCCGCTATAGACCGCTTACTAGACCGGCTGGCTGCGGGCGGCCAATTTCTCTTCACGGGGCGGCGGGGCGGCAGTGCGCGAACGGGGACACCGGCCGACACCGGAGTAATCGAAGCCGGCGGCGAGGGCGGCATCGGGGTCGAAGAGGTTGCGGCCATCGACCAGGATCGGCTTGGCCATCAGACGCGCGATGCCGGCGAGGTCGATCGAGCGGAACTGATCCCACTCGGTGACCACCACGAGAGCGTCGGCGTCCGAGGCGAGATCGTCAACGGAAGTGGCATAGCGGACGCGCAGTTCGGGATACTGGGAGCGGCAGGCGTCCATGGCGATCGGGTCGTAGCACTTCACGCGCGCGCCCATCTGCAGGAGGCGCTCGGCGATGTACACGCTGGGCGCATCGCGAAGGTCGTCGGTGTCGGGCTTGAAGGCCAAGCCGAGCAAGCCGATAGTGCGGCCTTTGAGAATGAAGAGCTTTTCCTGGAGCTTCTGAATCACCATATGGCGCTGTGCGGCATTGACATCGAGCGAGGCTTGCAGCAGGCGGCTCTCGTAGCCATACTCGGCCGCGGTGTGCAGCAAGGCGTGAATGTCCTTACCGAAGCAACTTCCGCCCCAACCGACGCCAGGGCTAAGGAAGCGCGCGCCGATGCGGGAATCCAGACCGATGCCGGCCATCACCTCGGTGGCTTCGGCGCCAACTCTTTCGCAGATGTTGGCCATCTCATTGGCAAAACCGATTTTCATGGCCAGAAATGCGTTGGCGGCGTACTTGATCATCTCGGCGCTGGTGAGCGTGGTGGTGATCAGCGGGACGCGGGTCATGCCGGCGGGTCGCGGCGCGCCGGGAGGCGAATCGAAATTCTGCGCCACGAGCGGCGAGTAGAGACGGCGCATGACGTCGAGAGTGGAATCATCGGAGGCGCCCACCACGATGCGGTCGGGGTAAAGCGAATCGGAGACCGCCGAGCCTTCCCGGAGAAACTCGGGGTTGCTGGCCACCCCAAAGCGGACGCCGCGGCGTTCGGCTGGATGCGCCTCGCCGATGCCTTCGCGCACCAGCGTTTCGACCAGGTTGCCGCAGCCCACGGGCACAGTGGACTTATTCACGACGACGCGGAAACGCGAGGCATCCATGGCAGCGCCGATGCTGCGGGCGGCGCTTTCGAGATACGAAAGATTGGCCTCCCCGTTTGGCAGCGATGGCGTGCCGACAGCTATAAAAATCACATCCGCGGCGGCCACCGCGGGCGCCAGATCGGTGGCGAACTGGATGCCTCCGCGTTGGGCGGCAAGCGCCAGAAGGGACTCCAGATGAGGCTCGTAGATGACCGGTTCGCCGCGTTGCAGCCGTAAAATCTTACCTGCGTCTGTATCCACGCAGGTCACCTGATGGCCAAGATAGGAGAAACAGGCTCCTGTTACTGTTCCCACATAGCCCGTGCCGATGACGACCACTCGCATATCTCAGGACTGCCTCGCGCCAAGTATACCAACAGCGAGGAGGGAACACGAGTCGGATTCGTTACAATTGGAGTGGTTGAATGCAAACCATCTTAGTCATTGACGACGACGAAAGCCTACGCGACACGATCGGGGTAATGCTGGAGCAGGAAGGGTTTCGAGCGGTTCTGGCAGGCGACGGCAAGAGCGGCTTCGAAAAGGCCGTCACCATCAAGCCCGATTTAGTACTGGTGGATCTACGCCTTCCAGGGATGAGCGGTACGGAGATCTGCAAACAGTTGCGCGCGGCGCGGGTGGCAACGGGGATCATTGTGCTGAGCGCGGTGGGCGAGGAATTCGACAAAGTGCTGCTGCTCGAAATCGGAGCCGACGATTACGTAGTGAAGCCCTTTGGGACGCGCGAGCTGATGGCGCGCATCCGCGCGGTGCTGCGCCGGTCTTCAGCCGACGCGCGTAAGATCGTGCACTTTTCGGATACGGAAATCGATTTCGAGCGGCGCGTAGTGATGCGCAAGGGCGAGGAACTGAAGCTCACGCCGGCGGAATACAATCTACTCAGTTATTTTGTACACAATCCGGATCGTCCACTGACGCGGGATATGATTCTGAACTCGGTCTGGGGTTACGAGTTCTTTCCGAACACGCGGACGGTGGATGCCCACGTGGTGAAACTGCGCCAGAAGTTGGAGCCCGATCCGAACGCGCCACGACATTTTCTGACGGTGCACGGGGTGGGGTACCGCTTTGTGCCGTGAGGACGGGACGGGAGCATTCACCGCGGAGCCGCAGAGGGCACGGAGCAAAACGCGGAGAAGACCGGAGAAAGGGACGGGCCCATTCACCACAAGCCACCGAGGGTACGGAGAAAGGCGGAGAAAAACGAGGGGGAAAACAAGAGACTCCGCGAGTTTTCTCAGCCTGCCGCTTCGAAATTGCTAGCGCGGTAATTTGCGCGCGCGGTCGAAATCTTCTTTCAGCCTGGCGGTGATTTTGTCGGCGACGTCGGCGCTGGCGCCATGGAATTTGGCCCCCAGGCTCTCCTGGGTCGTGGACCAAATCACGTCGCCTTCTTTGTTGACCAGGCGGACAGCGGCGATGGCTTCGTGGCGGCGCTCGGTGGAGTGCTCGGATTCGTTCTCGCCGACGCTGAGTCCGGCGTTCATCCCCTGGTTGCTGCGCGAATAGTACGACGGACTGGTATTGCGGCTGGTGCCGGCGTTGAGATGGGCGTTGATGCCGTCGGAGGTCTGGTGCATGTCGGTGAAGACGAGGTCTTCGGAGGCGCCGCGAAGGATCACATCGGCGCGCTCCTGATTCTCGGTGAGGACGAAGAGCCGCGTCTGGGCCAGCGCGCTGACCAGGATGTCGCGCATCTGCGCAGCGGTTTCGCCTCCCGTGAGGCGATCGACATAGACGCGGCGGATGGTGAGCAATTGGCGAAGGCTGTTTTCTTCGATCGCGGCGGCGGAGGGCTGGGCGGAGGCGATCCCGCCTGTCAGACAGGTGAGGAGGAGCAGTCGGGTCATTTTATACTCTTGCGGGCTTCGTCGTCCTGAAACTCGATGCGGCGCCCGGTGCGCGCTTCGAGCGCTGCCAGCACCGTACGGATGTCGCCCTTTTCGACCCGAAACACCAGCGCCTGCTGATTGCCATCGGGATCGACATAGCCGAGCGTCACGAAGTGCTTGCGCGCCTTGCTGAGCAGCAGCACCGGCGAGACGAGCACGGCTGCGGCATAGCGCCGGCTGACGGTCTGGCCGTACTCGAGGGTGTTGATTTTGCGGTAATCGATACGCAGCTCGATTTTGCCGCTAGAGAAGGCCAGCGCGTCCCCGCTGGTAAGATCGAGCGTGGCGCTGGATTTGGCGGTAAGGCCGGGGACGGTGCCGCCGACAAATTGGGCTCGAACGCCCCCGTCGCGAGCCGCTGCGGTGAGGGCGAGCAGGGCCGCCAGGAACAATCGGAACATCGTACGGAACTGCTTAGTAGAAAATCAGACTGGATTCTCTCATTTTTTGCCGGATGAGCATTTGGGGACAGGGGCAGCGGTTCGGATACAATATCCGATCATGTTCTGCCGCCGGATTACCCTGCTGACTGTGTTCGTTTCGATGGCTTTCGCACAAACCGCGAAACGCCCGTTGAACCACAAGGACTACGATGGCTGGCGTTCGATTTCGGGCCAGCATCTTTCGGCCGATGGTCATTTCCTGGCGTACGGGCTATTTCCGCAGGAAGGCGACGGCGAGGTGGTGGTGCGCAACCTGGTGACCGGGCAGGAGACGCGCTACCCGGCGGGGATGCGTCCAGCACCGGCCGCTCCAGCGAACCCGGAAGAGGGTCCTGCGACGGAAGCACGCGGGGTGACGATCGCTTTCTCTGCCGACAGCCACACGCTGGTGTTTTCGACCTTCCCGTCGAAGGCCGATTCGGATAAGGCGAAAAAGGACAAGAAGACCGGCGACCAGGCGCCGAAGGACGGCATGGTGATCCTGGACCTGGCAGCCGCGAAAGCTGCGACCATCGAGCGGGTAAAGCGGTTTGAGATGCCGGAGAAGGCCGGGGGCTTTCTGGCGTACCTGAAGGACGCGAACGAAACGCAACCGGCGGAACGTCCGGCGGGCGGCAACCAGGTGGGCGACGCGGATCAGGCGGGGCGCGGCGGGCGTGGGGGGCGCGGCGGTGCGGCAGGTCGGGGGGCGCGTCCTGAGTTCGGCACCGACCTGGTGTTACGCACTTTGCCGGATGGCACCGAGCGGACCTTCAACGACGTGGTGGAGTTTTCACTGACCGAAGACGGCAAGCAAATGGTGTATGCCGTTTCGGCGCGCGACACTGCGAAGAATGGCGTGTTCGCGGTGGGCCTCGGATCGGCCGCTGCGCCGGTCGCGCTGGCGTCGGGGAAGGGCAAGTATTCGAGGATCACCTGGGACGAGAAGCAGCAGCGCATGGCGTTTCTGAGCGATAAGGATGACGCCGCGGCCAAGCAGCCGAAGTGGAAGCTGTACCTGTGGGACCGGCAAGCGCCGGCGGCGTCCGAAGCGGTGTCGGCAGCAACACCGGGCTTCAAACAGGAGTATGTGCTCAGCGACAAAGGCAACCTGAGCTTCTCGCGCGATGGCAGCCGGCTGCTCTTCGGCGTGGCTCCGCCGCATCCGGACAAGAAAGAGGCGGACGACACTCCCGACGACGATAAGGCGCACGTGGAGTTGTGGTCGTATAAGGACGATTACATCGTGCCGATCCAGAAGGTGCACGCCGAGCGCGACCGCAATCGCACCTTTACTGCGGCGTACCTGCTGAATGAGAAGAAGGTGGTGCAGCTTGCGGATAACGAACTGGCCGAGGTGACGCCGACCGAAAATCCGCGCTGGGTGCTGGGCACAGACGATCGCGCGTACCGGATCGCGAACGATTACGACGAACATTACTCGGACGCCTACTTGGTGGATTCGACCACCGGCCAGCGGCAACTGCTGGTGAAGAAAAATCGCGGGCAGGCGATCGCGTCGCCGGGCGGGCGCTACCTGCTGATCTTCGACGGGAAAGATTGGAGCACGGTATCGGTGCCGGAGGGCAAGATCGTGAACCTGACGGCCAAGCTGCCGGTGAAGTTCTTCAACGAGGAGTCCGATACGCCGAGCACGCCGGGTGCGTACGGGCAGGCGGGCTGGGCCAAAGACGGCTCGGCGGTGCTGCTGTACGATTCGCACGACATCTGGAAGGTGGCGCCGGACGGCACGGGCGCGACCAACCTCACGAACGGCTACGGCCGCAAGCACGATCTGCGGCTGCGCTACGTGCACACGGAGACCGATCCGCACGAGCGCTGGATCGATCCGGGCAATCCTTTGCTGCTGCACGCGGAGAATCTGAAAACTTGGGACAGCGGCTTCTTCAGCGCGTCGTGGACGGGCGGCGACCCGAAGCAGTTGGTGATGGCCGCCAAATCGTTTTCGATGCCGGTGAAGGCGAAGGACGCAAACGTTTACCTGCTGACGGCGCAGAGCTTCAAGGAGTCCCCGGAGTTGGAGACCACCGATAACTCGTTCAAAGAGCTACGCAAGGTGTCGGACGCGAATCCGCAGCAGGCGCAAATCAACTGGGGAACGTCGGAGTTGGTGGCGTATAAGAACGGCGATGGCGTGGCGCTTTCGGCGGCGCTCTACAAGCCCGAGAATTTCGACCCGCACAAGAAGTACCCCATGATGGTGTACATCTATGAGAAGCTGACGCAGAACCTGAATCATTATGTAGAGCCGCGACCGATGCATTCGATCAACATCAGCTACTACGTGAGCAACGGGTACCTGGTGCTGACACCGGACATCGTGTACACGATAGGGTACCCGGGGCAGAGCGCGCTGAAGTGCGTGCTGCCGGCGATTCAGGCGGTGGTGGACCAGGGCATCGTCGACGAGAATGCCATCGGCATTCAAGGGCACAGTTGGGGCGGCTACCAGATTGCGTACATGGTGACACAGACGAAGCGCTTCAAGGCAGTCGCGGCAGGCGCGCCAGTGGCGGATATGATCAGCGCATACGACGGCATCCGCTGGGGCACGGGGCTGCCGCGACAGTTCCAGTATGAGCGCACGCAGAGCCGCATCGGCGGATCGATCTGGCAGTATCCGACGCGCTTCATCGAGAACTCGCCGATTTTCTGGGCCGACCGCGTGACGACGCCGGTGATGATTCTGCAGAACGACGCGGACGACGCGGTACCCTGGTACCAAGGTATCGAGTTCTACCTGGCGCTGCGCCGGCTGGGCAAAGAGGTGTACTTCTTCGTGTATAATGGCGAGCCGCACGGGCTGCGGCGGCGTCCCGACCAGAAAGACTACACGATTCGCCTGCAGCAGTATTTTGATCACTTCCTAAAAGGCGCGCCCGCGCCCGAGTGGATGACGAAAGGCGTGCCGTACATCGAACGCGAGAAGACGGCGCTTTTGCAGACGGGCAACGGCGGGCAGTAGCTTGGTAGGAACGGCGCCGGGGTGCCCCTCCGTGCCCGTGAGGAAGCGGTCACACAGCCTCGCCAGGCATCCACCGCTCCCTGACGGTGGCGGGTCGGAATGGGCGGCGAACAGAGCCGTTACCAGAGGGAGCGGCCCTACTCGCCCAGCGCGAACGCCAAAATACTGCCGCCCGCGGCGACGGCGACATACTGCTTGCCATCGAACTGGTAAGTCATCGGCGAAGCTTTCCAAAGCTGGTTCGTCGGAAAGTTCCAGAGCGGGCGGCCGGTAATGGCATCGGCGGCGACGAACGAGCCGGTCTCTTCGCAGAAGAACACCAGGTTGGTGGCGGTGGAGAGAGTGCCTCCCCAGGAGTTTGCCGGACCGGGTTGCGGCAGTTGCCAGGCGATGTTGCCGGTCGC
>Ga0335085_10011207_pt1 | contig 13321 bp, 12 predicted proteins | sample Lox_Sample_45_FD_206712 | JGI IMG/M metagenome (GOLD analysis project Ga0335085, IMG submission 206712) | Soil microbial communities from Loxahatchee National Wildlife Refuge, Florida, United States - Lox_Sample_4.5 | ecosystem: Environmental > Terrestrial > Soil > Wetlands | place: USA...
GGTGACGGTCGTACCGTTGGCGATCTGCAGCTCCTCGGCGTCGGAACTGGACGCGGAGGTGATGTCGACGTCGCCGCCAATATCGATGATCGCCAGATCGCCGGCGCCCGGAAAGCTCGGCGGCCCGCCCGGATTGTTGACCCAGGACCAGTTGCTCTCGGTGCCGTTGTCGTCGCTCCAATCATTGCTGAGCGCACCGGTCCAGCGAAACGTGTTCGAGATGGTCATGGGTCGCCTCCCAGTTTGGCTTGGGGCGACCAAGGTGCCATGCCGAGAGGCTCCCGCCTGCTCGACCTGCGAATCTGGTTTTCAGTTTGTGAGCGGAGACGAGAATGAGTAGAGCGGCAAAAGAGGCGAAGTCATCTAAAAATGAAACGGCCTGCCGCGACCGATCTCATTTCTCAACGGCCGGCGCTGCATCAAACCGCTTGATCGGCAAAAGCGAAAAAGATTTGCGACAAAATCCTCGCAATACAGCCCGAACATTTAGACAGCTCTGTCGAGCCGCTAGGTTCCAGTGCGCGCGAGCGCTGCGCCGTCAAACGAGCGGCGCACCTCGACCCCTTGGGCCGCGACGGCGACGCCCTGCGGCGGGATGAACTCGAAACTGTGGCGTCCGCTGCCGAGGCCGGCGCGCCTGAGGTCTTCGCGATAGCGGTTGGCGAGCGTCCGGCCGATCAGCCGGCCATCCGCGTAAATGTCGAGGCACACCGGGACCTCGGGATGCTGGGGGTTTTGCGCCCAGCCGGCGATACAGCGCTGGTTGACGACGTCGATGAAGCCGCGCGGGGCGGCTGCCGGCGATTCGTCCTCGTGCGCGTGCAGCCCCGCCCGTTGCGCTATCCGCCGCCGCGCGGCGTCGAGCTCGTAACCGTCAACGACGCGGCGGGCGCAATAGCACGCCGCCGCCGCCGACGCCTCGGGATAAAGCGCGCGGTACTCGGACGCATTATGGAATATGCCGCGGCTGTCGTCGTCGATGAAGCTTTCGGCCCAAGCGCCCTCGGCGATGAGAACGTCATGGCTGTCGAGCTCGACGTGAAAATATTCGATGCTGTCGACATGCTCGGCCTGAACGATCGACACGCCGTTGATGAGGTCTTTGGCCTCGATCAGAACGCCGCCGAGATACATCGCGTGCTGCGGCGACAGCCACAGGTCGCGTCGCGGTATATTGTCGGCGATCGCACCGGCCTTGATGCAGATCGGCAGAATATGCTTTTGGCCCACCACAAAGCGGCCCGCATAGCTGCGCCGGCCGATCCATTTGATCGGCCGCGCCACGCCTGAACGCGTGATGACCCGATCGCCGATGGCGAGGTCCTCGACGGCGATTTCACCGGTGTCGGTCAGAATGCTAGTCCCGGCGGCGAAGCAGGCGATCGTAACGATCGTTTCCAAATCGCCTATATCGGGCGTCGCGAGGAAGGCGTCGGGCATATAGTTGCCTTCGACCGCCAGTTGGAGCGGCGGGTGGTTGTCGTCTCCGGACAGCGTCAGCATGCCGGGATTGCCGTCGCTGCCCTGTGTAAAGACGGCTTTGGAGTAAAGCCGCCCCTTCACCTCGATCTCATTGCCGGACGCGAAGCCGGTGATGAATCCTTCGTCTCCGGTCGGCACGTCGAGCACAAGATCTCCGTTGGTCGCGACCCCGTTGGGGTTGAACGCGATCTGGACAGTCTGGTCGATCGTGCCGTTGACCTCCAAAGTCATGATCGGCTCGATCTCGCCCGCGCCACTGATATCGCCGTTGATGGTGAGTGTGCCCGGCACCGGTTGGACCGCCTCGACCGCGCCGCCGTTGGCGAGATCGATGTCGGCATTCACCGTGCCAAGTCCGACCAGGGCGAACTTGCCGTCGATGGTGACGGCCCCGCCGTCGCCGTGGTCAGTGCCCATCAGCAATTCGCCGCCGCCGGTGACATCGATCGTGCCGAACGACAGCGTCAGCGACTTGGTCGTGAGCTGGCTCACCAGCCCGTCCGCGCCCGACACCGAGAGGTCGCCGTTCGGGCCGACGATGATGTTATCGATCGAGGCGGTTGTGCCGTCCTCGAAGGTGGCTGTGCCGTTGCCCGCCGGTCCAACGGTGAGGCTGTCACCGGTCCAGGATGCGGCGTGGACGGTCAGTTCACCAGTCGAGCCGTCGTTCTCGCCGACCGTCGCTGAGCTGATCATTGCGGTCGAATCATCCTCGACGCTGACGGTCCCATCGCCATCCTGCCCGACCGTCAAGTTTCCGGCGGTCCAGTTCGATGCGTCGACAGTGAGTTCGCCATCCGAGCCGTCGTTCTCGCCGACCACGGCTGAGTTCGTGGTGAGCGACGCTCCATCGTCGACATCGACCATCCCGCTACCACTGGCTCCGTCCGTCAGGCTGCCGCCGCCCACGGTCGAAGCGTCGATCGTAAGTTGAGCGGTCTCGCCATCCTTCGCGTCGACGGTCGCCGCCGCGATCGTCGAGGTGGTGCCGTCCTCGATGGTCACCGTGCCCGAGCCGTCCTGTGCGACCGTTAGAAAGTCGAGGTCGAAGGTCGAGGCCTTGACGTCAAGGGTCCCGCTCGAGCCATCGCCGGCGCCGACGATGACAGTGCCGATCGCGAAGCTCGAACCATCCTCGATGGTGACGGTGCCGGCACCGGATTGCCCGACCGTCAGCGAACTGCCTGCCCAGGTGGAAGCGTCGACGGTCACATTGCCGGTAGAGTCGCTGTTTTTACCAAGGATCGCGAACGCACTGTAAAAGAGGCTGCCGCCGGAGACGTTGATGGTCCCCTTACCGTCCTCGCCAACGACGAGCACGCCGTCTCCCGCGGTCCCCGACCCGGATTGCGCCACAGCAAAAAGAAATGCGCCGGTGACCGTAATCTCGCCATCACTGTCTGCCCCGGCCCCGACGATCATGCCAATGTCGTCGAAGCCACCGCCCGGCTGGATTTCGAGCGAGCCGGCGGAGGTCAGACCGACGATGTCGAGCGAACCGGCGTCAGCAACGCCGGCGCCCGGGGCAACGATGAGATCGGAGTTCTCATCGATCAACATGCCGCCCGTGCCGTCGAAACCTGCGCCGAAATTGCCCGAACTGAAGGTCACCGTTGTGCCGTTGGCGATCTGCTCCTCTTCGGCGCTGCCAGGCTCATCGTTGGCGGTGACATTGATATCACCGCCAAGGTCAAAAACAGCCAGATCGCCAAGGCCGCCGGGAAAGCTCGGCGGCATCACCGTGCCATCAATGAGAGTCCAATTGCTCGAAGTGCCGTCGTCATAACTCCATTCGGTGCCATGACCGCCGACCCAGCGATAGGTGTTCGTTATGGCCATGGGTCGCCCTCCATGATGGTTCGGGGCGACCACAAATGCCGGGCGCGCTACCGCGCGCAGTCGGTTTAAGCCAACCAACAAATCGCCCTTGGCTTCAAATATTGCCACTCCTGAAAAATATGGCAATAGAGGTCGGGGGACAGGTCTTCATGATACGGTTTGGGCTTTCCTCTTCGGATACCACCTGAATCAACAAAGCCAAAACTGCAGCGAAATCGTTCAAAAATGAAAATTTCCAGTGTCACGGAGCTCTTCGCCGAGGCATTGACACTGCATCAAGCCGGCCGATTGGCGGACGCGGAGCGGATTTATGACAAGATCCTCTCAATAGAGCCACGGCATTTCGACAGCCTCCGCCTGCGCGGCGTGATTGACCATCAGCGCGGCCGTCACGAGGATGCTCTCCATCAACTCGACCGCGCCCTCGCGGTCAATCCGAACAATGTTTTCGCGCTGTCCAATCGCGGCGCCGTTCTTCACGAGCTGAAACGCTTCGATGAAGCATTGATAAGCTACGATCGCGCTCTGGCGCTGCGGCCCGACTATGCCGATGCGCTGTGCAGTCGGGCCGTCACCCTTTACGAACTGAAGCGGTTCGATGACGCGCTGGCAAGCTGCGAGCGCGCGCTCACCATCCGGCCCGACTATGCCGACGCCCTGTCAAATCGCGGCCTTGTTCTGAAAGAGCTCACGCGCTTCGGCGAGGCATTGGCAAGCCTCGACCACGCCCTCGCCGTGCGGCCGGATTTTGTGCAAGCGCTGGTCAACCGCGCCAATGTTCTGCGGGAAGTGAAGCGGTTCGACGAGGCGTTGGTGAGTTACGCGCGCGCCGCCGCCGTGCAGCCGAATTGCGCGGAAGCGCATTTCGATCAGGCTTTATGCCGGATGCTGACCGGCGATCTCGATCGAGGTTGGGAAGACTATGAATGGCGGTGGGAGGTGGGGCGTGCGAGGCGGGAGAAGCGCAGCTTTGGCCGGCCGAAATGGGATGGATCGACCGAACTCGCGGGCCGGACCATTCTGCTTCACGCCGAGCAAGGCTTCGGGGACACGATCCAGTTCTGCCGCTACATACCTTTGGTCGCACAGCGCGGCGCGCGCGTGATCTTGGAAGTGCAACTGCCGCTGCACGAACTGATGCGCTCTTTGTCCGGAGCCAAACAGATCGTGTCGCGAGGCGAGCCGTTACCCGATTTTGATGCGCATTGCCCGTTGCTCAGCCTGCCGCGCGCATTCTCAACGCGACTGGAGACAATTCCATCCGCGGTCCCCTACCTGCACGCGTCTGCCCAGGCTGTGGCGGATTGGAATGAACGACTGGGCTGCCGACGCAGTCCCCGGATCGGCCTCGCCTGGTCGGGAAGGCCGAGCCATCCGAACGATCGCAATCGATCCCTTGCGCTTGGCGCGCTGCTGCCGCTGTTCGATGGCAACGCCACATTTGTCAGCTTGCAGAACGATGTTCGCGCCGGCGACAGAGCGATACTGCGCGGCCGCACCGATCTCCTTCATTTCGGCGAGCAATTGACGGATTTCGCCGGGACCGCAGCGCTGGTATCAAATCTCGACCTCGTCATCACAGTGGACACCAGCGTGGCCCACCTCGCCGGCGCGCTGGGAAAGCCGCTCTGGATTCTGTTGCCCTATATCCCCGACTGGCGCTGGCTGCTCGATCGCGACGACAGCCCGTGGTATCCTACGGCTCGCCTGTTTCGGCAAAATGAGACACGGCAATGGGATGACGTCATCGCAAACGTTCATGGCGCGTTGCGCGATTTCGTGTCTCGTCACTGAAGCCCAGCTATTGATTGTCTTTTGAGGATGGAGCCGTATTCGGCAACAGCAGGCTCTCCACCGCCGGCCATGCGCGATTTTTCATGTCCACCAGCGGTGGATTATCGAGCGTGACCACCGTATCGCTGTGCTGTCCGCAGCCCTCGACCAGCACCGAGATTTTGACTTCGCCGTCGGTATAATAGGGATCGCCCTCGCCGTTGCGGCCGTCGAGGGTGGGACCGACGCCCGTCACCTCGTAGATGGTTTTGACGACTTTCGCGGCTTCGAGATCTTTGGTGAGGAGATCGCGATCGGCGTCGACGTCGGGGGCGATATGATGGGTGACCCGGCCGTCGTCGTGGCTGATGCCGATGCCGCGATCGAAAGTGGCGGAGCCGAGCCACACCGCCCTGCCCTCCTGGCCGCGTTCAAGCACCTTCCAGAACCGGACGTGGTGGCGGCGGTCGGCGCTGGTGCCGACCGGCCTTTCAAACGCGAAGTCTTCCCGCCTGTTCTGGTAATAGAGAGGGCTGACCGGCGCATCGTGATAAGGCTGGTCCAGCAGCACGCTGCCGATGATCTCGATGCTGGAGCGAAGCGTGATCGGATCGGCCGGATACCAGCCGGCCGCGTTCATGGCGCAGAGCACATCCTCTCTCGACCCGACCAGGCCGACATTGATCGGATCGCCCGGAATGCCGTCGCCGGTGCGCGTCACCATAGTGAAACCGGCGAGATCGCGCTGGTGTTCGTAGTGCTTCCACGACAGCGGCAGCACGATATAGGCGACAACGCCGTAGAGGGTGACAAGGGCCGCGGCCCCGAGGCCGAGCGTGAGCTTCCATTTCGAATGCAGAGCGAAAAGGTTCATGTGAGCCGGACACAAAAGTGCAGTGTACCGGCCGACATTACATGAATCTGCGCCGCTTCAGACCTGGACTTTGGCCCCATACGCTCATTGGAAATGCGAGAGGATGCGCGCCACGCTCCACTTTACGGCAGCCTCCACGATCCATCCGGCTAATATCGCCACAGCGAAACCGATTGAGGCCCACGTCGCAAGCTTCGAGCGCGACAGCTCGAGCGCGGCGACCGTCGGCCGGATCAACTCGACCGACGCGGCGTGCAGATCGATCTTCTTGGCAAGCTCGCGCAGCGCCGCCGCGCTGTCGGCATGACGGCGCCCCTGGAGCTCCTGGTTCTCATCCATGCGCCGCTGCAGCTCGCGCACGCTGGCTTCCAACGAGCCTATGGAGCGGCTGATCTCGTCGAGCTTTCCGGGCATGGCCCCATCTCAGCGGGTGTGAGTTTCACAACGCGTCGAGATCGGCAATAAGCGCCGCATAGTCGAAGCCCTCGGGCGATTTCCGATCGACAAGACACTCCTTCGACACATAGGCGACTGCTTCGTCGCAATAGGTCGTGAAAAACGCCTCGCTCATCGGCTGTAGCGCGCCCCAGCTCACCGCGACGAGCATTGCGTCGGCACGGCGGCCGATGAGCGGCACATAGTGGCCGCCGGCGGACGGCGAGCCGGCGACGACATCCCACGCCTGGCCGTGCTCGGCCTGATCGAGCGCGGAAACCGGAAGCGCGAGCCCAATTCCGACAGCGCCGAACAGATAGGCCGCGAGGTAAAGATGCGCGACGCTGCCGGGCTCAAGCGCGAGATAGGCGGCGATCGTGTGTCGATCGCCCCTTGCATCGACGATGCCGGTGTTGCGCCGATAGCCCGCCGCTTCTTGCATTTCGGCGCCAGTGTCGGTCGCCGGATTGGCCGGATCAAAGCCGGTCACCGCCGCATAGTCGGATAGAACATTAGCATCGGTGAACGTCGCGTGGCCGCCGCCTTCGGCGACCAGCAGCATGGTCTCGTGCGCGGCGCCGGCGAATACGCAATCGCCATACCGGTCGTTGGCGAACATCGGCCACGAGGCGACGAGATTCTGATGCCCGAACACCACCGGCAGCGGCGGCAGCGCTTCCGCCTTCAGATAATCGCCGAGCCTGAGCTTGATCGAACCGGGCCGCGCCGGCTTTTTTCCGAGGCAAAACGGCATCGGATCATTTCACCCGCTGGCCTTTGACGCCGGCGACGAATGATCCGGTGATGGTGACCGGCTTGCCGTTGATCATGACCGTCACCGGCGCGGTGGCGCGCAACCGCGCGCTTTGCACCGGCGGCGGCGAGCCGACCGCGGCGCAGATCACTTGCGCAATCGCCTCGGCGGTCAGAATCGCGCCATTGGCGCTCAGCAGCGCGGCGACGCTGTCGGCCGTGGGCAGATAGGAGCACAGGGCGACGGCAGCGCCTTCCACGTCGGCGACGGTCGGACCGCCGGCTGCGGTGATCGTGGCGCAGCCGCCGGCCGCAGCCAGCGACGCAAGGAGCGTTGCGTGCAAAAATGTGCGCATTGGGATTCCTCTCGGGTTTGGTGGTGGACGATGCAGCGTGATCACTTCACGGTCGTCCCCGGTATGTTCGTCTTCCAGGACCAGACCGCGGCCAGGATGGTGATGAGACCGGCGCCGACATCGCTCGCGGAATCGGCCGGTATCCAGCCTTTGCCGGCGACATACGCGACCAGCGCCGGGATGACGGCGCGAAGAATTCCGGTGAATTGATCGGTGCCCATTCTCAGTTCTCCTTTGCGGGGTTGACGGGCGCTGCGCGCACTTTCTCAGCGGCAAGAACAACCGAATCGGAGACATCGCGGATTTCGTCATCCGTGATGCTGATCATTCCTTGCGCCCAGGACGGCACCTTGGCCTTGATGAGCGCATCGATCGCCGTCCTGGCGGCGGTGAATCCGGCGTCGAGCTCGGCTTTTGTGGCCATGCGGTTCTCCTTTGCGGTATTGAAATCAGCCGATCGAACGGCGATCAGGCATGAATACGCGCTGCCTGCACGTGCATGGCGTCGACGGAGCCGGGAGACCAGTCGCCTCCCCAGATCCAGTTTTCTTCCTTGAACTTCACCACAAGCAGGCTGTCGTCCTGGAACAGATGCCGGCGCGCATGTTGCTCGTTGTCCGCGGCGTCCCAGTCGATCGCGGCCGCGAAGGCATGCATCGACATGGCGACCGCGCTGCCGCGGATGAGACGCAGATTGTAGCTGCCGTCATATTGGTCGTAGCGGAGCTGGCGGATAGTGCCGAGACTTTTGCCGGTCGCTTCCCAGATCGCGCTGAGAACGCGGGCCAGGCTGTCGGCGCACTTTTTGTGAATGGTGATGTGCGAGAGCGAAAGCTCGCCCATGCGCAGCGGCCACGGGCAAGGCACCCCGGTCGTGTTGTCTTGCAGCCAATTCGGCGCGCGCGGATCGCCGTAGAACGAAAGACAATCCTTCTGCAACGGCCAGACATTCATGGCGGTCACTCCCAATTGCAAAATGATCCGCAACGCCCGGCCGCGTAGACGGCCAGGAGCGCAGATGGTCGGATACGAAGGCTAGGTTTGGTCGGCTCGCCTTGCGGTGGCGCTGCGGCTAAAGCTCCGCACTCGCGCTCACGGAGAGCGCCAGCGTGTTGCCGGCGGTCCAGTTGTTGGCGCTGTTGTAGTAGCCGAAGCCGTTGGCGGTGACGCCCGTCGATGCAAAAGTCCCGGCGCTGCCGCCACCGACCGCAAAGGCACCGCTGCTGAGAGTGGGCGCGCTCCGCATCTGCGTGCCGAAAATGAAGGAGCCGCCGGCAGCGCTCGAATTGATGATGAGCCCGACGCCGAGGCCGCTGTAGACCTGATAGTAACGCTGCGCGATCGCGAGCTCCGTCGCGACGGGGCGCAACTCGACCGGCGGCGGATTGGAGACAAGACCGGCCGCAGCGCCGGGCGTCACGCGGATGTCGAGCTCGGTGAGCTGAACCGACTTGGTGTTGGCGCCGAGGCTGCTGCCGAAATCGAAGCCGATTTCGAGTCCGTTGTAAGAGGCCGCGTTTGCCGCGAAAGCATAAGCGAGCTGTGTCCAGCTGCCGTTGGCGCAGGACTGCAGATTGACCGCGCTGACGTCGGTCACCGGGCTCGACCATACATCCTGCGACCCGGCGTGCTTGACCGTGAGCGTCGGCGTGATCGCACCGCCGGTGCCGTTATAGACCTGCGCCTGGACGGTCACGGTCTGGCTGCAGAATGCCGCCGCGACAAAGCTCTCGATCCGCTGCTTGACGGCGAGATCGGAGACCGATGTGGCGCCGGTGATCTGCAGGCTGTTCTTGGTCGTGAGTCGCCCGCCCGCTTGTGCGGCCGTCACGCTGGCGCCGGTCGGCACCACGATCCAGCCATCCGCCGTATAGGCGCCCGAGGTCGTGACCGTGATGGGGCCGGTGCCGCGCTGCCAGATATCCATCGTGCCGTTGCGGAACTTGTTGAGCATGCCGCCCGGCTCGCCGAGCGTCACGGCCGTGCCGCTGACGGCGACAGTGCCGCCGCCACTCGATTGAATGGTGCCGACCACCTCCGAAAGTTTCGCGGCCGCAAAGCCGCCGGCGGTCGCACCGTCCTGCACCACCAGACGATTGTTGGTGGTGTCCACGACCAATTCGCCCTGCGCTCCGGTAAAGGCGGCGATCTGCGTCGACGTTCCACGTCGATACTGGATTTGAACGGCGCTCGTCATTGTGCGTCCTCACGCGGTTCCAAGATCGAGATCGAACTCCACGGTAAGCGTCGGCGAGGCCCCGAAATCGTCGGTGGCCGTGACCGCGCCGGTGACCGCCCCGAAGTCCCAGGCGCCGCCACTCACGGCGATCGCCTGCGCGATGGGATGATCGATGGCCACCCCGCTCGGCGTGTAGGTGAAGGCGGTGCAGGTCGAGAGATCCTGCACGCCGCCGCCGAAGACGTTGAAGCTTTGCAACTTGATGTAGAGCACCCGGCCCACATATTGCGGCGGCAGATCGTAGGCAAAGACCTCGCCATCGAGCCGCGCGAACGGCGCGCCGGAGGCGTGCGACGCGATCGGGGTGCCGTAAAGGCCGCGATAGATCGTGGTCAGCGTGTAGTTGTTGGCCGAGGTGAGCGTCGCTGTCTGATACGACATCAGCTCCGCGTCGACTATATATAATGTATTGCCAAGCTGCGCGTCTGCCGCGGTGCCGCTCGACAGCACGCCGCCGCTTTCGGCAAGATTCACCGCGAGAGTATCAGTCGCGTCCGGATTCATCCCCGCGAAGGCCGGCAGCGAGGCGGTCAGCGCGCCCTGCCGTGCCGGCGCGACGATCGCGCCGATCTGACCGTATGTGGTGTTGTCGAGCGACAGCCAGACGTTGGCACCGCCCCAATTGGGATCGGCGACCCCACCCGAACCGCCGGACGCCGCGATCCAGATTTGCGCATTCGGCCCCGCCAAGGCCGACGGCGGCTCGAAGATCACCGGCGTATTGGCCGGGTCGGCCGCGACGTCGCGGTTGATCGGATTGTTGGTGACCGGTTGCGTCGGATAAAGCGTCGCGGTCGCCGCGCCGAGCGGGAACTCCTCCGCCGTGACTTGCAAGAAGCCGCCCTCGTCTTCCTCGATCTCGGTGATACGAACCGGCGCGTTGGTGAGGCCCAGGATCGCGTCCGTTACCGTGACCAGGTCCATGGGATCGAGCAGGCAATATTCCCACGACAGGCGGAATTTGTAGGCGTTGCGGATGTAGAGCGCGCGCTGCAACATGAGCTGGCCGGAAACCGCCGCAATATTGGCGTCGCAGATTTCGTGCGCCGTCACGGTCGAGGCGATGCGCATGCCGTAAAGCTCGATGGCGTTCTGGTCGCGCGACTCGATCGGCGTCAGGCTGTAGGCGTTGTTCCGTTCGGCAATTTCCAGGCGCCAGACCTTGTAGGCCTGGTAGGGATCGGAGCGCGAGACCTGGAGCGGGTCTTCGTTGTTGTCGAGCTTGAAGTCGTCATCGGTGAGATCGTAGACCGGCGTCACGTCCGGGCTAAACGCGATGGCGTTGCCGGTGACGGCGCTGTCGCCGTAAGGGATGAAGCGCAGCAGACCGCCCGACCACACCGCCGCCGTGTTGGTGAGTTGCAGCCAACGCGCCAGGATGCTGGACGCCTGTTCCTGGTCGGTCAGCGCCGGGCTCAGCGCCAAGCCGACCGCACGGCAATAGGTCTGATACGACGCATCGCCGCCGCTGCCGAACAGCGACGTCGCATCGATGCTGCCGCCTGGGAAGCCAATGCCGAATTGCGGATTGGTCAGGAACTCGTTGACGACGAGTGCGGGGTCCGCATCGGCAGCGCTGTAGCCCGGCCCATATCCGGTGCTGAATTGGAATCCCTGAAGCTCGAAATTGTGATTGTCGAGCGTGGCGCTGTCGCTGAGATCGTAGCTGGCGGCGCACACGTAAGCCGTCGCCTGATAGGCCAGCGCCTGCGACGGGTATGCCGAGGCGAGATAGCCCCACACGCTCTGCGGCGTGGTGCCGGCAAAGAGCGACAGCCCAAGTCCGCTCAACGTATAGACCGACTGCCCTTTCCAGATCTGGCCGATGCCGGCGATCGGACCTTCGGCCAGCGCCATGATCACCGAGGCGCTGTAATTGTAGCCGGTGGTCTGCCCGCCGCCACCGCCGCCGAGACCCTTGCCGCCGCCGCCACCGCCGCTGGTGACGGCATGGGACTGAAAGTTGTTGTACCAGATGACGTTCGGCGCGAGCTTCGACTGGCCCCAAACGATCGGGATCGGAAGCGCGTTGACCGCGGTCTGGATTTGCAGGCCGGTATAATCCGGCGTCACCGCCGTGCTCTGGCCGGCACTCCGGAACAGACTCATGGCGTCCTCGTCCAGTAGCTGAAAAAGCGAGGTTTGCGCGTGGCGTCCGACAGGACGCTGTTGCGGCCGATCTCCTCCTCCAGCACACTTCGCGCCGGAAAGTATGCGTGGACGATGGTGAGCGGCTTCGCGACACTGACGATACCGCCGTGCGAATAAGTGCGCCCGTAGCGCACCATCATCACGTCGCCGGGCAGCGGCGCCGTCACTTCTGCACCGCGATCGAAAATGAAACCGAGATAGCGCTCCTCGGCGCGGTGCAGGTGCCAGTCGACCGGGTACGGCCGCGGATCAAACGGCGCGCACAGGCCGCTGTCGACAAAAACGCGGACCAGCAGCATCCCGCAATCGACGCCGACGCCTTTGACATCGGCGCAGTTGTGATACGGCGTGCCAATCCACGACCGCGCCGCCGCGACGACCGCGGCGCGCTGCGCGCTTTCGTTGTCCATGTCAGGAACTCTGTTAGGGCCAGCGACACGAAGGGATCACCTCGCGCCAAGTGTGGCCTGACGCGATATCAATGATCGTTGGTCGCGGATTTAATTTGGACGTTGATCCAGTTCGGCGAGAAGAGCAGCCACAGCAGCATCCAATTCAGTCAACGACCCCTGGACGATGGACCAAAGTATTTCGGGATCGATATGTCGGTATTCGTGGCGAAGCAAATTGCCGAGGCCATGGATTTTTTGCCAGGGTACCTCTGGCCGAGCTTCCTTCATGGACTCGGGAAAATTCCTTGCCGCTTAGGCGATAATGAGCAAAGCGTGCTCGACAGCGCGCTTCATTGCCCAGCTTGTCGAGAAGGAATCAAGAGTTGCATCGCTGGTGAGATCACGAATATCCGTGATCTCCTCGCGGATATCAATGAGCCAAACACGCTCACGACCCGTCATCCAAAAATCCGAACGGCTTCCTTCTCAACCTCCGCGCGCAAAGCCGGACTAAGCCCCTCGCGTGTTCCGTAATCCACCTTCCCGCCCAGGCGTTCCTGTAAGAGGAAATAAATGTCTATGAACTCGTCGAAGCCAAATTGGCGCGTCCTGTCCTTGTCAATAAATACGTCAACGTCGGAATCCTCACGCGCCTCATCCCGAGCATGTGAGCCAAATAGGTAAAGGGCCCTCGCCCCACGTGCGCGTATGGCGGGTTCCACCTCTTTCAACCGGGCAATGACTTCGTCACGACGCATGCCGTCTTTTATCACGAAATGGGTCGTTTTTCCATATGGGCATGGGCGAGGCGTGGTTAGCAGTTTGCGCAGGAAGCGGTTGTCAAATCGCCATCTGCGGCGGCGGCACGAAGGGGAAGCCGCGGAAGTTGGCGAGATTGTTGAACTTCGCCTGGCACGTCGCCGCGGTATGATCGCAGCCGAAATAGACGGTGAAGGCGTCGCCCGGCGACGGCCCGCTCTGCAGCGGGAGCCGCGACAATGTGCGAAAGGCTTCTTCCATCCGCTCC
>Ga0335085_10011208_pt1 | contig 13320 bp, 12 predicted proteins | sample Lox_Sample_45_FD_206712 | JGI IMG/M metagenome (GOLD analysis project Ga0335085, IMG submission 206712) | Soil microbial communities from Loxahatchee National Wildlife Refuge, Florida, United States - Lox_Sample_4.5 | ecosystem: Environmental > Terrestrial > Soil > Wetlands | place: USA...
GTGGAAGAGTCCCTGCTCCTTGTAGTAGGCCTCGACCAGCGCGACGAGTTCTTCGCTCCGGCCGCTCAGACGCAGGTACTTCAGCGTCTCGTGATCGACTGGGAAGATGCCGCAGGTGGCGCCATATTCCGGAGCCATGTTGGCGATGGTGGCGCGGTCGGCGAGAGGCAACTTGTGCAGGCCGGGGCCGAAGAACTCGACGAACTTGCCAACGACACCATGCTTGCGCAGCATCTCGGTGACGGTGAGGACGAGGTCGGTCGCAGTCGATCCTTCTTTGAGGCTGTTGCGCAGCCGCACGCCGACAACTTGAGGAATGAGCATTGAAACCGCCTGGCCCAGCATGGCGGCTTCGGCTTCGATTCCGCCAACGCCCCAGCCGAGTACGCCGAGACCGTTGATCATCGTGGTGTGCGAGTCGGTGCCCACCAGCGTGTCGGGATAGGCGAGCGGCTTGCCGGTGTGGCCGTTGCCGCCGACGAAGACTACGCGCGCCAGGTACTCGAGATTGATCTGGTGAACAATGCCGGTGTCGGGCGGAACAATTGCAAAGTTCTTGAACGCAGTCTGGCCCCAGCGCAGGAAGGCGTACCGTTCTTTGTTGCGCTGGAACTCGAGCTCGGCATTAAGCTGCAGCGCGTTGGGTGTTCCGAACTCGTCGACCTGCACGGAGTGATCGATGACCAACTCGGCGGGTTGCAAAGGATTGATGAGCGAGGGGTCGCCTCCCAAGGCCTTCATGGCATCGCGCATCGCGGCGAGATCGACGACAGCCGGGACGCCGGTGAAGTCCTGCAACAGGACTCGGCTGGGCATGAAGGCGATCTCCTGCACCGGCACGCTCTTGCTCGACCAGGAAGCCAGCGCGCGAACATCGTCGGCCTTTACCTCTTTGCCATCTTCACGGCGCAGCAGGTTTTCCAAAAGGATTCGCAATGAGTACGGGAGGTGCTTGACCGAGCATCCATGCTGCTCGATGGCGCTGAGATGGTAGATTTCGAACTCGCGATTGCCGACGCGGAGGGTGGAACGACTGCCGAAGCTGTTCATGAAAATAAGTCCTTCTTTCTGAAGAAAAGGTCGGGCGCGGTGGCACTGCAGGAACCTTCTATCTTAAAGCTCTAACCTATGTGATGTCAGCCTTCGGCCCTCGGAAGCGGAAATCCTCGGCTGGACTAGGGTTGGATTGTGCTAGGCATTGGCATCCGGAGTCTGGTATAGGAAAGCAACCACAGAACCTGCATGACCACGTATTCATCAACACGCGGAGATCACGTGTGAGCTGGCGAAGGTCACTCAGCAAACGGAAACGCACACCCTCAGCGTGCATTTGCGTCCTGCTGATGATGCTCAGTATGTCAGCCATGCCGGGGTTCGCCCAACCGGGCGATCAGGCGCTCGGCCAGAAAATTGCAAAGTTGATTGAGGAGGCGTTCGCCTCTAACCGCAAGGACCTCGCCGAGGGCGTGTCGAAGTCGCTCAACGAGGGAGATCTGGCACAGGCCACGAAGCTCCTGCAAGAGGCCTCACATCAAGGCTCGACCCTTCCGTCCGCGCAGGCATTGCTGCAATCACTGGAACAGGCGAAGCCGCAAGACGTTTTCCTCCAAGGTTCCATCACGCGAGACAGCCTAGGCCGTTGGCACCTGGTTTCGCTTTCGGCTACCGAGCAGGTACAGATCAGAGCGCTCGACGAAATGCATGTCAGTTGGTGGCGCAAGACCTTTGTCACGCGAGCCTCCCAACAGTTTCTGCAGGATGTGCGCTATGGAATGCAAAACGCGGATACGGTGATCGCTGCGTGCCGGGCGCGATGGAGCTGCCTTCGAGGGCAGAAGGATTTGATCGAAGACTTTCTTAAATCGGCCACGGAGGACCGGGTCTTTGTCATTGGCTCAGGCCTGGATGAACAATTCGTCGACGAGTACCGCAAAGCGATCTCGCCCAAGAAAGTTTTCTTCTACAAAGACTGCGCAACTTTCGTCGGCCAGTATTGCGATAAGGATTTGGTCGGCGCCCTGATGTCCAAGTCGGGCACTTGCGTCATGGTTGACAGTACGAACGCTGCGAAGAGCGAATATGTGTTTCCCGAGGTGGCAGCGACGCTTCGCTTGCGGCAGGGGCAGTCGCTAATGCTCATGATTCCGATAGAAGACGTGAAGACGGCAGCGCGGACAGCCAACTACGCAGCGCTCAATGCCATGACCGTAAACGTCTATACCGTCTCACAGCAGTAGGGATTCTGCAGATATCCGAAACTGTCGCAACACTGGTGTGGTGGCCTTCTCCAGGCATCGGTTGCCGAGGTGATTCTCGCCGCCTGTATGGATCGACCGCCAACCTACGCGGTTGCCGCCCGCGCAACCTCAGCCTGATATTCCCGCTCCGATCGTTCCGGCAATAACACCCACAGGCTGTAGACGCCGAGTGCAGTTCCCAAAGGAATGTTGAGCAGCGCCAGGAATGAAAGGACGAGCGTGAGAGTTCGCGCCCAGCGCTCACGCTGCAGCAAGCCCCATCCGGCAAGAAATCCGGCAGCTGCTTTTATCAGAACGAGGATTCCTAACGTACAGAAGAGCGAGCTTAGGAATCCGGTCGGCACGTCGGAAGGCACATTGGGCAGCTCGTGCAGGTGAGGGAATAGGGTGTTGGCAAGGATGAGCAACACAGCACCCCCGAGCGCGTTGATTACCGAGAGAGCGATCCACAAAATGGCAATGAAGCGGAGATGCTCCTGCACGCGGTTAGGCCCCATACGGTATGTGGCTGCAACCCCGGAAAAATCCCGGCCACAGCTGGAGCAAAATCGCTGATCGGCCTGAATTGGTGAGCCGCATCGGTCGCAGAACATAGACCCTCCGCTAGGTCTCAAGCACTAACCCTGATTCTAGATACGGAATGAGCGGCTGAATAGTTTCAGGGGAGAGATATGTTGACCGCGGAGGTACCCTTCGCATCGCTGAAGATGACAAGTCGAAAGAAATGTAGGGAATGAAGATAGGTTTCTCACGTGCGTTCTTCGTAGTGAACTGCTCACTTCACCTCGTACACCCATAAGCAGTGATCGATCACGCGCTTAGCAGGAAAAGCCCACAACCAGCGATAGGCGTCAGGATCTTCGAGGGTTTGCCCTGAGAGCAGCGTTGCGCCGATCACGATGCTTCCCTTCGTCTCCTCATGTCTTGCAAGTGGCGCGGCGCGAATTCCGTACAGTGCAGGGTCGACCGACCCGAAGTAGGCGAGCTGAACTTGCTCGTCGGGATGATCCTGCTGATACTCGCGCAATGCGATTAGCCCTTGTCCCCAGTCCAGATTGCTGTCGGTCAGTAGCTGCCAACTGTTTTGTGGGCGGACCAGGATATTGAAGTAGGACAGGTAGTCGGGCGCATAGCGCAGCGCGTCGGCAGCATTGAGGCATAGCGCTAGCACGATCGCCGTCATCGCAAGCTTCGAAGTGCGGGCGTGTTCCCAGATTCCGCCCGCGATGAGCAGCGCGAAAGGATACAGCGGAAGAACGTGTCGCTCTCCGATGTTATATTTCGCGGCCAGGGCGAAGCAGGAAAACACGGCAGGGAAGAGCAGGAGCAAGACTAAATCCGGACGCATTCGCGATGTTGCTCGAACGGCGAGAGCGGTGCTCAAAATCGCAAGCAGCAGCAGCATCGTAGGCCACTTGAGCAAAATCGCGACCGGGTAGTACGTCCATCCGGCGCCGTGTTGATACACCTTGCCCAGGAACCAAGCCGGCCGGCCGCTGTGGTTGTTGCGCGCCACCTCGCGCAAGCCTTCGACAAATTCGCCGGCAGGAACGACGACGCTCAACCGCAAGCTGCTCTTGGTATCCCAAACGCGATCGGCGCGATTAGGAAAGCTGGCGTGTACCTGGCCGTCTGAAGTCTCGAGATGCGAGACGTGAAAGAAGTATCCCGCCCATAGGACAAAGAGTGCGATACAGAATGCAGCGAGCGCGGGCCTCCAATTCAGCTTGCGGGCGAGCCATCGATGTTTGTCTGGGCCGACGATCAGCATCAGCAGAAGCGCCAGAATTACCAGCGGCGGTGCGTAGAACTTGGACAGCAGCAGCCCGCCGAGCAGCAGTCCCATGATGATGGCGTTGAGTACTGTTCGCGAATGCCGCCATCGGACTAGTTGCGCCGCCACCAGGAAGATGAAGAGCGTCCCAATACCATCGGTAGTCGCGACTGAGAAATGAGCGATCAGCGACGGGGTGAAGGCGAACAGAGCGAGTGCTACGTTGGCGGCGCCCTCCGAGAAAACGCGTCGCGTAGTGAACCACAGCACGATGCCGAGCGCAATGCCAAGCAGGGTATTCATCGGCCGCGTATGCCAGGCAAGCCACTCGGGTCCCGGTTGCAGCCGAGTGAAGAGGAAGTCGCGATCGGTGAAGTGAACGTCGTAATCGAGCGGCGTCGCCGCGATCGGCAGTGTCAGCCACAGACGGCCGAGCGGAGGATGGTCGTTCCAGCGCTCGAATCGGCCTGCGCGCCACGCCTCGGAGCCGGCGACGATATGCGCCGGCTCGTCGTAGGTGAGCGACTGAGTTCTGATGAACCAAAGCGATTGAAGCGCGAATATCGCCAGCAGCAGACAGGGAATGAGGCGCAAGCGGCTCGGTTGGCGTGAGCTGACGATGGCAGGTATCTCGCAGCGCCCATCATATCGCTTGTTCTAATTCGTGCGAATCCGGTACGCCGGGAATGACGGTTCGATAGGGCACAGCTTCGCAATTTTCTGGAATATTTGTTGTCCAGGGTAGTGCTGGCCTTCAGGCCAGCGTCGAAGGACGAGAGACCCTGGGCTTTAGCCCCGTGGGTCCACGGCTGACTCTTAAACTAGCTCCGCTAGAGCGCCGCCACTCTGCGCTTCACCAGCAGGAAGAACGCCGCGAGCATCACCAGCATCACTCCATTGACCGCCAGCACGATGGGCGCGCTGAACAGGGGTATGAGCCACCCCGAGACAATGTTGCCCATCGGCATTCCGCCGCGGAAGGCGCAGTTGTAGACACTCATCACGCGCCCTCGCATCTCCTCAGTCACAATCAATTGCACCAGCGAACTGACGGTTGCGAAAACGCCCATCATAGAGAAGCCCACTACCGCCACCATCACCAGGCTTAGCGGCAACACCTTCGAGATCGAGAAGATCGCGATCGCCGTTCCCAGACAAGCGAGCATGGCGAGCGCCAGGCGGCCCTTGCGCCGGATATTCCCCAGCCCGGCGATGGTCAGCGAGCCAAGTATCGATCCCACGCCCATCAGAGAGAGAATGTTCCCGTATGTCTCCGGTCCACGGTGGAAGATGTCTTTAACAAATATCGGGATAAACGTGCGCAGCGGCATGCTCAAGAAAGTCATGAGAAACGCCAGCACGATAAGGGCTTCCATGGCATCCTGCCGCCGGACAAAAGCAATGCCTTCTCTCAGGCTGCGCAGCACGGAGTCGGTCGTCTTCTGCGGCAGGAAGCGGGTGGTAATGATGGACAGAGCGATGATAGGCGCAATGAAGGAGACGGTATTCAGACCGAAGCACCAGGCTTCGCCATACTTCGCCAGCACCTGGCCGGCGAGTGCCGGACCGATAGTGACCGCGAGATTGAACTGGATCGAGTTCAGGGCGATGGCGTTGGGCATGTCCTCGCGGTCAACCAGATTGGGGATGAGCGCCTGATATGCAGGGCCACCGAAGGCCTGTGCAAAGCCAGAGACGGCTGACAAACACAAAATCTGCCAGACGTGGACCAGGCCAGTGACAACCAGGATGGTCAGGGTTGCCGCGCTTGCCAGCTGAAGATATTGCGAACCGAGCAGAATCTTGCGCCGTTCAACGCGATCGGCGAAGACGCCTCCCACCAGCGAGAACAAGAAGATGGGGATTCCGCCAAGAAATTGATCGAGGGCCAGCAGAGTGGCTGAGTGGCTGAGCCGGTAGATGAGCCAGCCTTGCGCCACAATTTGCATCCAGGTGCCGACGCTGGAGGTGCAGGCGCCAATCCAAACCAGCCGGAAGTCTCGGTACAGGAATGCCTTGAAGATCCTGCGCAACGTCGAAACGGGTGCCGCAGGAGGTCCCGAGATGTCAGCCGTTCTTGTTCCTGCGTCCGGTATAGAGGCCGACGAAGATGCCACGTTCCGACCGGGCTGGGCTCTGGTGATCAATGTCTTTGAACAGTATCAGACTCGAATGGGACTGTCGCTGAACGGCAACGCGACGCGGAACGCCAGGAGATAAGACGGTCCAGACATCGTTATGGGGTGTTGGATTCACGCGGGTTGCGGCAGGATTCCGCCTTTTCGTCACAACCCCATTGTGGGAGAGCAGATAAAACGGCGGAGGCCGGAGCCTCCGCCCAAGGCGAGCATCGCCAAAACTCAGTGGTGAAGCGGAACGTAAAACGGCTCGTCAGGGCGGCCGCTCACAATTTTGTAATCGGAAGGCACCTGGAACAGCGAAGCATCAGGCTCGCCGCGATTCACGTTGGTGACCTTCGTAGTGGCGGTTCCCATCAGCGGATCGTTGTGGACCACCAGCAACGGCAACTGCAGGTCGGCGGAAAACCAACGCTCGGTGACCACTTCGATGGGCTTCTCGTTGCCGATCTCGCCGGCGGGGATGGTGCGCGTTACGCGCTCGCCCGTCGCCTGAAAGCCGTCGATCGTCTTGCTGCCGAGCTGGTCACGCTGAACATTCTTTGACAGCGCGCCCTTGACTGCGTCAGCCATGGGACCGTCTGGACCCTTTGGAGGACGGCCATGGTGTGGGCCCGAAGGCATTTGCCGGGCCGTCTTGTTTCCCGGGTCAAGCATGTAGCGATTTCCTGACACAGGATCGTTAATCATGATGATGCTGTGTTTGACGGGACCAGTAGCCGGAGTTGCGGCATCAACTGTCACCTCGCGGCGCACCCGGCCCTGGGAATCGCGATAAAGAGTCGTCTGCTCCGTCCGGTTGATGTGATTTCCATCCGACAACGTGTTCTGGTGCGTAACTACAATCTGCGCCGTCAGCGGAATGCCCGTGACGATCTTTCCCTCGCCAGGAGCATCGGGGCCGGGGCCATGAATCATGCCATGACCGCCTGGCTCTGGCGGTGGCGGCGGCGCGGGGGCCATGTCCTGGGCTGCGAGCGGGAGCGCGCACATTATGGCCAGACACAACGACGCCCCGGACAATGCGAACCAATGAGTCTTGTAACGGGTCATATCGAATACCTCGGACAAAGTGGCTTGCAACCTTTCACCTGCAACCGCACACTTCACTGCTGAACAATTCTGATGGCGCGCACTAGACCGTCATCACCGATGATGACGTCGGCCATCTGCGATTCCTGGGAGCCGTCTGACGCCGGCAACTCCATGCGGACCACCTGCTCATCGCCCGAGCAGCTCAGCGGATCGCAGAGCATCATCGGCGTATAACCCTGTGCCTGCTGTGCCCGAGTAAGCACTGGGACGAAAGCTGACTCCTGGTTGGTTGTGACTGATGCAGCCGTTGCCACGGGATGTGCCTCGGCCACATGACGCGTTCCTTGCGGAGTCGCTACCTGCGCCGTCGTCTCCTGAGGCACAATCACCTTGTTCGGCTCTGCCGTCGTATTTGTATTCTGCTGGGCGGAGTTGTCGCCGGCATTGGTCTGCCGATGCTGCAAGTACCACACTCCAAGCGCCAGTGAAATAACCAGCGCAGCAGCCGCGGCTGCGTAAGCACCCAGCTCAAAGAAGCGCCTCAAGCGGAATGTAAACGCACGGCGAAGAGGGTTGGCTTCGGCTGGTATCGTGTTAACTACGCTGTGCCGGAACGTCCGCAGGACGTTGTGCTCCACACTCGTCGGCGCTTCCGCATCAGCGGCGCTGTTGCGTAGGACCTGCAATGCTCCCGCCAGCGCATGCCGCTGCTGCAGCCAATCGGCGCAATCGGAACATTCGCGTTCGTGCGCGAGCAGTTGAGAATCGACCGTGCCCCCCAGCTCAGAGAGCGCGAGCTCCTCAACCTTCCTGGTAAATTCGCGACAGATCATGATGGACACCTCGCCGCCAGTCCCGAAATGTCGGGCGCGACGGCCGCCGAGTGTTGCAACTTCTTGGCCAGCATGTCATGGGCACGGTGCAGCCGGGACCGTATGGTCCCAATGGCACAGCCTATGGCCGCTGCCGCCTCGGCGTAACTGAACTCCTGCAAGTCGCACAAAACCACCACTTCGCGGTAGTGCTCCGGCAAGGAAAGCACCGCCTTGCGAACGGCCACGAACAATTGCCCTCGAGCTATGTCCTCCACCGCGTCTTCCTTGCTGACCAGCGAGTCGGCGTGATCTTCCGCCGCAACCGTGTTCAGCGAATCGTTATAGCTGCGCTCCATTGCCCGCCGGATGTAATTGCGGGCGACGCCGAACAGGTAAGCACCTAACGGCGCTCGCGTCGCGTCGAAATCACGGCCGCGCTGCGCCAGGAAGATGAACACGTCTTGTGTGACCTCTTCGGCCGTCTGCGGCGACCCACTCATGTGCAGCGCAAAGCGATATATGGGCCCCTGCCTGCGCCGGTAGAGGGCGGTAAAAGCGTCCTCATCGCCAGCCATGGCGAGCGCCAACAGTTGCTCGTCGGTTTGTTCGGTCAGCATCGCCACGCGGTGTATGGCCCGAGCTTGACTTGCATTCATAGTTCCGTCGTGTCGGGCAAAAAGTTCCGTAGGTTACCGGCGTGCCCGCAAGGGCAGCCTCTTAGAAGATAAACCTACAGCTCAATAAGAGTTGCGCATCTTACACTCAACCAAGGATTTATACGAGCTTGCCGGCGGCCAGCTGCGCGACGATGTCGCGGTCCGCATCGAGGAAGTCAATCTCCGGCAATTGCTTCCGATTGACCCAAAGCACATCACGAAAGATGCGGTTCTGCAACTCCCCCTGATAGTGCTCAACCTTGAAAAACTGCAGGCGCACCGAGTTGCCATTTTGATAGCTGTGATCAACCTCGGCTACGCGCGCACCGATCTCCGCATCGATACCGAGCTCTTCTTGCAATTCACGACGCAACGCGTGCTCGGGAGACTCACCAGGCTCGATCTTGCCTCCGGGAAACTCCCATTTCAGCGGCAGGGCCTGATCCTCGGCACGCTGGCAGCAGAGGATGGCATCGCCGCGCAGCATCAGCGCCGCGACGACCTGTTTGCGGGTGTGGTTCCGCGGAACAGCAGGTCCGTTGTGATCCTGGCCGTCTGGCGAGCGGTTCAAGCGGTCTTCTCCAGATAGCGTCCGACCAGAGCTGCGCAATGCTCGACCAGATCGCGGTCTTCGGGAGTGAAGGCCGACGGCTGGTGGCTGTCGATGTCGAGTTCGCCAACCACCGCTCCGTTAACAAAGATCGGGGTCACGATTTCAGACTTAGTTTCAATCGAACAGGCCAGATACCGCGGGTCGGAGTTCACGTCGTCGATCACCACAGTTTGGCCCTCTGTCACCGCAGCGCCGCAAATACCTTGGTTCAGCGGAATGCGCTTATGCGGCGTCTCGGCGCCCACATACGGCCCCACCACGAGCGTGGGCTCCTCTCCCGGCAAGCCTTTCTCGATCATGTAGAAACCGACCCAGTGAAAGTGACTGAGCCGCTCCTGAAGGCGCCCGACGATGACGCTCATCAGGTCGTCAAGCGACCCGGCGGCATCTGCCAAGACATCTATTTCGAGCGCGAGTTCCTGCTGTTGCGTGGGCATGTGGGTATTACAACATAAGCTCCCAGCCTCCAGCTGCCAGCCTCCAGCTCAAACAAAGCTGCCGGCTACCAGCCACCTGCCCCCGAGCTAAACCTTATCTGTGGACCTTTAGCGCTCGGGATTCGATGAGGAGCCTCGACTCGCCTGCCTGTAGATGGCGGCTGGGAGCTGGCGGCTGAAAGCTCAGTTCTGCGGATCTTTGATGCCCCTGATCCCTCGTGGCCTGACAGAAAGCTCCGGATGGAGTGCCCAGGCGATTGCGCGCAGGCCGTCGATCAGATTGCTGGCAGGAGTGTTCAGCAGCTCGTCGTTGATGCAAAACACGCGTCCTTCGCGAACCGCAGGGACGTCCTGCCATTCTCGTTGCGCAACGATCTTTTCCAGTGGCACGCGATTTCCCGCGCCACACCACGCTGCGATCAGGATTTCGGGCTGAGTATCCGCGACAGCTTCGAACGAGGTAGTCTTTCCTGGCGCACCGAGAAATCTTCCACCAGCGGCTTCGACCAACTCGGCAACCCACGGTTGCGATGCGATCAATGGCTTGCCCCACTCCTCGCAGAAGACCAGCGGGCTACGATCCGTTGTGACGGTATACGCACGAACCTCTTCGATGGCGTCTTGCATTTTCCGGATGACTTCGCGGCCTTGCTCGGCGGCGTCCATCGCACCCGCAATGACGGTGACATCGCGATAGATATCCTCCATGGTGCGTGGTGCAAGTCCAAGAAACCGCACGCCGGCCTTGAGGATTTCAGCGACCGCTTCCAACTGGTAAGGAACCGACGCGATGACCAGATCCGGCTTCGCGGTGATGATCTGCTCCGCTTGCGCTGACCACGAATCAGCGACAATGATGCGCGAGCCATCGGCCACCTCTGGGCAGATGTCGGCGCAATATTTGGTGCAGGCAACTAGGCGATCGAGCAGTCCAAGGTCGCGCAGCGTGACCGTCGCGCTGGGCTGAAGCGAGACGACGCGGCGGGGAGTGTAGCCCGGAGGGGACACGCATGATTATAGACAGAATGGTTTAGGGTCTCAGCGACGCCCTCCTTGAATTGTCATCACGAGGCCATCTTTTGGCCGAGGGATCTGCTCTCTTCACGCGCTGCGAACACTCTGGAATCCATCACAAGGTCTCACGCTTCAACTAGAACAGATGCCTCGCTTCGCTCGTCATGACAAACTAAGGGAGACGATCAGAAAGCTACGGCTTGTCCATGTACTCGCCCCAACTACTGGACCACTTCGAACATCCGCGCAACGTTGGCCCGATCGAGAACGCCGACGTGCACGTGCGCGTCGAGAACCCCGCCTGTGGCGACATCCTCGAACTTTTCGCGAGTGTACGCGACGGCAAGGTCGCGGAGCTTCGCTTTAAGGCCAAAGGCTGCGTCCCGGCGATGGCCTGCGGCTCGCTCATTACTGAAATGGCGAGGGGTAAATCGCTCACAGAGACTCAGGCGATCAGTCGGGAAGCGGTCGTGGGCCAGATCGGTGGATTGCCGGCAGCCTCGGGCCATGCGGCGCAGTTGGCGGTGGATGCGTTACGTGCGTTGGTTAAAAGGTTTACGTCGGGAGGATGACTCAACATTTACCCCAGCAACTCCTGCGCGCCCTGCCAGAGCCGCCGAACCACGTCCGCCGCCGGCTCGGCCCGCGCCAGTCCTGCCGATTGACCTGCCCACGCCTGCATGCGCTGAATATCGCCGACCTTCACTGCCTCGGCGCGCATCGCTGCTGTCAATCCGCGCTGCACAGGGTAAGGAGCAGGCGCCGGCGCGTCGGGCGCAGTTGCCGAACGAACATAATCAGTTGCAAGGCTACGTCCGGCGCGGCCGCTGAATGCTCGAGTCAGCATCGTGTCCTCGGGAGCGGCTTGTGTCAGAGCTTTTGCCCACTCGGGGTGAATCTTCGCTTCAGGACAGACGAGAAACGCAGTTCCAAGTTGAGCAGCACTGGCACCAAGCATCAAGGCCGCCGCTACGCCACGCTCGTCTGCGATGCCGCCGGTCGCCACTACTGGCACCTTGACCGCGTCCACCACGGCCGGAAGAAGCGCGAACAACCCAATTTGCGTGCGCTCGGCGTCGGCGGAGTTGAAGCAGCCACGATGTCCGCCGGCCTCCATGCCCTGGACCGCAATGATGTCGGCCCCGGCTTCTTCCGCGGCGCGAGCCTCGGCTACCGTCGAAACGTTGGCGCACCAGGCAATGCCGCGCTGCTTCAAGCGCTTGACGAACGGCAGCGGATACAGACCCATCACCGACGAAACGATTGGCGGCGCAGCTTCGAGTAGCGCTTCGCACTGTGCGTTGAAGTCGGGCGGAGTTGCATCTCCCGCCTTGGAAGCAACAGCAGGTCCCCATTTCGCCAGGAACTTGCGCACTTGCTGCTCATGAGCAGGATCGCGCGTCGGCGGCGGATCGGGTATCCAGAGATTGATCTGGAAGCGGCGATTTGTTTTGCCGCGAACTTCGTTGGCCCAAGCGAGAATCTCGTCGGGCTTCATCAGCACCGCGCCACACGCTCCCAGGCCGCCGGCATCGGATACGGCGATGGACAGCGACGGCGCAGAGGCTCCCGCCATGGGCGCCAGCAGGATCGGGAGACGCAGTCCATACTCGTGGCAGAACTCATGGGCGCGTCGCAAGGCGGCTTTCATCACCTACACCGTCTCCAACTCTTCTTCCAGAAGTTGTTTGTTGTGCAGTTCGGTGTAATAGCCGTTCTGCTCGAGGAGTTCCTCGTGAGTGCCGTACTCGACGATCTCGCCGTCGTGCAGCACAGCTATACGGTCGGCGTTGCGAACAGTCGAGACACGATGCGAGATGAAGACAGTCGTGCGCCCCTGCATGATCTCGCGCAGGTGATTCAGGATGCGATCTTCGGTCTGCGTGTCGACGCTCGCCAGTGCATCGTCGAGCACCAGGATGCGGGGATTGCGAATGACAGCGCGGGCAATCGCGGTGCGCTGCTTCTGTCCGCCTGACAGCGTGATGCCGCGCTCGCCCACTACCGTGCGATAGCCTTCGGGAAATCCGGCGATGTCGTCGGCGATGCTCGCCGCTTCAGCCGCGCGCTGAATGTCTTCGTCGCTCGCGTGCTGCATGCCGAAGGCAATGTTGTCGCGAATGCTGTCGCTGAAGAGGAACGTTTCCTGCGGCACAAAGCCGATGCAGGAGCGCAGCACTTCCAGCGGGTACTCGCGAATGGGCCGGCCGTCGATCAGCACCGAGCCTTCCGTCGCATCGTAGATGCGTGGAATAAGCGACACCAGCGTCGACTTGCCCGAGCCGGTAGGCCCGACGATTGCCAGGCTTGTTCCCGCTGGAATCGTCAGATTTACGTTCTTCAATACCAGCTCATCGCCGTGTTGCGCGCCGTTGCCCGACTCCGCCGAACGCAACGTGCGGCCATAGCGAAAGCTCAGGTCGCGAAACTCGATGTCACCGACGATGTTACGGGGAGGGTTTGCCGGCACAGCGGCATCGGTAATCTCCGGCTGCTCTGAGAGGACGCTCTGAATGCGTCCCATCGACGCCGTGCCCCGCTGGAACAGATTGATCACCCAACCCAGTGCGATGATCGGCC
>Ga0335085_10011209_pt1 | contig 13320 bp, 16 predicted proteins | sample Lox_Sample_45_FD_206712 | JGI IMG/M metagenome (GOLD analysis project Ga0335085, IMG submission 206712) | Soil microbial communities from Loxahatchee National Wildlife Refuge, Florida, United States - Lox_Sample_4.5 | ecosystem: Environmental > Terrestrial > Soil > Wetlands | place: USA...
CAAAGCGTTTGTTGGACGCGCAAAAGGGCGACGAACAGTTTCTCCAGCTCAAGCCGAAGATCCCGCCCCCGAACAGTCAACGGCCCACCGAAGATTGGTAACTTGCGTTCACTCTCCGCCGCTTCGGGGATGGCTTCTACTGTTCCAAGCTGGTCAGTTCTGTTGCATTTGGTTCCGCCTGCTTAACGGAGCCCTGACGTTAACAATGCAAAAACCTTCGATTTCCCGAAGATTCCGTGCCGCCACGAAACTATTGTCGGTGGAATGATAATTGCTCTAATAGGCTAAATTAGAGCTTATGGCTGCCTATCTTTTAAGCGCGTTTTCGAGAGTGGTTGATGGAATGCCGGTCGAGGCAATTGTCGCGGTGGTGGAGCGTGAGAGCCAAATGCTGGCAGATGATCTGGCCCATGGCCGAATGCTGCCCGATGGCGAGGCCCATTCGATTTTAAGTTTTTGCCGTTTTCTGGAAGCCGCCCGGTCAGGCGCTAAAATTTCATCGGTGGCCCTGCCGATGGAGGACACCGCGTTTTATAGAAAAACGACGGAAAGGCTGGTCAAGGCCGGAAAACTGCCCGGCGACGCCAAGGAACAGTTTGACGATGTTTTTTCCAGACCTGCCCTGAAATTATTAAGTTCCGCTGCCTGACCTTTTGCCCGCCTTGGACGAGCTTTGTTTTTGATTGACAAGTGTAATCACTGCGGTTACTTGTTAAAGGGTTTATGAGAACGAGTTGTCGTTTTGCCATGGCGGTTCACGTGCTGGCCGTCCTCGCTTACAAAGAGGGCGACCGGGTCACGTCCGCGTTTCTGGCCGGCAGCGTCAACACCAACCCGGTCATTGTCCGGCGGCTATTGTTGTCCTTGCAACGGGCCAAACTGGTGGACACTTGCAAGGGGGCCGGGTCCGGTTCCCGCCTGAATCGCTCTCCCGGCCGCATTAATTTGGCTGAAGTGTATCGGGCGGTTGAAGAAGTTGAACCTTTCGCCGCGCCCGCACGAAAACCCAACGCCGCGTGCCCGGTGGGCCATTTCATTCGAAAGGAGCTGGACCGGATTTTTGCATCCGCGCAGAAGGCTTTGGAACGCGATTTGGAGAAGACCAGCCTGGCCGGTGTGATTAACGCGGTGAAATCCTCCGGCGCCTGCGCCGCAAAAAAAGCCGGTTGACATTTTATTTTTTTGAACAACTTTGTAACATTAGTTGTTACATATACTGGAAAGGACAAGAAATATGAAAGGGAACGATACGAATCAAAACGGAAACAGAACAGAAGGCGGAGCAGCTTTCAAGAACAACCGCCTGGCGTCCTGCCGAAAGATTCTGGCGCGGATGGCCGGGGCGAAAGAAGCGATTTTCCATGATGCCTTTAAAGCGCTCAGGGCGCATGAACGCCTGCTCCGGCTGGCGCTCAATGAAGCCGAGGCGGCAGCGTGGCAAACGAGGTATCCTCAACTCGTCTTCCCAACACTCGCGACGGAGAAAGTCCAGGCGGTCATCGCCTGGGACACCCAGCGGCAATCTTTGCAGCGGGCCAAGCATGCGTTTTGGGCCGCCGGTCCAGCCGGAGATTAAAGCCATCATCAATCTGGAGTTGAAAGATGAAACCAATGATCGAAATCAATGAAGCGAATTTCGAGAGCGAAGTCCTGAAGTCCAGCCAGCCAGTGCTGGTGGACTTTTGGGCTGAATGGTGCGGGCCGTGTAAAATGCTCGCGCCCGTGCTGGACGAAATCGCCGTCGAACAGGGCAGCCGGGTGAAAGTCGCCAAGCTGAACGTGGATGAAAATCCCGCCTTGGCCGCGCGCTTCGGCGTCCGTTCCATCCCGACCTTGCTCTACTTTGCCGATGGCAAATTGCGCCATCAAACGGTGGGAGTTATAGGCAAGATAATTGTCTCCCAACTGGAAGCGCTGGCTGTCGCAGCCTGAAAGCGAGAGAACGAAATGAAAACAACATTCAAACGAACTGACCGGTCAGGAACCGCCGGAAACTTATTGCGTCGCGTCCGCTTGATCAGGCCGCATCTATCGCGACGGTATCGCGGCACGATGTCAAGGCCGGCGGAAGTGCTTCCGCGCGCGACACTCGCGACAAAGGAAACAACCCCGGCGGAACCGATACCGTTGGATTTGCCGCACAGCGACGTTTTGCAGCTCTATCTCCGGGAAATCGGCCAGGTGAAATTAATCACGCCGCAGGAAGAAATCGCGCTCGCGAAGCGGATCCGGCGGGGTGACAAACGGGCGCGCGAACACATGATCAAGGCCAACCTGCGATTGGTGGTCAAGATTGCCCGCGACTACGAAGGCATGGGCTTGCCGCTTCTCGATCTTATCAACGAAGGCAATATCGGCCTGATGAAAGGCGTTGAACGCTTTGACCCACGGAAAGGGGCCAAGCTCTCCACCTACGCCTCATGGTGGATCAAGCAGAGCATCAAACGGGCGCTGGCCAACCAGTCCAAGACTATCCGTCTGCCCGTGCATGTCGTGGACAAGGTGTCTCATATCCGGCGGGCCGAGGTAAAATTACGTGAAGTTTTTGATCGCGACCCAACCGATGAAGAGTTGGCGCATGAGTTGGACCTCGATCCCCGGCGCATTCGGCAGTATCGCCAGGCGTCCAAGGCACCGGTGTCCCTTGATGCTCCGATTGGTGACGACGCGTCGGAGCGCATCTCGGAAATCGTGGCGGACCCAAATGCGTCAGCGCCTTTCGACCGGCTCGTCCAGGAAACTGACACCCAGTTGGTACGGGAAGTCCTGGGCACCCTTGACCAGCGTGAAAACAGGATTCTGGCCATGCGCTTTGGCCTGGAGGACGGCACGCAAAGAACCTTGGAAGAAGTCGGCGAGCATTTGGGAGTGACGCGTGAGCGCATCCGGCAGATTCAGGAACAGGCGCTAAAAAAATTGCGGGCAAAGATGGAAGAGCGCGACCGGCCGGCTGCCGAAACCGAGGAAACCAACGCGATGGCGGTTGCGGTCTGAACTCCTGCTAACGAAACAGTAAACAGATGGCGGAAGGGGGCGTTTCTGCACCTTTTCTGCCATCTGGTGATCGGGGCTGTAAGGGTGGATCCGCCATCTTTAACTTAGAAGTTGAGAAGTCCAGTAAAGCGTTGCTGAAATTGAGCTCACACAGCGGATTAGCCCGCGAAACCTTTAGCGTTTCTTACGAACGGTTCATATAACAAAGTCAAAGCTCGCCTACATGAAACTGAACAGCCAAAGGCCTTGCCCGCCTCGTGGTGCTGTCTCGGTTAATCAAGGATGTTGTAGGAAGCTCTTTCGCTCTTAACACTTGGATCGCTTTCGGCCAAGGCTGCACCTCCCCAGCAACGTGGATTTTGACAATGGAAAATCCTGATATTTCTGTCAATCCAGCGCGTGGTAAGAAAAGTCAATTCGCACCGGTGGGCTAATATCTTCTGCTCCGATGGGGCTCGGTTTGAAATCTGCGTGATCCGCGAAATCTGCGGTTGATTTTTTGCTCTGTCAGCCACCGATGGCGGTCATGGGGCGGCACGGCTGATAATTGGTGCGGAACTGATGTTCCAGCGGTTTCAAGCGTAGCGCGGTTTCCAACAATTCCTTCAATGCGTTGTCATCGGCGCCATGCCGTAAGGCGGCGCGCAAGTCCACCTCGATGTGATTGCCTAGGCACGGACGTACCTTGCCGTCGGCAGTGAGCCGCATCTTGTTGCATTGCTCGCAAAAATGCTCGTTCGTCATCGCGCCGATAAACCCGACGAGTGCGCCGGTCTGTTTCAACAAATAATACTTCGCGGGGCCATGGCCGAGCCGGCGGTCAGGTTGCGGAACCAGTTCGTCCTTTTGGGCCAGCATTTGCATCGCCTCGCCGCAGGGTAAGAAATTTTTCTCCGTCAACACTTCTGTAGAGGTAAGAGGCATCAGTTCAATGAAACGCAATGGCAGGCCATGTTCAGCGGCAAACAAAACAAGCGGCCAGAGTTCCTGCTCGTTCACGCCGCGCATGAGCACGCAGTTCAATTTCACGCGCTCAAAGCTCGCCGCCACCGCAGCCCGGATGCCGGCCAGAACTTTGGTCACGTCGCCGCCGGTGATGCGCCGGTAAAGTGCCGGCTCCAGCGCGTCGAGGCTTACGTTCACCGTGCGCAAGCCTGCTTCACGGAGTACTGGTGCCAGCGCGCCCAGCTTCATGCCATTGGTGGAAAGGCAGACGGATTCGACGCCTGAAATTTGGGTGATGGCGCGGACGATTTTGGGAACATCGCTGCGCGTCAGCGGTTCGCCGCCCGTGAGCCGGAACTTGCGGAAGCCCAGTCCCGCCGCCGCATGCACGACGCGCACGATTTCCTCCGCCGTCAAGTGATCCGGTTTGGTTTCCCAGCCCTTGTAGCCTTCCGGCATGCAGTAGAGACAACGCTCGTTGCACCGGTCGGTGACCGAGATTCGCAGATAATCAACTTTGCGTCCAAACGGGTCCATTTACTTTTTCTCGTGCGGATCTTCCCCGCGCAAATGCGCCAGACACTCGCGAATGGCCGGGGTCAGAATCTCCAGACACTCGCGCACCGCCGACGGCTTGCCGGGCAGATTCACAATCAAACACGCGCCGCGCGTGCCGGCCACCGCCCGCGATAAAATCGCCGTCCGCACCTTGGCGAACGACTGGGCGCGCATGATTTCGCCGAAGCCCGGCAGTTCCTTTTCCAAAACGGCGCGGGTTGCTTCCGGTGTCACGTCGCGTGGCGAAATCCCCGTGCCTCCTGTCGTGACAACCATACCGCATTTCAGTTCATCTGCAAATTTTCTCAACGCCGCCGAGATGGCATCCACCTCATCCGGCATGATGAGCGATTCAAATTGCACGTCGTCGCCGAGGAACTCGCGCAGAGCATTTTCAATCTCCGGCCCGCTGCGGTCTTCATAAACGCCCGCCGAAGCGCGGTCGCTGATGGTGAGGCGTCCGATTTTCATTCCTTGATTTTTTTTACCACGCGGATGCCTTCGATGCGCATCGCTTTGTCCACGGCCTTGCACATGTCGTATAGCGTCAGCGCCGCGACGCTCACGCCCGTCAACGCCTCCAGTTCCACGCCGGTTTGCGAACTGGTCTCCGCCGCGCAAATAACTTCGATGGCCGCGGGCCACACGCGAAAGGTTAATTCGACGTGGTTCAGGGCCAGTGGATGGCAGAGCGGGATCAACTCGCTCGTGCGTTTGGCCGCCTGAATTCCCGCGATTTGCGCTACGGTCAATACGTTGCCCTTCGGCAAGGCGTTCTTTTTGAGCGCGCGAATCGTGGCCGGCGCGCAAACTAATTTTCCCTCGGCGACCGCTCGCCGCCGCTGGATCGGTTTATGCCCGACGTTTACCATGCGCGCGCCGCCGCCGGCGTCGAGATGCGAGAATGTTTTCTTTTTCATATTTTTCAGGTATGGGCGGCGCGCTGCGCCGCCGGACGCCGTAGGGCGTCCCTACCATTTTGTTCAAACCCTTGCAAAAGTTAGAGCGGATGCATGTCCGCTGCCACAATTATTCGGTTGTCGTTGGTAAAAAGTTGACTTCTTCACCTGTTTCCATCGGGCCGCGATTGGCTGGCACACGAATCAACGCATTGGTCTCCGGCAAACAAGTTACGTTACCGGAACTCGCCCACGCCAACGGATGCAAGCCCGCCGAGTCCAAGCGCGCCGGCCAGAGCGTTTCACGCGTATTCAGCGCGCCGTCCAATTTCGCCGCCAGTTTGGCGCGCAGAAATCCTTTCGGCTCTTCGCCAACAAGTTTCGCCAGTGCCGCAGCAACAAACAGATGAAAACAGACGAAGTGCGACAGTGGATTGCCCGGCAGGCCAAATGCCACGCGCGAACCGTTCACACCAAAAATCAGCGGGCGGCCGGGACGCACATTGACTTGCGAAAAGACGATTTCAAATCCCAGCCATTCCAGCAATTGGCGCGTAAAATCCTTTTCCCCCACGCTCGCGCCGCCGGAAACCAGAAGAAGGTCCGAATGCTTGATTGCCGATTGCCGATTGCCGATTGCCGATTTTGCCAGCTCGAAATTCTCAGGCAAATGCGATTGTTCCAGATTGCCGGAGAATTTTTGCAGCAGACTGCGGATCAAAATCAAATTACTGTCGCGGACTTGCCCCGGCTTGGGCGTTTGCTCCGGCGGAATAATTTCGTCGCCGGTCGTGAAGTGAACGACGCGCAGGCGCGGGCTGACAAGCGGGTTGGCATTGCCCGCCGTCGCCAGCAAGGCCAATGCGCCAGCGCCAAGTTTCGCACCTGAGTGCAGCAGCGGCTTGCCTGCGCGCAAATCCTCGCCGCGAAAACTGATGTTGGTTGCCGACTCGCGGCGCGCGATGCGAATTTGGTCGCCGTTGCGCTCGACATTCTCCTGCATCACCACCCGCAGGTTTTCGCATGGCAAGGCCGCGCCGGTTGCCACGCGCACGGCTTCGCCGGGTTTGAGTTGGCGGGGCTTCCAATCGGCCGCGTGAAGGGTGTCCATGATTTGAAATGTTTCCGATTCGTCATTTAGCAGAATGGCGTAACCGTCGCGGGTTGATCGGTCGAACGGCGGCAAGTCTTCCGGCGCGCAGACCGTTTCACGCAACACGCGGCCAAGGGCTTCGGCCAGCGGAACTCGAACGGCGGGTAACGGCTGGCAGTGGGAATGGATTTCCGCCAGGGCTTCGTCGAGTGACAAAACTTTTTGTGGCCGCCGATGTGAATCGGCGGGCTGACTTGGACCGGAAGTCCGCAAATTTACATTTGCGGCGACGGACGATATGGCACGCCGTTTCCAAATGGGCACGTCCTGCTTGAGCCGGTTCATAAACTCGGCCAGCATCGCAAACGCTTCGCCACGGTGTTCGGCGGCAATGCAAACGTAAATCGCCGTTTCGCCGACGGGAATCACTCCAATCCGATGAATCACGCGCGCGGCCAGGCACGGAAATTTTTCGGCGAGCGATTCGAGGATACAGCGCATTTCATTTTCTGCCATCGGTGAATAGGCTTCGTATTCGAGCGCGGAGATTTTCCCGCCGTTCTCCAAATCGCGAACGACACCGGAAAATTCCGCAATCGCGCCCGCCGGAAAATTTTCCAACTGGCCGCGCGATTGAATTGTCTGATTCGTGATTTGGATTTCGATTTTCATCTCAACCGCCCGAAACCGGCGGAATCAACGCAACTTCGTCAGCGTCGGTAAACTTCGTTTGCGCTTCGGCATATTCGCCGTTTCGCGCCAGGCGCGTGGTTTTGCGGAAGGCGGCCAGCTTTGGCTTTTCCGCGACCAGCCCGTCCCAAATTTCTTCGATGCCGACGCTGCCGGAAATTTTTATATCCAATTCAGGCGTCCCGGCGGCGTCCCTGGCTTGGGCGAAAAATAAAATGCGCATTTTCAAATCTATGACGATTGAAGGATAGCGAATTGGACAAATGAATTCATTTCATTTCAGCGCGGCACGAGATGGATGGCCGGCGCTTTGATGAGTGCGGTGACGGTTGCGCCCTCGCGCAACTCAAGTTCGGCGCAGGCCGGGCGCGTGACCAATGCAAATAATGGAAATCCGGCGTCCAATTCCACGCGCACGAGCGCGCCTTCGGGACGAAACGAGAGAATGCAGCCGGAAAGCCGATTCCGCACGCTGCTGGCACTCGCGGCAGCGCGCTGAAGAATCACTTCCTCACCGCGAATGCAGACGAACACGTTGCGCGATTCGGTCGCGGGCGCAAGCGCGGTGAGTGTAACGTTGCCAACATTTACCGTCGCAAGACCGTCAGCCACGCTGATGATTTTTCCGGGCTGAAATGTTTCGACGCCTGTAAATTTGGCGACTTCGGCGTTCGCCGGGCGCGTAAAAACTTCAGCCACGGCACCGGTCTGCATGACTTTGCCGCCCATCAGCACGACAATTTCATCCGCCAGCGTGAGCGCCACAAAACGGTCGTGTGTCACGCACAACATCGGAATCTGAAATTCTTCTCGGATGCGGGCGAGGTAGGGAATGATTTTTTCCTTGAGCGGCGCGTCGAGACTGGCGAGCGGTTCGTCCAGCAGCAGCAAGCGCGGCGACGACAGCAGGGCGCGCGCGAGAGCAACGCGTTGCTTTTCGCCGCCAGAAAGTTCCGTCACGCCGCGCGCAATCAGCGGCTCAATCTCCAGCACTTTGATGACGTGCTCGAAGTTGAATAACGGGCTGGCGGTCTCGCCGGACTTGCGGCCATACAAAAGATTTTGCCGCACGGCTAAATGTGGGAACAGCGCCAGGTCCTGCGGCACGTAACCGATGCCGCGCCGGTGCGTGGCGACGGAAAAATTTTCCGCCGTGTCGGTCAGCACGTCGCCGTCCAGTTGAATGAAGGCCGAACGCGGCGCGCGCAAACCGGCGATGAGGTCGAGCAGCGAGGTTTTGCCCGCGCCGGACGGGCCGTAGACGGCGGTGACGCGCTGTCGCATTTCCAAATCCGCTTCGAGCGTGAAATGCGCCAGCGGCAAAGAAATATTTTTCAGCACCAGGCTCATGCGGTTTTTTTGCGGCGCAGGAAAAATTCGCTGCTCCAGACGGCGATGAAGGCGAGGACGACGGACGCGGCCAGCAAATGGTAAGCTTGTGCATTCTGGCCAATGGTCACGTTTTCAAAAATGCCCAGCGAAATCGTCTGAGTTTTGCCGGGAATGTTTCCGGCGACCATGATGGTCGCGCCGAATTCGCCCAAGGCACGGGCGAACGCGAGCAGCATTCCACCAATGATGCCGCGCCCAGCCAGCGGGACGGTGATGGTGAAAAACACGCGCCAGCCGCCGGCACCTAGCGTGCGGGCGATTTGTTCGAGACGCGGATTAACTTCTTCGAACGCCGTGCGCGCGGAGCGGACGAGTAGCGGCAGCGACATCACGCTTAATGCCAACAGAACGGCGCGCCAGGTGAAGACGATTCTGAAGTCAAACCATCCGCCGCCGCCGTGTTTTCCCAGCACCGTCAGCAGGATCAACCCCGTCGCCACCGGCGGCATGACCAGCGGCAGCGTGATGAAGGTTTCAACGATGGATTTACCGGGCCAGTTGCCGCGCGCCAACGCGAAAGCGAGCGCGAGGCCAATGGGCAGAATCGTCAGCGTGCTCAACGCGGCCACCCAGACGGTGAACCAGACAATCTGCCATTCGGCGGCGCTCATTCTCGCAACAGGAAGCCATATTGCGTGAAGACTTGTCCAGCTTCCTTGGAAGAAAGGTAATTGAGGAATTTTTTTGCGGCATCGGGTTGCAGCGAACCTTTCACCAGCGCCATCGGATAGCTGATGTCCGGGCCGTCGGCGCGCGGAACTTCGTAGGTGATTTTGACGTTTTTGGAAATGGCGGCGTCGGTTTTGTAAACCACGCCAGCATCCACATTGCCGGAGGCGACGGCGGCGAGGGCGGCGCGGACATTTTCCGTTGGAACGACTTTTGGTTCAATGGCCGGCCACAATTGCATTTTTTCCAGCCACGCCTTGGCATAAACGCCGGCAGGAACGGCCTTCGGATCGGCCAACGCAATTTGTTTTACATCGGCATTTGTGAGGTCGTTGGCGGACTTAATTTGCAGCGCGCTGTCATTCGGAATAATGACCACGAGCGAATTGGCCAGAATGCTCTTGCGCGTGGCTGGATCAGTTAAATTGTCATTCTCCAGCCGGGCCATTTGCGCTTCGTCGGCGGAAAAGAAAATGTCGGCGGGCGCGCCGGCCTCAATTTGCTGGGCGAGCAGGCTGGAGGCGCCGAAGTTGAACTCGACATTGATGCCAGTTTGCGCCTGGAAATTCGCACCGATTTTTGTCAGCACGTCGCTCAGGCTCGCGGCTGCGAAGACGGTGATGTCGGCGGCCCGCAGGTTCAACGACCCGCACAAGAGGGAAGCCAGAACCAACCTTTTCATGACACGGAAATTCATAATCTCAACCGGACGACCACCGTTCGCCGGATGGGATGGAACACAGCTCGTTATATTTTGTCAAATATAACGAATTGGAAGCGAATGGAAGACATTCTTATTCATGCGCAGCCCCTCATTACTGCGCTTCAACCATGCAAAAGCTTTTGTAGCGCGCGCCAGTCGGTTCGAACAGCTTTCAGCGCTGCCTGTTCCATGTGTTGATACAGGGCCAGCACGCGCCAACCCGTCTCCGTCAATTGCGCGCCGCCGCGTTCGCGACCGCCGCGCGCCGCCCTGACGACTGGCTGTCTAAAGCACGAGTTCATCGTTTGGACGAGCGACCAGGCGCGCATATAGGACATACCCATGCGTTTGGCCGACTGGCCGATCGAGCCGGTTTTTGCCACCCACGACAGCAATTCCGCCTTGCCCGGACCAAAGGCGATTTCTTTTCCGCTGGTGATGCGAAGACGCGGTCGCAAAGACGGTTGGACGGCCCGGCTGCTTTTCCTTTTCATAGAACGCCCTCAGCGTAGGCACGCGGATGCGAAATGACAAAGCAATCCGCACCGCTGACTTGCCGCCAGATGAGGAGGGCAAAGATTTTTTAGAAAAAAGTTGCCGCCGCGCAAGCCATTGCGGTATTGATTTTTTTATTCGAAATGCAACTCGGACGGATCGCCATATTTCCCATCAAGTCCCTCGACGGCATTTCAGTTGAAACGGCCCGCATCACCGGCGGTGGCATCCTGGAGAATGATCGCATTTACGCGATTTACGATGAGGCAGGAAAAGTGGTGAATGGCAAACGCACGCCCCGGGTCCACGAGTTGCGCTGCGAGTTCGATGCCCGAATTGCCGAAGCGCGGCTGTGGCACGGCAACGCAACACCGGTGCAATTTCAACTAGACGATCCTAGACCCGCTGGCAAGTGGTTGGGCGATTTCTTTGGTTTCCCGGTTGCCTTGCGGCACGAACCGGAGAAAGGCTTTCCCGACGACCGTACTGCCTTCGGACCGACCATCGTCAGTGAGGCCAGCCTGCTCGCAGTGCAGAGCTGGTTTCCCGAAGTCGCGCTTGAAAGCGTGCGCCGCCGGTTCCGCACGAATCTGGAGCTGACCGGCGGTGAGCCATTTTGTGAAGACCGGCTGTTTGGCGCGCCCGACGAACTCAAACCGTTTGAAATCGGCCTGGTGAAGTTTTTTGGCCACAACCCTTGCCAGCGTTGCGTTGTTCCCACTCGCGACCCCGACACGGCACAAGCCGTCGCCGATTTTCAGAAGAAATTCATGCAATTGCGCCGGGAACAGCTTCCCGGCTGGGCGAACGCGCAGCGGTTCAATCATTTTTACCGCTTTGCCGTCAATACTTCCATTCCAACAACGGAAGTGGGAAAACAGTTGCGCGTTGGCGACACGCTTGGGTTTTAATTTTCGGTTCTGATTTGGCCGTGCTGCGCAATTTGCAACAGTAATTTTTCGACTCATCATTTCCAGATTTCCAGTTTTCCTTAAAAATTCGCAAACTATATGATTGGCATTAGTGATGCTTGCGAGCGGTTGTCTGTATGACAACCGAGTTACCTGAAAGGCATCAAGTCGGGGAGGGCGCGATTCAGTCTCAGCTTTCGTCGTTTGGCGCACGGCTGCGCGAATTGCGATTACGGCGCGGGTGGACGTTGCAGGAACTGGCCGCCCGGAGCGGGTTGTCCAAAGCCTTTTTGTCCCGGCTTGAATCGGGAGGCCGTCAGGCTTCCATTGCAGCGGTGTTGACGCTCTCGCGGATTTTTGGTGTCTCGCTGGCGTCGTTTTTTGAATCACCGCTGGCCATCGAGCCGTGCGTCATTGTGCGCGCGGCGGACGCTGCGGAAAAGACCATCAATGGGTTGAAGTACGTTCCGTTGTCCAACGCGGGCCGGTTCTTCAATCTACAGCCATTACGCATCAAAGTATCTCCCTCGCGCCGCGGCAACGAGCATTACCATCACGACGGTGAAGAATGGATTTACGTTTTGTCCGGCAAACTCACGCTGTCGCTGGCCGGGAAAACTTATGATTTGTCGCCCGGCGACGCGGCGCATTTTGAATCGCGCCTGCCTCACCGGTTGATCGCGCCCGGGCCTAAGGACGCGGAGGTTTTGGTAGTGGCGTCACCGGTTTCCAGCACACCGGTGAATCCGTATTTTAATGAGCATAGGGCTGTTCCGGCCATCAACCCGCTGCCCCTGCCGAAGCCGGAACCCTTTGTTCGATTCCGGCGCGGGGGCTTGAATTTGAAATCCACCAATTTGAAAAAAGAAAAACGTTAACCAAGGAGAAAAATTATGAACAAACTGCGTTCCAATTGCTTGAACTTCATGGAATTGTTGGCGCAAAACATTGCGCTCATTTCGCCAACCATGACGGCGGCACTGATCGTACCGCTGATGTTTGCCACCATTGGCAACATCAGTTGGCTTGGCTACGCGCTGGGCACGGTCATGTTGTTATTTGTGGCGTTCAGCCTGAACCAGTTTGCCAAGCGCACGACAAATTCCGGCTCGATGTACAGCTACGCCTCGTCCGGCCTGGGTTTTACCGGCGGCGCACTCTGCGGTTGGTGCCTGGTGTGGGCATATCTGTTCATCGGCCTGGCCGGAACGACGGGCTTCACGATTTTCGCCGGCAAATTGCTGGCGGCGATTCACGTCACGCTGCCACCGGTGCTGCTTTTTGCCATCTGCTTGGGAACCTGTTTCTTCATGGCCTACAAAGACATCAGAATTTCAACGCTCATCATGCTGGCGTTTGAAGCGTTCTCGTGTTTCTTCATTCTGTTGCTGGTGATGATCGTTTTGGGGCATCATCATTTCGCCATTGACACAACCCAGTTCAGTTTCAAGGGCGTGTCGCCTTTGAGCTTGGGCATGGGCGTGGTGGTCGCGATCTTCAGCTTGGTCGGATTTGAAAGCTCAACCGCGTTTGGAGAAGAAGCGATCAATCCGCTTAAAACCATCCCGCGTTCCATCATCTGGAGTCTTCTGCTGACGGGCGCGTTCTTCATTCTGGTCAGCTACACGGAAGTGCTGGGCACGCGCGGTTACAAGATCACGCTCGACCAGATTGACGCGCCGTTGAACGTCTTGGCCAACATGTATCATGTGCCGTTCCTGTGGCCGCTGCTTTCGGCGGGGGCGATGTTTAGTTTCTTCGCGCTGGCGTCGTCCTGCATGAACGCCGGCGCCCGCGTGATGTTCGCCATGGGGCGTCATGACTTTTTCCCAAATTCCACGAGCGCGGCGCACAAGGCACACGGCACACCGCACGTGGCGCTGGCTACAATGGCTGGCGTGATGTTCAGTGTGGTGACGATCAGCTATTTTGTGCTGGTCCATTATGGCATGGCGGTGCTTGATGAATTCA
>Ga0335085_10011210_pt1 | contig 13320 bp, 7 predicted proteins | sample Lox_Sample_45_FD_206712 | JGI IMG/M metagenome (GOLD analysis project Ga0335085, IMG submission 206712) | Soil microbial communities from Loxahatchee National Wildlife Refuge, Florida, United States - Lox_Sample_4.5 | ecosystem: Environmental > Terrestrial > Soil > Wetlands | place: USA: Florida...
ACACGCTGATCCACGAGCTCGCACATGCGCTCGGCTTCGCTCCCGCCAAGGGCGAGTTCTACTATAGCCTCGCCGGTCCGCACTGCGCCTACGGCATGAAGAGCGACGCCGAGGCCTACGTGCGCGACAACAAGGGCACGGTCGGCGCAACCATAGGCGACACGATTACGAAAGGCGTGACCGGCAAGGACGTTTCGCTGGAACTCACCGCCCAGGGCAAATTCGGCAAATGCGTCATGTGGGGCCAGACCCACCGGCAGAAGACCACCGAGGACCTGTTCAAGGCGGCATTGAATTTCTGCAGCACCTGCGCGCCGCTGATGCGGGTCACGCCGATCGGCAACAAGATCGGGGGCGAAGCGTGAGCGGATCGGGGCCGACGCTCGGCGACGACGCTCTGGGCGACGGTCCCGCGCTCGACGATGCGCTGACGCGCTTCATCGGCGCGGGCGCAGTCGGCACGGCGCTGCGCGCACCCGCTGGCGTTTCGGCCACTTGCGACGGCCGCCTGCCGCTCGCCGGCTGCCGCGTGACGACGCTGCGGGAAGCTGCACGGCGGCCGCCGTTCGAAGACATCGCGGTGCTCGTCGCCTGCCACGTCGAATCCGGCCGCGTGTACGCCGCGCGCGCATTTGCGCAGCCCACTGAAGCCGCCGACCCGCCGCCGGCGCCGGCGGATCCGGGCGAGGGATGCACGGGAAGCACGTTCCGCCTCGATGTCGCCGAACGCCTCGGCCTGCGGCTGGAGCCGGGCACGTTCGCGGTCTGGCTCCTGGCGCGTGGCGAGGCGAGCGGCCCGGTGAGGGTCGAAGTAATGAAGCCGATGCCGCCGGGCTACGACGATCCGGAAGTGGTCAAGTTCATCGCGGCATGGCGTGCACGCAACCTGCCCAAGCCCCGCGGCGCCGACCCGGCGAAAGTGTGGCCGCCCGAGGCGGTGTTCGGCAGCTACCCCAGCTACGGCACCAGCGCCGAATCCCCGCCCGTCCCGCAACGGGGCATCTCACTGCGCGCAAAGCGCGTGGTGGCGCTGGATCAGAACGCGCGCTGGGTGCTCGCCGGATCGTTCCGGCTGGCGATCCCGCGCCGCCACGTCGTGCCGGCGCCGGTCTCCGGCCACGCGACGACAGCGGTGCTGCCAATCACGCTGGTCGTCGCCGGCAGCGCGGCCGCCGGGCCGGTGGTGCAGCGCCTGCGCGTGCCGAGCAATTCGACTATCGCTGCCGGCGACGACGCGCCGACGGTCGAAGGGCGCTTCACGCTCAACCTGTTCTCGCTGCCCGGCATGTGGCGTGCGCCGGATACTTATTTCGTCCACGCCGTCTGCGGCGACACGCTCTCCGAGGCGGCGGTCACCGCGCTGGTGAGCGAAGCGACGCTGCTCGCGCGCGGCTGAGGCGCCGGGGAAACCCCGCCGGCAGAGGTCGCGGCAGGCAGCGCAGCTCCGGCGGTTGGACCTGCGCCCCGGGCATATGATAAGGTCGACTGAAACTCCTCTATAAACGCGCTCTGAGCGCAACAGGACTGCAACGGCACCGACATGGCATTGCTATATCGCGACTTCGACAAGCGCGTCGAAATCCGCAGCACCCGCGACGGCCTGATCCGGGTTCGCAGACATGCCGATGCCGTGCGCTACCTGGAAAAGCATCGCGACCAGCCCGGGCTGGCGGATGCGCTGCGGCGCGCACTCGCCGAGCACACCCGCATCGAAGTCAGTGAGCTGACGGATGACGAGGTGGTCGAGGAAGCGGCACGCCGCCTGCTGAACGGATCGCTGCAACTGATGGAGCTGCACGATCCGCGCGTCAGGGGACGGGCGGCGCTGGCGCAAGAGGCGCCGGACGAAGGACCGATCGTCGTGCCCGCAGCGGCAGTCCTGGCGCCGGCCGTCGAGGCGCCTGCAGCGCCGCCGCTGCTGCCGCTGCTGGAGGAAGTGCAGATCGAAGGCGCGGAGGTGCTTCCGGAAATCATGCAGACACTGGAGCAGATCGACCTGGTAATGGGCAGCATCGACACGGCCACGGTTTCGCTGGAACCGGCGCCATCCGGGGTGCCTAAGATCACCTCGGCCATGCAGCAGGCAAGCGGCTCGGTCACGGCGACCTTGGGGGCGATGTGAATACTTGGTGGGACAAGTGAATTTCGTCAGCAAGGCCGACACCGCCATCAGCACCGGCGCAACCCAGGTGGCGGACGCGGTGAACAGCGCATCCGCGACGCTGCAGACGCAATTGACCGATGGCGTCACCGGGGCCAGCACCGCCATCGGCAAGGTATCCGAGCAAGTCGCCGGCGTGGTCGAGCAGCTGGGCGGACTCGCCGCAAAAATCGATCCGCAGCCGGTGGCGAGCAAGCTCTCGGCTGCGCTAGCCGGCCTGCAGTCCGACCTCAGCGGCATCGCCACCAGCCTCAGCGGCATGGGGCCGCGCATCGCGGCCGCGGCGCAGGACCTGACGGGCGTCGGCAGCGACGTCCGGGGCATGATGCCGTTGGTGACCGGGCTGCCCGGCCGGCTGACCGCGCTCGAGCCGGATGTCTCGGGCATACCGACCCGGCTCGAGGCGATAGTCGGCCGCGCCGATGCGCTGGTGCGACGTGCCATGTCGGTCAAAACACGCGTGGACGAATTCGCCGGCAGCCTGCCGCCGCTGCAGCAGCGCCTGAACGCGCTGCAGGCCAGCGCGTCGCAACCGGGGGATGCCGCGAGCGCCGCGCTCGCGGCAATCGACGAGACGCGCGCGCTGGCACGCAGCGGAGCGAAGGGTGTCAAGGCGGAGCTTTCCGGGGCGCGCGCGGACATCGCCGCCGGCGCCGCCGGCATCGCCTCCGACATCGACGCCACTGCCCAGCTTGTCGCCTCGACCATGACCGGCGCGAGGTCGCAGATCAGCGGCGTCGTGTCCGAGGTGGACGGTACCGTGGGCAAGGTGATGGGCCGCGTCGAAGCCGCTATCGCCGCCGTCGAGCAGGAAGTCCGGTCGTTGCTCGATCAGATCGGGGCGTTCAAAGGCCGCACCCACGACTTTGCCGTGGCGTTCGACGATCCATTGCGGCAGGCTGAGGCCGCGATAGACGCGGTGGCGCAGGCAGTTGAAGCGGTCGGCCAGATCGTCGACGCCGCCCTTGCCGAAATCGAGGCGCAGATCGCGCGCCTGGAGGCGATCATCGCGACAATCAAGCAGGCCATCGATTCCGCGGTGGCCGGCGTGGACCAGGCCATCGACGGCATGGTCGCGGCCTTGCGCGATCTCGTTGCCGAAATCGATCAGCTCAAGACGACGCTGTCCGAGCTGCCCGCGCGCTTCCAGCCGGTGCGGGAGCAGATTGACGCCGCGCAGGCGGTGATCGCCGCGATCCAGGACCGCATACGGGAATTCGTCGCGCAGGCAAATCGGACGCTGGACCAGGCGAACGCCGAGCTCGACCAGGCGGACGCGCGCTGCGACAATGCCATTGCGGTATGCGACAAGTACAAGGCGCGCGCGCCGGCTCTGATCGGGGCAAGGATGCTGTTCGCGGGCGTCAAAGCCTCCATCCCCGGCATCAAGGCCACCATCGCGAGCGCCCGCCAGGCCATCGAATCTGCGGCCGGCACCGCGCTATCACTGCTCGACCAGGCGATCGCGCTGGTGGAGGCGCTGCGCCCGCCGCTGGAGCAGGCGATCGAACAACTGCGCCAGCAGATCGCCGTGGTGAGCGGAATGCTGGACCAGGTGCGCGCCGCGCTCGATGAGGCGCAGGCGGCGATGCAGGAGGCGTCCGCCCAGATGCATGGCGCGGCCGATGAAATCAAGGCGAAGTCCGATGCGCTGGTCGGGAAGGTGCGGCAAGTCCGCGACGATTTCCTCTCCGCAGCGCAGCCGCGCGAGAAGGTGAACCTGATCGAGTCGCAGGTGCTGGGCCTGAAGGAGCAGGTCGTGGCGCCGGTGCGTGCGCAGGTGAACGCGGCCGAAGCACAAATGCTGCAGGCGATTGACGACGTCCTCGCGACGGCGAGCGTCCCGGTCGGCCAGGCGAGGGGCAAGATCGGCGATCTGCGCAGCGCCGTGTCAGCACTGCGCGACAAGGTGCGGCAGCCGCCCGCGCAGCTGGTCGTGCTGATCGATGGTCTCGAGGATCGCTTGAGTGCGGTGGTTGGCGAGGCTAAGCAACCGATCGGAGACCAGGCGTGCCTTGCCGATTCGCTGATTGCAGAAGCGTTGCAGACCATCGACGGGTTGATACAGGAAATCGAATCGAGTGCGCGGCTGGGAGCCTCGCTCGGTGCCCTGAATCAGTCGATCGATCAGGCGAGAGCGCGGTCATCCCAACTTGCCGCGCAGGCGCAAGCCGCCTCGCGCGATGTCGCGGCGAGTATCGATCAGTTCGCCGACGGCGTGTCCAAATGGCGGGCCGACGCCGGCGCATTCGTGCAGCGCGTTCAATCCGATGCGACGCACCCGGCCGACGGGACGACGCAACTACGTGATCAATTCAAGTCTGCCGGCGATTCCGCGCGCAGCCGCGCCGAATCCGGGTCGGCGAACCTGGCAGCGCTGAAGGCGGCGGCTGAGCCGGTGCAATCCCGGCTCGAAGCCGTGAAGCAGAATGCACAGCGCCAGGCCGAAGCAGTCTCCCAGGCGAGCGCGGGACCGCGCGCTAGCCTCGAGGCGGCCGGCCGCGATCTGGAGACGCTGAAGGACGACGCGCTTGCGGCGGTAGGGCCGCCCGCGGAAAAGGCGAAAGCGGCGCAGGACAAGATGAATGCCAGCCTTACATCGGTGGCGGCGGAAGTGGACGCGTTGCGCGAGAAGGTGCAGGCCGCGTCTGACGACGTGAGCGCAAGAACGGCAAAGACGCAAGCCGGAGTCGAAGAGCGCCGCGACCGCGGCGCCGCCCTTATCGCGCAGGCGCGCGCGCGCGTCGAAGCGGCCAAAGCGCAGACCGAATCGGCGCGCACCGATGTGGTGAGCGCCGAATCCATCGTCGCCGCCGAAGTGGCCAAGCACAGCGGCAAGCCGGCGGAGCAGCAGACGCCGCCTTCGGGAGCGGCGGGGACGGTAGCCCAGGCCCCGGCTGCCGCGACAGCGGCGGCCGCAGCGTCGCCTGCAGCCGCCGGCGCATCAGGCCAGCCCGCCGCAGCAACCTCGGCAGATGCAGACGCGGGCGCGGCAGCTTCCGCCGGGAAACCCGCGGGAGAGGCTGCAGCACAGGCCCCTGCAGGAGGATCTGCTGCGCGCGGGACAGCGCCTGGCGAGCCTGCGGCCGATGCTCCCACCACGGCCGCAGCAACCGCAGAGCCGGCTGCGGGCGCTACTGCCGCGCCCGCATCGGCGCCAGGCGGGCCCTCGGCCGAGGCAGCACCGACGCCGGCCGCCGCGGGGACTGTTCCGGATGCAACTGCGGCGCCCGAGACCGCGGCTGCCGAAATCCCCGCCGAAGCACCCGACGCCGCGACCCCAGGCGCCGGTGCGGCGGCTGGGACGAACGCCGCCCCGGAGACCGCGCCTGCGACAGCGTCTGCCGCTGCGACGCTCGCTGCCGGCGGGGCGACGCCGAGCAAATTCCCCGTTCCCGAAAGCGCGACGCCCGGAGGCGCTGCCGAAGCACTCGCCGCCGCAGAATCTGCTCTGACGGGACAGGCTCCTGCCGCATCTGCTATCGGCGAGGCGTTGCGCGATGCCGCAGCCGCGCCACCATCGGCGGAAGCGGCGGGTGCACTTGATTCCACGCCGGCGCGGACGCAGGCCGACGACGCGGCGAAGCCCGAGGTCGGACGCAATTGGGCCGAGGCCGCGTCGGATTCGGCGATCCAATCGGGCGTTCCTGCGGCCCCGGGAACCGGTGCCGGCGCTGCGGAAGCGCCTGGCGGCATCGCTGGGGGCGCATCGGGTATCGCCGGCAAGGAGGCGCTGGAGCGCGCACGCGCAGCCGAGACCGCCGCAGCAACGACTGCGGCCGCCGGCAAACCCGCGGCGTCACCGCCAGGGCTTGCGCGGGGTCCTGAGATCAAGGAGCGGATGTCGGCGCCTGCCGCTACAGGGCAGGCGCGAGCGCAAGGCGCGGCGCAAGCGGATCCGGGCAGGTCTCGCGTTTCCCCTGCCGACGCCCCGGCTGACGCGCCGCAGGATGCGAAACAGCATTCCCGATCGTCCGGGATAGCGGGAGACCCGAAGACGGCCGCAGGGGGCGCGCACGCGCCAGCGGCAGCGACTCCGGGGCCGGAAGATCTCGCTCCGAAACCCCATGCTCCCGGCAAAGCCGCCGCGCCGGGACCTGGTCCCGCAGGCAAGAAGGGCGCTTCGCCGCTGGATCAATTGAAGGATGCGCCGTCGCGCGACGAGCCCAGGAAATGAGCGCAACAGCGCAGGCGCATCGAAAAGCGGCGGCGGCGGGATGCGCTCCGCCGGCCGCGCCTCACCCAGCGCGCGGCTCGCTCTCGACCGGGATCTTGCCCGCGCGAATGGCGCGCTTGAACGCCGCGAAATCCTGTTCGCACTGGTCCGCGTAGGTCTGGGCGAAGTCGGTGATGGCGCGGTCGAGCCGGTCCGAACCCCCGACGTACCCGGCGAGGCGCGCGCTGTCGCCGGATTTCGCATGCGCGCGCGCGAGCGCCCAGCCGCACATGTCGGCGAAGTTGAACAGTACCGGCCCCTTTAACTGCTCGTAGGCGACCGAGGTCTTCATGTCGCGCAACTGGCGCACGTAGTACTGGTGGCCGTCATCGTCGTCGGCCCAGCCCAGGAATATGTCGCTTGCGCACTGCATCAGCCGCTGCCCGACGACCACCCGCTCGCCCTGATGCGCATGCGGCCCCTTGCCGGCGTAAGGCGCGAGCACCGACGGACAGGCTTCCTTTACCTGCAGCACCAGCCTGTCGCCGCCATCGGACAGGTAGAGCGCGGCTGCGCAGCGCGTGCCCACGCTGCCGACGCCGACGACTTTCAGCGCCACGTCGGCAAGACGGTAGCGCGACAGCAGGTAGCGGCGGTCCTCGGGCAAAGTCGCCGGATAGCGCTCCAGCACCTTGCGGAAGGACTTTTCCAGCTTGCCGTTGCGCGGCAGATGCGCAATCGTCGGCGGCTGATCCCGGAAACGCAGCTGTCCGTCCTGCTCGACCAGCAGCTTGCCGATCAGGCTGTCGGCAGTGCGCCGGCGCGCCTTGTTCTCGAATTCGATGCGGCGCTGGCGCGTGGCCTCGTCGGGTGCAGTGCGGATCAGGATCTCCGAGTCGATAATCGCGTACCAGGTCTCGAGCGGCGCCGCCATGGCGTATTCCCACAAATGCCGCCGATAGGCGCCCAGCAACGCGGCGGTGACGTCGCGCGCCGACGCCGCGTCGTAGCCCTGGTCGCGCGCATGCAGCACGAAGCTGACCGCAAGCCGCTTCAGGTCGAATTCCCATGAAGCGGGCAGCGTCTCGTCGAAATCGTTGATATCGAACAGCACGCGCCGTTCGGGCGAGGCGAATGCGCCGAAATTCCCGAGATGGCAATCGCCGCAGGCCTGCACGCGGATGCCGGTGACGGGTCCCGCGGCGACATCGGCCGCCATCATCGCGGCGGCGCCGCGCATGTAGGTGAACGGGGAATGGCTCATGCGACCGTAGCGCAGCGGCAGCAGATGGGGCAGGCGGTTCTTGCTCGTCGCCAGCAGCATGTCGAGCGGATCGCCGCTGCGCATCGACGGCTTCCACAACGCGTGCGTGGTGCGCGACATCGACTTGCGCAGCGCCCGGCCCTCGCGCTGCGCCTGGTCGCGCGCCGATTTCAGCGAGTTGACAATACCTGCTGCGTCCCTGGGCATCAAGCGAGTTCCTTGTCGGCAAGCCGGCACCGTGCCGGCTGAGAAGATGACGCGCACAGGTTACCGGATAGCCGCCGCGCACGCAGCGCCCTTCTTGCCCCCGGCTTTTGATACGATAGGCGGTCCCGCAACCAAGGCACGCGCAGATCGAATGAATAAATGGGATTCCGGCTACGTCACGGGCATCGATTACACCACGGGCTTCTACGGCGACATGACGCCCGCGCACCTGTCGTTCGCGCTGCTCGCGCAGAACCTCGCCGCGCCCGCGATCGGCGCCGCTTTCAATTACTGCGAACTCGGCTGCGGCCAGGGGCTGACCACCAATCTCATGGCAGCGGCCTATCCGCAAGGGTCGTTCTGGGCCAACGATTTCAGCCCGACGCATATTGCCGCGGCGCGCAAGTTCGCGTCGGCAGCCGGGATGACCAACGTGCAGTTTTTCGATTCGAGTTTCGCCGAATTCTGCGAAGCCGACCTGCCGCAATTCGACTTCATCTGCCTGCACGGCGTATGGACGTGGATCAGCGTGGAGAACCGCCATGCCATCCTGCGGTTCATCCGCAGCCGGCTCAAAGTCGGCGGCGTCGTCTACGTGAGCTACAACGCGCTGCCCGGGTGGGCGCCGCTGCAGCCGCTGCAGCGCCTGCTGTCGGACCACGCCGCAACCAGCTCCGATCCGATCGAGACGCGCATCCGCCGCGCGGTCGCGTTCGCCGAAAGCGTGCGCGCGGCGGGCTCGCGCTATTTCGAGGCCAACCAGGCGGTTCCCGCGCGCATGGAGAGCATCAAGGAAGCGTCGCCGAATTACCTCGCGCACGAATACCTGGTCGCCGACTTCGCCCCCGCCTATCACGCCGACGTGGTGCGCGACTTCTCCGAGGCGAAACTCTCGTTCGTCGGCTCGGCCGACATCCGCCATCAGGTGGATGCGCTGAATTTCAATCCGCAGCAGCTGCAATTGCTCGATGAGGTCGCCGAACCGGTGCTGCGCGAAACCGTGCGGGATTTCATCCTCGCCAAGCGCTTTCGCCAGGACCTGTTCATGCGAGGACTGACGCCGCTCGATGCGCAGGAGGCAAACGCGCGCTGGCTGGACGCGCGTTTCGTCTTGCGCATGAAGCGCAGCGAAGTGCCATCGGTCGTGCAGGGCCCGGTCGGCGAGGTAACGCTGCATCCGGAAGTATACGGGCCGGTACTGGATGCGCTCGCAGCCGGGCCGCGCTCGGTGGCGCAGATTGCGGCCGAGCCCTCCGTCAAAGCGATTGGCCTGGACCGGATACGGCAGGCGCTCACGGTGCTGGTGGGAATGGAGGCGGTCGCCCCCTGCCTCGCAGCCGAGGGCGAACCGGGGCGCTTGGCGCGCACGCGAGCTTTCAACGTCATTAGCCTGGAGCGCGCGCAGCGCAGGGGTGCGGGCGCTTGGCTTGCCTCGCCCGTCACCGGCAGCGGGGTCGCGATCGCGGGCGTGCTGCAGCTGTTCCTGTACGCGCGCCATCTGCAGCGCGAGGACATTGCCGAATATGTGTGGGAGGTCCTGAGCGGCCGCGGCGTGCGCCTGAAGAAGGACGACAAGGAGATCGAGTCGCCCGAAGAGAATCTGGCGGAGCTGCGCAACAACGTCGCCCGCTTCAACGAGGTGACGCTTCCCGTATTCAAGAACCTGGGTATCACGTGAAGGTATCCCGATTCCGCGGCGGTGCGCGCCGTTCGATCCACGCGATTGAGGAATGACGCCAATGCCGACCGACATCTGGGGCGAAATGTACCGGATCTTCTGGCAGCCGGAGATTCCCTATCTGATCGGCACCATGGTCCTGCTGACCGTCGTGCTCATGTATTTCCGCCGCGACACCCGCACCAGCTACCGCGACACGCTGGTCCTCTTTCTATTGGGCCTTGCCGGCCAGGCGTGCAGCGCGGCCATGCAGATCATGGAGTTTGCCAAGCCGGCTGCCGTTGTCTACGAGGTTTCGATGATCGTCGCGACGATCGCAGTGATCCGTCAGTTCGGATTCCTGGTGTTCCGCTTCGTCCTGCCCCAATTGCGGATTCACCCGCCGCAGATTCTGGAGGACCTGGTCGTATTCGGCGCATACGTCGTCTACGCGATTGCGCGGATCAAATACGCCGGCGTCGACCTTTCCGGCATCCTCGCGCTTTCGGCAGTCACCACCGCAGTCATCGCCTTTGCCATGCAGGACACGCTCGGCAACGTGCTGGGCGGCCTGGCGCTGCAGTTCGACAACTCGATCAAGGTCGGCGACTTCATCAAGGTGGGCGAGGTAGTCGGGCAGGTGGTCGACATCCGCTGGCGCTCGACCACGGTCGAGACCAACAACTGGGAGACCGTGGTCATACCCAACGGCCAGCTGATGAAAGGCAGCTTTGCGGTTCTCGGGCGGCGCGCCGGACAACCGCTGCAGTGGCGCAGGTGGATCTATTTCAGCGTCGACCCCAGCGTCACGCCGGGCCAGGTGATCGGCACGGTCGAAAACGCCGTGCGCAGCGCCGCGATTCCCAAGACGGCGCGGCAGCCGCAACCCGCCTGCCTGCTGCTGGGCTTCGAAGGCGGCAATCTGCGCTACGGGCTGCGCTACTGGCTCACCGACCTCGCCGCGGATGGCTCGACCGATTCGCTGGTGCGCATCAATATCTTCACCACGCTGCAGCGCGCCGGCATACGCGTATCCGAACCGCAACAGACCGTGCATCTGGTGGAATACGACGAACAGCACGCCGAGACGGTGCAGGAACGCGAGATCCAGCGGCGCCTGAACGCGCTCAAAGGCGTGGATCTGTTCGCGCAACTCACCCCGCGGGAACTGCGCACCCTGGCGCAGCGGCTGAAATACTATCCGTTCGCAAAGGGCGAGGTCATCACCAAGCAGGGCTCGATATCGGACTGCATCTACATACTCGCCAGCGGCGAAGCCGAGGTGCTGTTCGAGACCGGGAGCGGCGAAAAGCAGTCGCTGGCGACGCTGTCCTCCGGCGGCTTCTTCGGCGAGATGGGCCTGATGACCGGCGAGCCGCGCCGGGCCACCGTCGTCGCGCGCACGGAAGCGGTCTGTTACCAGCTGGACAAGGGCGCGTTCCAGGATTTGATCGTGAAGCGTCCGGCCATTGCCGCGAATATCAGTGAGATCATTTCCTCGCGCCAGTTCGGCCTGGACACCGCGCGGCAGAACGTCGCCGAAGACGCCGCCAATCTGCAGCGCGGCCAGCACGAGCTATTGAACAAGATCCGGCGGTTCTTCAATATCAGCGCGGGGCATTGAGGCACCGGGCCGACGCTGCAGCGTCGGCAGCGCCTGTGCCGGTCATTCTTGCGCGGTTCGTTTCATAACTGAGCGCGTTCGAGCCGCCGGTCGAAGCTCTTCAGCCGGTCCAGCCAGGGCGCCTTGAGGTCGGGGCGGTATCCCATCTCCAGCGCATCGGCGCAGATCCGCGCAAACAGCCGCTCTTCGTGCGCGTAAAGCCCGAACGCCCTGGCCCCGTTGAGTGCCGACCCGCGGCGCCCGATCGGTCCGAAAGCCGCACCGCGCGGCGCAAACCCGACCATGGGAAAGCACTCGGCGAGTGGCTTCGCCAGGCCACCGGGGTTGCCGACCTCGTCGCTGTGGTAGACGCAGTCGCCGCCGTGGTATATCGACCTGAGCGCCTGGTTGATGCGGTCCTTTACGCTCGCAAGCCTGCCCGTCATGTTGCCGGTGATGATCGGCTCGCGAAAACCCTTACTGACTATCCTCGCGTCCTGGCCCCATCTGGTGTTGCCGCGCCAGCGCCATCTGCCGTCAGGTCCGCGCTGCAGGCCGCCGGCGGTGTGACCTTCATAATGCCTGCCCAGCGGCCACACCGAGAACAGGTCGTAGTCGCCCGTCACGGACGCCTTGAAGCCGTAATCCTGGAGGGAGGGCGTGGGGTTTGTCATCCCGAGCAGCCAGGTCCAGCCGCCAGCCCCCTTCCAGCGCTGCTCGAGGGAATGGCCGGCAAGCGCGCCACCGTCCTGGAGCTGGCGGAAGTTCCTGGTATCGAGGATCTGAATGGCCCAGTACGTGCTGCACGCATAGACGCCGCCCGGACCCGACGCAAGCCCCATGCGCCTGAGTTCGGCGATCGGGTACTCGACCAGACGATAGCGAACGGTAACGCCGTTCTTGGTCGCGTCACCCGAATGCGCCTTCAAGTAACGCCCGGCCTGACCGGGAACGGAAACCCAGGTGCTATGCAGTGTCGCGATCAACCGGTTCGCTTCGAGCCACTGCTTGCGCGCATCGGAGATGATGATCGGACCGTAGCCGCCCTTCCAGCTGCGGCCGCCCCTCCAGCGCCTCACCCATTCGTCCGAGACATGCGTTTCGTGACCGACGCCGAGACTGGGGTCGACGTACTCGGCGGCGCCCGCGAGCGCGGCCTCGTTTTCGCGCTTGTTGAGGCCGAGGGTACCCGCATCCCCGGCCTTCTTGTTGAGGCGCGGGTCCATGCAGACGAATCCGGCCATCGGTCCCCAGTCGCAGGACTTGGCGTGCAGGCGCGAGCTCTTCATCGCATAGTGTTCTTCGATGAGCCCGACGTTCTGCTTGCCGCACTCGCGGAACAAGATGTAGTAATTCAGCGCGTCAGCCACGCCCTGGATTAAATTGCCGTGGCTCTTCGGAATCCCCGCAGCGTTGCAGGCCCCTGCCAAAGTCGTTTCCATGCATCACTCCTTCCGCAGCGTCCCTAAATGGCGCACGCTGGCGCCGCTCGCGCGGCGTGCGTCGCGGGCAAGGTCGAGAAAGGCGGTGCTCAAACTGTCTGCAGAAAATCGATTGCTGACGCGCGCTTCACGGCACCGCGCGTATCATCGCGTCTTCCACCCCGGCCTCGCGGATCGCGGGCAATATCGCCACTGCGTCGGCCCGGCCGTCGAACGGTCCCACCCAGACCGTCAGCAGGGGTCTGCGCCCCGGCTTCGCGACCACGCTGGTCTGCGCGTCGAGATTGCGCGACTTGAGTTCACCCACGAGGCTCTCGGCTTTGGCCGTATTCTCGAACGCACCGACGTAAACGACATAACCGTGGACCGTGGCGTCGCTCTCCGTAGCGGCCTCGGGCCGGGCGGATGCCGCTTTCGGAACTTTCGCCGGAACAGGAACCGGCGCCGCGCGCGCCATGCGCGCGGATTCGGCAGCGCCGGCCGCACCCGCGTCAGAGGACTTGGCCGGCGAAGGCAGCGCGGGCAGCTTCGGAACCTTCGGCAGCGCCGGCGTCGGAACCGCGGGCAACTTGGGAAGCGCAGGCAGCGGCGCTGCCGCCGGATTCGCCGGTGCCGGTGGCGGCGCGGAGGGCGCAGTGGCCGTCGGCGCCGCACCGGGTGGCCGAATTGCGCCCGCCGCCGCGGTCGTGCCCGCGGCCGCCGCAGCGGCCGCGGCCGCTGCGGGCGCGGTCGGCGCCGGGCTGGTCCGGCCGCGCTGCGCGGCGGCGAGTTGCTCGGCCGCCTCGCCGGCGCCCCACTCACGCCCCGCCAGCAGTCCGGCCGCGAATATC
>Ga0335085_10011211_pt1 | contig 13320 bp, 11 predicted proteins | sample Lox_Sample_45_FD_206712 | JGI IMG/M metagenome (GOLD analysis project Ga0335085, IMG submission 206712) | Soil microbial communities from Loxahatchee National Wildlife Refuge, Florida, United States - Lox_Sample_4.5 | ecosystem: Environmental > Terrestrial > Soil > Wetlands | place: USA...
ACGAGTTCCCGATCGCGCAGCCGGTGCGCTGACGCCGTCGCGGCCCGCGCGTGCGGCCGCTACGCCCCTTCGCCTGGCGGCGGCGTGGGCGGGTCGTCGTCGACGACGAGGGCGTCCGTCGTCAGGACGAGCGCTGCGACGCTGGCCGCGTTCTGCAGCGCGCAGCGCGTCACCTTTGCGGGATCGAGCACACCCTCCGCGGCGAGATCGCCGTAGCGGCACGAGCGGGCGTTGAAGCCGAACGCCCCGCTTCCCTGCCGCAGCCGCTCGATGAGTCTCCCGCCTTCTTCGCCCGCGTTGACGCCGATCTGGCGCGCGGGCTCGACCAGCGCGGCGAGCACGGCGTCGCGCCCGGGCTGCTCGGCCCGGCTCGCCGAGAGCGCGCGTACGGCGCCCGAGGCGCGCAGCAGCGCGACGCCGCCACCTGCGACGACGCCCTCCTCCATCGCCGAGCGCGTCGCCGCGAGCGCGTCTTCCAGGCGCGAGCGCCGCGCGTGCCGTTCGAACTCGCTCGCGGCGCCCACGCGGATCGCGGCCACGCCGCCCGCCAGCCGCGCGAGGCGCACCCGGAGCGCGTCGCGCTCGGCCGTCGTCGCGGTGTGGGCGTGCTCGCGCCGCAGCGCCACGGTCGCGGCCGCCAGCGCCTCGCCGCGTCCGCCGCCCTGCACGAGCGTCGTCTGGTCCGACGTCACGATGGCGCGGCGCGCGCGGCCGAACCACACGGGCTCGAAGCGCTCGGCGGCGGGGCCCGGCATCGCGACCGCGACCGACGGCGCCGTGCCGCGCAGCCGGTTCACGACCAGCACCGCGAGCGCCTCGCCCCCGACGCGTTCGCAGAGCCACACGACGGGGCGCGAGAGGCGCGAGGCGTGCTCGAGCGCCGGGATCACGTCGCCCGGGCGGTCGAGCGGGCCGTCGATCAGCGCGACGAGCGGATGATCGAAGGAGGCCTCCATGTCCTCGGCGTCGGTGATGAAGTAGGGCGAGACGTAGCCGCCCTCGAAGCGCGTGCCCTCGACGACGTCCAGCGTCGTGTCGAGCCCGCGGCCCTCCTCCACGGTGACGACGCCGTCGTGGCCGACGCGCCCGAGCGCGTGCGCGACGAGCTCGCCGAGCGAGCGATCGCCCGCCGCGATCACCGCGATGCGCTCGAGGTCGCGCGCATCGCCCACCGGCCGCGCCTGCGCCGCCAGCTCGCGCGTGACCGCCGAGACGGCGCGCTCGATGCCGCGGCGCACGCCCTGCGGATGGTGCCCCGACGCCACCGCGCGCAGGCCGTCGCCGATCAGGCGGTGCGCGATCACGGTCGCCGTCGAGGTGCCGTCGCCCGCCACCTGCCCGGTGCGGAACGCGGCCTCGCGCAGCATCTGGACGCCGAGGTTCTCGAACCGGTCGGGCAGCTCGATCTCCTGCGCGACCGCGATGCCGTCGCGCGTGATCGCGGGCACGCCGTGGAGTCGATCGAACACGACGCTGCGGCCGCGCGGGCCCAGCGTGATCCGCACCGCGTTCGCGAGCTGGTCCACGCCGCGCCAGAGCGCCTGACGCGCGGCGTCGTCGAATTGCACGCGCTTGCCCATGATGTCCCGACGGGTCCCCCCCGCGCCGGTTATCGGCCGCGGCTCACGGCGAGCGCACCCCGGCGCTGCGCGCCGCGCCGCGAATCTCGGCGCTGGCACCCGGCACCGCCGCCGCGCGGGCGAGCCAGCGCATCGAGCCGATCGAGTCGCCGGCCTGCCAGCGACACGCCGCGGCGCGGAACGCGTAGTCGGCGCTGTCGGGGTGCGCACCGAAGAGCTTCTCGTAACAGCCCGAGGCGCGCGACCAGTCGCCCCCGTCGAGCAGCACCCGCGCGAGCTTTTCCTGATCGGCCTCCCAGTTCGGATCGCGAGCCCGCGCGAGCGCCGGATCCTCGGGACCCTCGACGTATTCGATCCAGCCGCTCAGCGTGTCGAGCCGGAAGAAGAAGTCGGGGCCCTGCGGAGCGCCGGCCGCGCGCGGGCGGTAGGAGCTGAAGTAGCCGCCGCTCAGCGTCGGGTCGCGGTACCACACGCGCAGCGCGGGCCCGTCGCCGGCCAGAAAGCCGACGCGGTCGGGCACCTGCGCGAAGTAGAGCCTCGCGTGCGACGGCACGGTCGGGTGCAGGCGCAGCAGCGCATCGTGCAGCGCGACGAGCAGCGCGCCCGCGCGACGCTGGTAGCTCGACTCGCCCCAGTCGGTCGAGCGCGTCACCGCCCGCGCGACGCCGATCGTGCCGGTGAGCGCGACGAGCGCGAATGCGAGCGCGCGCCGGCGCGCGACGAGCGGCGCCGCGGCCAGCAGGAGCCCGAAGGCGCCGAGCAACCCGTAGTAGCCGTGCCAGCCGAGGCCCGGCAGCAGCGTCGGCAGCCACGCGAGCCCCGCCCACGCAAGCCCGAATGCGCTCGTGCCGGCCGGCGCCGTCTCGCGCCGCGGCGACGGCCATCGCACGGCGACGAGCAGCAGGAGCAGCAGGACGGGGCGCCACGCGGCGGTCGCGATTGCGACGAGGCCGACGTCGGGGCGCGGCCACACGTCGAGGTCGAGCGGCAGCAGCAGCGAACGCAGCACGACGAGCGCGGGCGCGACGCGCACGTCCGCGGGCACGGCCTCGATCCGCACCGGGTGCCAGAGCCGGCCGCCCAGATGCGGATGCACGGCGGCCCATGCGAGCACGAGCGCGACCGGCGCCGCGAGGCGCCGCAGGCTCGTGCCGGGCGAGCGACGCGCGACGAGCAGGTCCCACGCGAGCAGGATCGCGGGCAGCACGCACGCGGTCTCCTTGCTGAGGAGCGCGAGCGCGAACGCCAGCGTCGCCGCCCCGCGACGGTCGGCGATCCACGCCCGGATCGCGAGCAGCGCGCCGAACAGCATCCAGAGGTCCTGCACGCCCGCGACCCAGAGCAGCGGCAGCGCGAGCGCCGACATGGCCGCGGCCTGCGCGAGCGCCCATGCCGACGCGGCCGGACCCGCGGCGCGGTGCACGAGCTCGGCGAAGACGGCGAGCACGGCGACCGCGAGCACGAGGTTCGCGGTGTGGAAGGCGGCCGGGTCGGCCCCGAAGACGCGCTGCATCGCCCAGTAGTGCAGCTCGCGCGACCACGGCCGGTACCATTGGAACGCGAGGTGCGAGAGCCCCCACAGCGAACCGAACGAGGCCGCGCGCGTGCGGTCGAGGAACACGAAGTCGTCGTTGATGAACGGCAGGCGCCGCGCGTCGCCGAACGAGACGAACAGGAACGCCGCGAGCAGCGCGAGCCCGGCCAGCTCGCGCACGAGCCTCACGACATCGCCTCCCACCGCAGCCGCAGGCCCTTGAGGGTCAGACCCTCGTCGACGAGGTCGACGGTCTCGCACTCCGGCGCGAGGACGGGCGCGAGCCCGCCGGTCGCGATGACGCGCGGCCGGCCACCCAGCTCGGCGCGCACGCGGCGCACGAGCGCATCGACGAGCCCGGCGTTGCCCCACAGCACACCGACGCGCAGGCACTCCTCGGTCGTCCGGCCCAGCGCCCGCAGCGGCCGGCGCAGGTCGACGCGGGAGAGGCGCGCGGCGCGGCGGAAGAGCTCCTCGGACGCGGTCACGACGCCGGGCGCGATGGCGCCGCCCACGTACGCGCCCGCGCGCGAGACGCAGTCGAGCGTCGTCGCGGTGCCGAGGTCGACGACGATCGCCGGTGCGCCGTGCAGCCGGCGCGCGGCGAAGGCGTTCGCGAGCCGGTCCGGGCCGACGCTCGCGGGGTCGGCGACGCGCACCGCGATGCCGGCGTTGCGCGCGCTCAGCTCGACCGGCGTGCGCCCGGTGACGGCGCGCAGCGCGTCGCACCACGGCCGCGTCAGGATCGGCACGACGGAACAGACGATCGAACCCCAGCCCGCGACGCGCTCGCGCACGAGCAGCTCGAGCACGACGCGCAGCTCGTCGGCCGTCGAGCGTCCCGTCGTGAGGCGCCAGAAGCCGTCGAGCTCGGGGCCGCGAAAGCGCCCGATCACCGTCTCACTGTTGCCCACGTCGACCGCCAGCAGCGGCGCGGGCGGGCGGCGGCGTGCGGGGCGCTTCGTCCTCCTGCCGGACTCAGGCATGATCCTCCCCCCCGTCCGGGCCGCCCAGCACCTCGGCCTCGGACTTCTGCTTGCGGCGCGCGACGAACCACGACATTCCGACGCTCAGGAAGTAGAGCGCGACCATCGGGATCCCCATCACGACCTGCGCACTGACGACGTCGCCGGGCGTGATCGCCGCGGTGACGACGAAGATGATGACGATCGCGTAGCGCCACTGCTTGAGCAGGAACATCGGCGTCACGAGGCCCATGCCGGTCAGCAGCATCGTGACGAGCGGCAGCTGCGCGAGCAGGCCGCAGGCGATCACCATGTTGTAGAAGAAATCGAGCAGCAGGCTCAGGCGGATCTGCATGACCATGCCGGCCGTCATGAACTGCTGCAGCACCTGGATGACGAGCGGCACGACGTACGCGTAGGCCGACCAAGCGCCGAGCAGGAACAGCACGAACGACATCAGCGCGAGCGGCACGACCCAGCGGCGCTCGCGTTTGAGCAGCCCGGGCACGACGAACGCCCACAACCGCCACAACACGAACGGCAGCACGACGACGGCGCCGAGGAGCGCGGCCAGCTTGAGCCGCTCGTTGAACGCCTCGAACGGCGACATCACGACGGCGTGGCCGACGGTGCGGTGGATGAGGTCGGCCATCACGCGCGGCGCGAGCCACCACCCGGCGACGAGCCCGACGACGATCGCCGCGAGGCTGTGCTGGAGCACGACGCGCAGCTCCTCGAGGTGCTGGAGGAACGGCATCTCGCCGCCCTGGCGCGGATCGACCCACTCGTCGTGCTCGCGGAACTCGCGCCCGCGACGCGCGTCCTCGGGCGGCAGGTGCGGGCTGCTCATCGCACCTCCGCACGCGCGTGGGGCGCGCCGAGCACGTCACCCGCGAGCACGCGCACGCGTGCCCCGTCGTCGCGCCGCAGCACGAGCGCGCCGTCGGCGTCGAGGTCCTCGGCCACGCCCTCGAGCGCGCCCGCGGCGCCGCGCACGACGACGCGCGCACCGAGGTGCGCGGCGCGCGCACGCCAGGCCTCGAGCAGCGCGGACCCCTCGCCGCACGCGAGCCGGTCGAGCCAGGCCTCGAGCGCGCCCAGGTACGCGGCCGCCACGTCCTCGATCGCGGCCTCGACGCCCGCGAGGCGCAACGAGACGGCGCTCGCCGCGAGCTCGGGCGGGAAGTCGCCCTCGCGCTGCGCGACGTTGACCCCGGCGCCGACGACGAGCGCGTCGCCCCGGCCCGGCAGCCGGCGCGCCTCGCACAGCACGCCCGCGAGCTTGCGTCCGCCGAGCAGCACGTCGTTCGGCCACTTGAGCCGCGGCGAGACGCCGAGCGGCTCGAGGCTCGCCGCCAGCGCGACGCCCGCCGCGAGCGGCGCCAGGGCCGCGTGTGCACCGAGAGGTGCCGCGTCGAGCGCGACCGAGAGCGCGAGCGAGCGCCCGGGCGCGTGCGTCCAGGTGCGGCCGTCTCGCCCGCGGCCACGCGTCTGCTCGTCGGCCACGACGGCGAGTCCGGAGGGCCCGCCCGCGCGCAGCCCCTCCCACGCATCGTCGTTCGTCGAGCCGGCGCGGGCACGCACCACGAGCGCGCGTCCGAGCACGCGCGTGGCGAGCTCCGCCTCGAAGCGCCCCCGGTCGAAGACCGATTCAGCCAACTTCCTCGATCTCCAGGCTCAGGTTCATCGCGGGCGCCGAGTGCGTGATCGCGCCGACGCTCAGCCAGTCGGCGCCGGTTTCGGCGAAGGCGCGCACGGTCTCGAGCGTGATCCCGCCCGAGGCCTCGACTTCGGGCCAGCGCCGCGCGCCCGGCCGCACGCGCGGATGGTCGGGACGGTTCGCGTGGTACCACCGATCGACCTCGACGACGGCGCGGCGCACGACCTCGACCGGCTGGTTGTCGACGAGGATGCGGTCGACCTCCGGCCGCAGCGCCTCCTTGAGCTGCTCCATCGATTCGACCTCGACCTCGAGCGGCAGGTCGCGGCGCGTGCGCTGGATGCGGTCGATCGCCGCCGTGAGCCCGCGCGCCGCGCGGATGTGGTTGTCCTTGACGAGGTACATGTCCCAGAGCGCGAGGCGGTGGTTCTCGCCGCCGCCGCACTTCACCGCGTACTTCTCGAGGAAGCGCAGCCCCGGCGTCGTCTTGCGCGTGTCGAGGATCTTCGCGCCCGTGCCCTCGATCGCGAGCACGAAGCGGCGCGTCATCGTGGCGACGCCCGACATGCGCATGAGGAAGTTGAGCGCGGTGCGCTCCGCGGTCATGAGGCTTGCCGCCGAGCCGCTGATCTGCGCCACCGCCTGGCCTGCGCTCACGTCGTCGCCGTCGTGCACGGCCGCCCGGAACTTGAGCGTCGGGTCGACCTCACGGAACGTCATCTGCGCGATCTCGAGCCCCGAGGTCACGCCGGCCTCCTTCGCGACGATCGACGCGCGCGCGCCAACGTTGGCCGGCACGGCGTTGAGCGTGGTCACGTCGCCGGTTCCGACGTCCTCGGACAACGCGAACTTCACGAGCGGCAGGAAGGATTCGAGCATCGGCCGCTCACCGGTCCTTGCCGAAGCGGCGCGCGATGCGGCGCGGCTCGCGTGCCGGCCGCCCGGGCCGGCGGCCCGGCGCGTCCTCGCCCGCGGCCAGCGCCAGCGCCGTGCGCACTTCGTCAATGCGGTCGCGCAGCGACGCCGCGCGCTCGAACTCGAGCGCCTTCGCGGCCGTCAGCATCTCGCCTTCGAGCCGCGCGATCAGCTCGTCGGGTCCGGCCTCGAGCGCGCCGGCGACGCCGGCGTCCGGCTCGCGCTCGCCGCGCCCGATCGCATCCGCGACCGAAGTCGACTGCAGGATCTCCTCGACGCTCTTCAGAATGGTCCGCGGCGTGATGCCGTGGGCGGCGTTGTACTCCAGCTGGCGGTTGCGCCGCCGCGTCATCTCGTCGATCGCGCGCCGCATCGAGTCGGTGATCCGATCGGCGTAGAAGATCACGCGACCGCCCGCGTTGCGCGCCGCGCGCCCCGCCGTCTGGATGAGTGAACGTTCGCTGCGCAGGAATCCTTCCTTGTCCGCGTCGAGGATCGCGACGAGTGAGACCTCGGGCAGGTCGAGCCCCTCGCGCAGCAGGTTGATGCCGACGAGCACGTCGAAGTCCGCGAGCCGGAGCCCCCGCAGGATCTCGACGCGCTCGAGTGCGTCGATGTCGCTGTGCAGGTAGCGCACGCGGACGCTCATCTCGTTCAGGTAGTCGGTGAGGTCCTCCGACATGCGCTTCGTCAGGGTGGTGACGAGTACGCGCTCGCGGCGGGCGACGCGCTCGCGCACCTCGGCGAGCAGGTCGTCGACCTGGCCCTCGACCGGTCGGATCACGAGTTCCGGATCGACGAGCCCGGTCGGTCGGATGATCTGCTCGACGATCACGCCGTGGCTCCTCTGCAGCTCGTACTCGCCCGGCGTCGCGGAGACGTGGATCGCGGGCCCGACCTGCCGCTCGTATTCGTCGAAGCGCAGCGGACGGTTGTCGAGCGCGCTCGGCAGCCGGAAGCCAAAGTCGACGAGCGTCTGTTTGCGCGAGCGGTCGCCCTCGTACATCGCGCCCACCTGCGGCACCGTGACGTGCGACTCGTCGACGATCAGCAGGAAATCGGGCGAGCCGTCGGGCTTGTGCGGGAAGAAATCCAGCAGGCAGCCGGGACGCTCGCCGGGCGCGCGGCCCGAGAGGTGACGCGAGTAGTTCTCGACACCCGGGCACGTGCCCACGCTCCCGAGCAGCTCGAGGTCGTATTCCGTGCGCTGCTGGAGCCGCTGCGCTTCGAGCAGCTTGCCGGCCGCGCGGAACGACGCGAGCTGGCCGCGCAGCTCCTCGCGGATCGTGCCGAGCGCGCGCCGCAGCCGGTCCTCGGGAGTGACGAAGTGCTTTGCGGGATAGAGCGCGAGCCGCTCCATGGCGCGCGTCGAGCGGCCGGTCACGGGATCGACGGCGCTCAGGCGGCGTACGACGTCGTCCTCGAGCTCGATGCGGATCGCGTGGTCCTCGTACGCGGGGCGCACCTCGACGACGTCACCCCGCACGCGGAACTGGCCGCGCTGCACCTCGACGTCGTTGCGCGTGTACTGGATGGCGACGAGCTGCTCCAGCAGGTCGCGGCGGCGCACGGGCGCGCCCGAGGCGAGATCGATGCGCATGCCACGCCAGTCCTCGGGCGTGCCGAGGCCGTAGATGCACGAGACGCTCGCGACGATCACGACGTCGTCGCGTTCGAGCAGCATCGACGTGGCCTGCAGCCGGAGCCGGTCGATGTCGTCGTTGATGCTGGCGTCCTTCGCGATGTACGTGTTCGTCGAGGGGACGTACGCCTCGGGCTGGTAGTAGTCGTAATAGCTGATGAAGTAGCCGACGGCGTTGTTCGGGAAGTACTGCCGGAACTCGCCGTAGAGCTGGGCCGCGAGCGTCTTGTTGTGCGAGAGGACGAGCGCCGGCCGTCCCCACTGGGCGATGACGTTGGCGACCGTGTAGGTCTTCCCCGAGCCCGTGACCCCGAGCAGCGTCTGGGCCCGCTCGCCGGTGCGCAGGCCGGCCACCAGCTCGGCGATCGCCCGCGGCTGATCGCCCGCGGGCGAATAAGGTGAATGGAGCTCGTAGGGCATGAGGGAGCGACTCTACCCGACGCTCGTCGCGCCGGTCGAGGCCGCCCCCCGCGTGCGCGCCGGGCGCGACGCGGCCTCGTGGCGCGTCGCGCGGGCCGGCGCCGGGGAACGCGGCCCTACTGGCTCTTCTCCGCGCGGTATCGGATCCCGCAGCCCATCGCCTTGCTCTCGGCGGTCGCCACGGGTTTGCCCGCCGCGACCGCACTGACCGCGTCCGCGAGCCAGTGTTCGTGCACCGCGCTCGCGTCGTGCGCGTTGTCGTCGACCGCGCCGTGGTAGACGAGCTTGCCCCTGGCGTCGAACAGGAACGCTTCCGGCGTGTGCGTGGCGCCGAAGGCGCGCGCCACGTCCGAGGTCGCGTCGACGACGTACGCGAACGTGTACCCGACCTCCTTCGCGCGGGCGACCATGCCGTCGTAGTCGTCCTCGGGATACGCGACCGGATCGTTCGAGTTGATCGCGATCACGCCGACGCCCTGCCGGGCGGCGGCGTTGCCGAGCTCGGCGATGCGGGACTGCCACGCCTTGACCCACGGGCAGTGGTTGCAGATGAAGAGCACGAGCGTGCCCTTCGGGCCGGCCGCGCTGGCGATCGAGACGGGCTTGCCGTCGACGCTTTTCATCGCGGCATCACGCATCGGCGCGACCGAGCCCAGCGCGAGCGCCTTCGGACCGGCGTCATCGCCCTGCGCGCGCGCGGCGGGCGCGAGGCCGGCGAGGGGTGCGAGGGCGAGCAGCGCGGCGAGCGTCCAGCGGATGCGACGATTCATGGGCGAACCTCCTTGGAGGAAGCGGAACGGGTGGCCTGCTCGATCGCGGCCTCGAATCGATGGGCATCGGCTTCGCCCTCCCAGAACGCCACGCGCTTGCCCGACGCATCGAACACGAACGTGGCTGGCAGCGAGCCGCTCCACGTCGGGTTCAAGCCGTCGATGAACGCCTGGTCGGGCTCGGCCTTGAGGTACGTCGTCTGCGAGACGCCGTGCTGCGCGAGGAAGCGGCGCACGGCGGGGAGCTGGTCGTCGAAGTCGGCGGAGACGAGGACGAGCCGCACGCCGGGATGGCGCCGGGCGGCCGCGAGCAGTGCGGGGAACTCCGCGCGGCACGGTCCGCACCATGTCGCCCACACGTTGAGCACGGTCGCGCGCGCGCCCGGCGCCTGCACGAGCGAGAGGATGCGCTTCGCGTCGGCGCGCAGCACGGGCGGCGCGGGCGTCGCGGGCGGGGGCGCCGTTGCCGCGGGAGCGGCGAGCGCGAGCACTGCGGCGAGCCACGTCGAGGTCAGGACGGCGAGCATGGCGGTCGAGGATAGCGACGGCCGCCCGACGCCTCGTCCGAAAGCCGTCAAATCGGCGGCGGGCGCGCGGCCGGGCGCCGGGGCCGGCGAGCGGCCGCGCTCGTCCCGTGGAATCGCACGTTCAGATCCGCTGGTGCGCGGTGTAGGTCAGGACGGTCTCCTGACCGGCCGGGACCGTTACGTCCCAGTCGAGTGTCGTCGCGTCCTTGCGCGTCGACGGCTGCGATTCCTTCGTCACCTGCGCGTCGCCACTCACCGTCTCCTCGACGCGAATCGTCACCGCGCCGGGCTTGCGGTTGCGCAGTCGGATCTCGACGGTGTACTCGCGCTCGCGGTTCGACGATCGCTGATCGGCGACCACCCGGCGCTCGGCGGCGAGATCGAACGCGTACCCGACGTCGACCGCGAGCTTTTCGCCCACGGGGACGTGTGCGATGTGATCCTCGCCCGCGAACTGCAGCGAACCCGAGTCGTCCTTCTCGAAGACGCGCACGCGCCCGGCCGGAAGCGGCACGCCGGGCCCCGCCTTCTCGGAGTTGACGATCTCGAGGTTCGAGCTGACGCCGCGCGCATCGCCGCCGCGGTAGAGGTAGCGCGGCGTCACGGCCACCGGTCGCGGATCGATGAGCACGAGGCTCTGCGTCTCGCGGTCGCGGAGCGTCGCCGGGTGCTGGAGCGTGTAGAGGTGGTACTCGGAGAAAGCCGACTCGGTCATGTCGGAGGGGCCTGCCGTGGTCTCGATCGACTGGACCGCCTTCGCATACATGAGCGCGCGAGGCATCGGCTCGGCCGTCCGCGACGGATCGCCCGAGACGAGCTTGAGGTCCGCGTCGACGAAGTCACGCCCGGTCGAATTCGTGACCTGAACCGTCGCGGACCAGATCGCGCTGGTCTCGCCGGTGCGCACGAGCACGTGTTCGGCGTTCCACGACAACCCGCCCGTCAGGTAGCTGAGCTCCGCGGACGCGTCGCTGCGGCTGCCGTCGATCACGGCCTCGATCGCCGGCCGCAGCGCGAACGAGCCTTCCGGGTGCGGGATCTGGATCGCGTCGGCGGCACTGCGCTGGAGCGTCGTGACGCTGCCGTCGTCCTCGCGCAGCACCACCCAGCCGCCGTCCGCCGAGAGCAGCGTGCCCTCGGTGACGTGGCCCTCGTGCCCCACGACGCGGACGCGGTGCCCGATGGCGTGATCGATCAGCCCGTCGGCGCTCGCCACGTCCGAGCGGAAGGCGAGCCGCTGCACGCGGCCGATCGCGGGCACGAGCCGCACCGACGAGAAGTCGAGCTGTCTCGAAACGTTCTCGATGCGCACGGTGTCGACCCCGCCGCGAGTCGGCAGCGTGCGCTGCTCGCGCACGAATCCGAGATTGCGGGTGTAGACGGTGACGGCGGGGCCGGCGCTCGCGGGCGCCGCGGGCGTGAATGCGAGCGCGAGTCCGAGCAGCGGGCCGAGGGTGACGGGATTTCGCATGACCTGCCTCCTGGCGGGCGTGAACGTCGGAGTTCGCGGTGGCCGGTGGCGGCCGCGGCGGCCCGGCGGGCGCGGGGAACATACGCCAGCGCGGCGACGTTATTCCGGCTCGGGCGGCGGCGCCGGGAGGCGGCCGGGCCCCGCGCGGCCTGCGACGCTGCGGCTCTCAGCCCAGCAGCTCGGCGTACGTCATGGGATCGAAGCGCTCCGCGACGGCCCGGAGCGAACGCTCGAGCAGCGCGAGCTTGGGTCCGAGTGCGCGATCCATGCCCGGATGCTTGTGCAGCCGAGGATCGATGCCGTCCTCGACCAGGCCCAGGGCGTCGACCGCGTGGAGCACGTACGACAGCAGCTCCCCGCGCCTGGCGAACGCATCCAGCTGCGGGCCGAAGCGGCGCTCGTCCGAATAGTAGCGCAGCGTGTGGTAGACGGGAACGCGCAGGCCCGGCGTCACCGCGAGCGGGAACTCGCGCAGCGAGCCGCCGCTCAAGCGCCACGTGAACGGCGTGCGGCGCCACGTGAACGGCCACGGACGCATGGCGAGCACGCCGAGCGGATTGCGGCCCTTGAGCGCGAGCAGCGCGCGAGCCGGCACGAGCATCGGCGACGGGTACGCGGAGGCGTCGTAGCGGTAGCCGGCCGCCGCGAGCCGCGCGGCGGCGGCGGCGTTCATGTCGAAGTTGGGTGCGCGAAAGCCGACGACCTCGCGCCCACCCGCGCGCTCGAGGGCGCGCTTCGAATCCGCCAGCTCGTGGAGCTGGCGCTCGACCGGCAGGCTCGCGAACCCGATCGGGTGCGACCACGTATGGCTCGCGATCTCGTGCCCTGCCGCGACGGCGCCCCCCACGATGGCGGCCTGCGCTTCGGCGTCGCGCCCGACCATGAACAGCGTGGCGCGGATGCCGCAACGGGCGAGCACGTCGAGCAGCCGCGGCATCGCGTGCACGTAGATGCTCGGATCGGGCGGCAGCCCGCGGAACCCGTAGCCCACGAGGTGGAGGTCGACGGGATCGACGTCGACGCTGACGACGGCCGCCGGACGCATCAGTCGCTCTCGTGTCGCGCGCCTCGCGTGGGGCGGGCGGCGTTCATCGGGGGGCGTCTCCGAGCCGGTAGAGGTGCAGCGTGCCGAGCACGAGCGGCGGCTGACCGCGACCCGCGTGGGACGCGTCGAGCAGCGCCTCGCCCCCGACCTCGCGGCCCGCGAGGAACGCGGGCGGCGCGAGCCGCGCCACACCCGGCTCGCTCACCCAGGCGAGCCAGCGCGCTCCCAGCGCGTGCAGGCGCTCCACCATCGCCGGCGTCACCTCCTCCGCCTTGAGCGCCCAGCCGTGGCGCAGCGCACGACCGAGCAGGCGCGGATCGGAATAGCCCGAGTCGTGGTCGACGACGAGCAGCAGGTCGGCCTCGGGCACGCGGGCGTCGATCGCGCGTGCCGCGCTCTCGCGCAGCGCATCGATGCGGTAGTAGCCCTGGTGGCGCGGCGCGACGAGCGAGAGCGCGAGCGCGCCCGCGAAGGCGAGCCAGGCGAGCGCGCGGACCGCGGGCAGGCGGCCCTCACGCGTGAGCGCACGCAGCCCGAGCGCCGAGAGCAGCGCAACCGGCGCGACGAGCGGGATCTGGTAGTAGTCGTGGATCACGTTGAGCGGGAAGAAGACGAGCACGTAGAGCAGCGTGCCCGCGACCCAGGCCAGCGCGATCGCGCGGGCTCCGGGCGCACGGTCACCCGCCGGGCGCGCGAGCAGGGCGCCGGCCGCACCGAGCAGCAGCCCCGCCGGGCTCGAGATCTCGAGCGCCAGCCGGCGGAAGAGCCGGATCCAGTTCGCCGCCGAGAGC
>Ga0335085_10011212_pt1 | contig 13319 bp, 9 predicted proteins | sample Lox_Sample_45_FD_206712 | JGI IMG/M metagenome (GOLD analysis project Ga0335085, IMG submission 206712) | Soil microbial communities from Loxahatchee National Wildlife Refuge, Florida, United States - Lox_Sample_4.5 | ecosystem: Environmental > Terrestrial > Soil > Wetlands | place: USA: Florida...
GTCGGGTTTGGACCCTCACATCAGTCCCGCTAACGCCGAGACACAAGCGGGGCGCGTCGCAAAGGCGAGGGGCATTTCCGCAGATCAGGTGAAGCAATTGATCCCGCAGTTTACCGATCGCGCCGACTTGGGGTTCCTCGGCGAGCCGCGCGTCAATGTTCTTATGCTGAACATCGCTCTTGATCAGAAATTCCCGGCTTCGAAGTAAGAGGGAGAATGCGACGGCGCGGGAAATTCAATTCAGACTGGCCACTGCAACGTGAGTTCAAGCCGATTGAGCTACCGCGCCAAACTTGTTCTCTTTCTTCTGTGCGCGATTGCGATCCTGTTCCTTGTCGACACTGCTTACCAGGGTCTTAACACTCTTTCGCGTCTAAACGTCGTTGAGGCGGAGCGGGACCAGTGGCAGCGTCCGTCCGAGGTTCTTCAGGCACTGGATCTTAAACCCGGACACCTAGTTGTCGACCTGGGATGCGGTTCCGGATACTTCACGCTCAAACTTTCGGCGCCGGTCGGTAAAAACGGTAGAGTTCTGGCAGAGGACATCCGTAGGTTGCCGCTGACGTTCTTATGGATCAGGACACTCCAAAGAGGCCAACGGAACGTCCACCTTGTGCTTGGCGAGCCCGACGACCCGCACTTGCCCGCTCAACGCGTGAATGCCGTGCTCATCGCCAATACGTATCATGAATTTACAAATTCTCAGGCGATTCTTGATCACGTGGTCCGGTCATTGGTTTCGGGAGGGCGGCTCGTCGTAATCGATCGCGAACCTCGCCCGGTTGACCATGGGTCTTCGGAGACTGCGGCAGAGCATCATGAAGTTTCATCCGAACAAGTTGAAAGTGAACTTCGTCATGCAGGATTTGAGATCGTCAGCCGACAGGATCGCTTCATCCAGAATGATCCCTTGAATGAGAACTGGTGGATCATTACCGCCCGCAAACCATAACTGTGTTCGTTCGGCAATGCTGATCAGCATTGCCGAAGGACTAAATAGAGAAGCTTACGAGGCGATATGGACCGACTCACGTGGTTTGGTTTGTTTGCAGTTTCGGCTATGTTGGTATGCTACGCTCTCGAAAGTCGCAGCCGGTGGTTTATCCTGGCGTTCGCCGCATCATGTGTACTTGGTTCGGCCTACGGGTTTTTACAAGGGGCCTGGCCGTTCGGATTGGTGGAGGCCGTTTGGTCCATCGTGGCCGTGCGGCGATGGCTGATTGGCGCGGAGCGGTCCCATGAACCAACTGCGATTAGGCATTCCCGTTGGAGTTTGTGCAATTCCAGCGGACAGTGATTCTCAACAATGAACGATTCATCTCAACGACCCACCCCTGAGCAACTGCTCGCGCAAATCGAACAGGAAGAACGGCGGGAGCGTCGCGGGCGACTGAAAGTTTTCCTCGGCTACGCTCCTGGAGTTGGCAAGTCCTTCCAGATGCTCGACGAAGGACGGAGGCGCCGCGAACGAGGGGAAGACGTCGTGGTTTGCGCTCTACAGCCGGAATATCCTCCTGAAATAGAGGCCGTATTACAAAAGCTTGAGATCATCCCAACCTTAAAGACAGCGGATGGGGAGGCCATAGACCTGGTCGCAGTTTTGCGCCGACGGCCACAGGTCGCCCTGGTCGATGGCCTTGCCTATGAAAATCCCTCAGACTGTTTAAACGCACATCGCTGGCAAGACGTGGAGCAACTCCTTGAGGCCGGGATTTCTGTCATCGCGACGGTCAACCTGCAATATCTTGAGAAACACAGCGATGAAGTGGAACGCATCACTGGTAAACGAGTCTCCTGCACCATTCCGCGCGGATTTTTGGATAAGAGCGCGGACGAAATCGTTGTCGTTGACGCTCCTGCTACAGAAAGTCTATCGCGCCAAGTGGCTCCGGGAGATCGCGCGGTTCTTCTCGCACAGGAACATAAACTTTCCCGGCTTAGGGAACTGGCACTGTTAGTCGCAGCGAGTGTAATTGACCGCCAGCTCGAGAGCTACTTGCGGTCGCATGGGATGGATTCATCCTGGGGGGTACAGGAGCGTATCCTCGTCTGCGTCACTCCTCGATCCAATGCTACAAAAATGCTGGAAAGCGGCCGGCGCAACGCAGATCGCTTCCAAGGTGAATTTTATGTGGTCTATGTGCAGCAACCCGTTCTTTCGCAGCAAGATCGAAAAGTTTTAAAAGAGAACCTGGACTATGCACGTCAACTCGGGGCCCAAGTGGAAGTCCTAACGGGTCTAGACGCGACAGAAGCAATCCTGAAGTTCGCGCGTCAGAAGGGCATTACGCAAATTTTTGTCGGGCACAGCATGCGTGAGGGAGGATGGCGGCGGCTTTGGGGTAACTCAATGAAGCGTTTAATAAGTTCTGCGGAAGGAATTGATGTCGTCGTCTACCCCCATTAGCGGAGGTTCCCGCGTAGATTCGCAACCCGGGCGACGAGGCCAACTTAAGGTATTCCTCGGGTATGCCGCAGGTGTTGGTAAAACCTACCGCATGTTAGAGGAAGCACAGTATCTCATGCGCCAAGGGAACGACATTGTAGTCGGCTACTTTGAACCTCACGCCCGCAAAGACACAATCGCGAAAACTGTCGGTCTGGAGATGGTCCCAGTTCGCATGATCACCTATCGTGTCAGCACGTTTCGAGAAATGGACACGGACGCCATTTTGAAACGGCGGCCTGCCATATGCATTGTCGATGAATTGGCGCACACCAATGTGCCTGGCTCACAGCGCGCAAAGCGATGGGAAGACGTTCAGATACTTTTGGATGCCGGAATTGATGTCATGACGAATATGAACATCCAGCATCTTGAGAGTCTCAACGATCAGATTTTCCGAATCACTGGCGTTCGCGTACGCGAGACCGTGCCGGATTGGTTTGTCAAAAGTGCCGCTGAAATCGTGATGGTGGACGCGACAACCGGAGCGCTCCTGAACCGCCTAAAAAGAGGAGACATCTACGCTCCGGAAAAAGCGCAACAGGCGATGGAGAATTTCTTTAAGGAATCAACTCTCACGGCGCTTCGGGAACTCGCCATGCGCCAGGCCGCACACGAACTTGAATTGCGAGAAAATGCCAGCACCTTAGAGGAACACCGACCACAGCAGGAACCTTCCGGCATTGTGCCCTCTTCGAGAAGAGCAACCGCGGACCGCATCCTAATCTATGTCAGTGCGGATGCTTCAACAGCCATGCTGATTAGGCGCGGACGAAGAATGGCTGATTATCTCGGCGCCGATTGCTTCGCGGTTTCGGTTATGCCTCGGGACCAAGGGCGCTTACCAAAGTCAGACCGGGAAGCTGTTGAAAAGCATTTGAACTTCGCGAGAAATCTTCATATCGAAGTGCGAATCCTGGAAGGCGACGATGCTGCGGAAACGATCGTGGACTTTGCGCGCCGCAATCAAGTTACGCAGATACTCCTCAGTCGTTGCGACCATAGTTCGTGGAGCGAACTATTCGGGAGTGACCTCATTCTGCGGGTCGTTCAGAAAGCAAAGGATATTCGAGTGATCATTGTTGCCGAACGAAAAGGACCCAGCTAGTCCGCTCTCCTATCAGCAGAATAGGCCGAATTGTTTCCAAGGAATATTAGTAGCCACCCTCCCGCTTTCTTCGACGGATATCTTGACCTGGACTGGGTAATTTAGACACTGTGACCTGCTCCCCGAAATTTAGTCCAGCCAAAACTTAGCTTCTCCGGGTATAAGACCGCGAGAGGAGAAGCGCCATGAAAGGAAGTCGGTTTAGTGAAGAGCAGATCGTGGGGGTGTTGAAGGAAGCCGAGGCCGGGGTTCCCATGAAGGACCTCTGCCGCCGGATTGGGATCAGTACGGCGACGTTCTACCACTGGAAGGCAAAATACGGGGGTCTGGAAGTGAATGAGACCCGACGGCTGCGCCAACTGGAGGAAGAGAACGGACGGCTGAAGAAGATCGTGGCGCAATAGGCGTTGGATATAGACGCGCTGAAGGTGGTGCTGGCAAACAAGTGGTAGGCCCGCGGGCGAAGCGAGAAGCGGTGCGTGTCGTGCGAGAACAAGCAGGACTGAGCGAGCGACGCGCCTGTGGGCTGATCGGGATGCACCGCGGGAGCTGGCGGTACCGGCGGAAGGAACGGAACGAAACGGCATTGCGGGCTCGACTGCGCGAATTGGCGGCCGAGCGCCCGCGATTCGGTTATCGGCGGCTGTACATTTTCCTGCGACGGGAGAAGGCCGAGGGCGGAGTGCTTCGCTGGCAGGTCAACCACAAGCGAGTCTATCGGCTGTACCGGGAGGAAGGGCTAACGATGCAACGCAGGAGGCGCAAGCGATTTCGAGCGGAAGCACGGGTGCCACTGACACTTCCGACGCGTGCGAACGAAGTGTGGACGATGGACTACACGCATGACCAAATGGCCGGCGGGCGGAAATTCCGAACGCTGAACCTGATGGACGGCTACACGCGGGAGGCCCTGCGAATCGAGCCGGACACCTCGCTACCCGGTCTGCGCGTGGTGCGAGTACTGGAGGGGCTGCGAGAACGACGAGGAACACCGGCAGCCATTCAGGTCGACAACGGGACCGAGTTCACCAGCCGGGTCGTGGACCAGTGGGCCTATCAGAATCAGGTCGCGCTGCACTTCATCGAGCGCGGCAAGCCCACGCAGAACGCGCTCATCGAAAGCTTCAATGGAAAGTTCCGGGATGAATGCTTGAATCAGAACTGGTTCATGGATCTCCGGCACGCACGGAAGGTCATCGAGGAGTGGCGGGTGGATTACAACACGGTGCGTCCGCACAGCTCGCTAGGGTATCGGACGCCGGAAGAGTTCACCGCCGCAATCGGCGGGGAAAAAGGCAGTGGAAAAGCCGCTCCGTGGAAAACCAAAGGCAGGTTTTCCACTCCGCTTGGAAATCCCGCAAACGACGCGGGATTCCCACTTTCCCACAGCCACGACGGCGGCGATCCGTCCTCCGCCGTCCCGGAAGTTCAAAGCCAAACCCCGAGTGCTAACTTATGACTGGACCAAAAACGGGGGGCAGGTCAGTACTACATAACCGACTCGCTCGCGAGCGGCATCGGCTTACCGATTGGAGTCTACAATACTGATGTATTTTCGGAGGCTAGGGAACAGTGACGGATATCGTCCCAAGAGCGACTGTTGTTCCACCGACACTTCCTTGAACTGTCACCTGCGAGGTGAAGCCAGATCCACCGCCTCCGCCACTCCCTCCACCGTTTCCGCCACTGGGTGAAGCAAAGCCTCCCGTTCCCCCGCAAGAGGAGAGTCCAGCTATTGAAACGATCAGGAAAATTAAAAGGATTGAGCCGGCCAGTCGAACGCGTCGTTTCTTCAACCGGCATTCTGGTTGCAAAAAGAAAGCGATGACCATGGATGCCGCGACGATTGTCCCAACGAGCATCGGCACGAAAAAGTTGGGAGGGTCATGTTTCTTCCGGTTTCCCAGAGGGAAAGCCATAGTCGGAATGGCCGTGACAGAAACAGTCAAAACAGACGATCCTGGAACTGTTGGAGTAACCGAAACCTGACTCGGCGCGAATTGACACGCAATTCCCTGTAGCGCCGTGCAACTGAGGGCCACCCGTCCCTGAAAGCCGCTGACAGACGCTAGATGCACATTGAAATTCTGTGAACTGCCTACCGAAATGGTCGCAGAAGTCGAAGACACGGATCCGGTGAAGGCACCGGAGGTGATAATTAGTTGGGCCGATGCGCTGCGAATAATGGGACCGGAGACTCCCGTGAAAGTTAAAGTATAGTCCCCAGGGGCAGCATTCTGGGACACAATTTGAAAATACGCGCCGTCGGGATTCGGAGCGCCGCTCAGATTCGCCGGGCAGGGCATCCCAGTGGGGAACCCACTGCAAGTTACTTGGACCGCTGCCTTAAATCCCTGCAATCCCTCCACGAATAAGCTGTAGTTTGTGTAGTCGGTGGTGCCGATCGTTCTGGTCGTGGGTGCAACTGACATGGTGAAGTCGCCTACGTTGAATGAACCTGGAACGTTAATCGTAAGAAACCCATCGGTTATGACGGCGGTAAAAGTGTAGGCGCCGACGGGGATATTCGACTGCGTGTTCACGATGAGATCATTCTCAATTTCTTCATCGGGCGCAAGCGCCAACTGGTTGGCCCCGAACTGACAAGAGGCACCCGCGGGAAGTCCCAGGCACGAGAATTGAACCGTGGTCGAATACCCTCCAGTGCTTATCAAAACCACTCCATAATCATTCGTCGATTGTGACGGCAACACGACCGGCGTGGCGGTGGACATTTGAGCACTAAATCCGACGTTGTTCGCGGGCTGAGCTTGGGTTCCATAAATGGTGTGCGATTCGCTTCCCGACGTCACGGTAAACGCAAATAATTTGCCTGCATTAAAACCATTTCCAATCACGAAACTTTCCTCGACGCTGCTCGATCCGGCCGCAATCGTCGCGGTGGACGAAATCACGATCTTCGGGTCGCTCGAAGAAATTTGAAAAACTGTTGGTATTGAATTTGGCGAATCAAGCACAATGCGAATTTTCCCGTTAGAACCTACAACTGGGACGGCCTCTAACGACGGCAGGAAAGTCGGGGTGGGGGTCGCTAAAATGACGTCGTACGAAGAAGTGTAACCGTTCACCTCGACCAGGTCCGAGCGACCGTCGCCGTTGACATCGACCGCCAGTGAAGGAGCAGCGAACCTTCCCAAACTATTCACAATGCCGGATGGAGTGAATGTTCCATCCCCATTGCCTAAGAGAATCTGGAGGGAAGTCGGGGTAGACGCACCGATGCTGCCAAAATACGCTGGGGTTATCGCGACACCTGACGTATACACCGCGATATCGACGTTTCCGTCCCCATTAAAATCGCCTAAAAGCGGCTGTGCCGGCTGCAGCGGTTTGTCAGTCGTGCCTGCGAAGAAGCCAAAGGCGAGAGGCAGGTAGTATGGGCCGTATGACATTCCTGGTTGGAAAGTGCCGTCAGATTGGCCCAATAAAACTTGGTACGTCCATGGGTATACCAGAAGATCGCGGTCGAGAAGTCCTCGAACCGCCTCCACAATGTCCGGCTGGCCATCGTGATTCAGATCCACGACTGAGAAAAAACTGCTGAAATTATTGAAAAGCAACTTAGGCGGCTGGAATGTTCCGTCCCCATTCCCGATCAATTCGTAAAGGGCATTTTGGTCGGTTGGCGAAACCAGCGCGTCACCCAAAATCAATAGATCCAATTTCCCGTCATGATTTATGTCCGCAGCCTGGCCCGTGAAAATATAGGAGCCGAGGTTCGACGTCGAAGAGCCGAAACCAGTTATCGTTCCCTGAGTAAAAGTTCCGTCGCCATTTCCAAGCATGGGAACGATGCCGACATTTTCGCCGAGTCCCGAAGGTTGGCCGGAGCTTTGAAGCAGAACCACGTCCAGTTTGCCGTCACCATTGAAGTCCCCTGGTATTAATAGGTTCGAGGCGATGTTCGGGAGAGATGTAATTGTCGGTATTTGGAATGTTCCGTCACCATTGTTCTTTGCCTCCGCAAGATACCTGGATGGCGTTGCCCCATTTGTGGCAGCAAGGATCAGGGAGTCGCGGACGCCGACATTTCTGACGTCCTCAAACGCAATATCCCTGAGATCGATGCAGGGCACGCCGCATACACTGGAAGCCAATATCGGAGAACGCAAGGGGGCACCGAATTTCCCTGTGCCATCTCCCGGAAGCACCGTTAGTGACGTCGGGAGCGGGTATTGCGAGCCGATTTGAAGCGTAACCAGGTCTTTGTTGCCGTCTCCGTTCACGTCTACCGCGGCGAAGAACTCGCTGGCCGTGTCAGGAATCAAGTTTGGTTGCCCAGCGGTTAAATAGCCAAGGTAGCCTCCTGATGGTCCCCCGAAGGCGCCCTGGCCATTATTGACATACACGCTCACGGAGTCGCTCAATTGATTGGCGGTGATTATGTCGCCGTTGCCATTGTTTGCCAGGTCTCCCACCGCCACAGAAAACATGCCGGATTCGCCTCGGAAGGTGGTCGGCGAAGAAAAGTTTCCAGTGCCGTCGCCAAGTTGCACGCTGATCGAGTTTCCATCAGAAGTTTGGGATTCGGTGGAATCTGCATAGGCTATTCCGGAACTCACCAAATCTAATTTCCCATCGTTATTCAAGTCTGCTAAGGACGCAGCCCCGGCTACAATGCCCGTACCGAAGACCCGTGAGTTTGTCGAATCGAAGGTACCGTCACATAGACCCGGGAAGTATGTAGCGTTGCCGCCGGTGTCGAAAATAACTGCATCAATGCAGCCGTCATTATTGACGTCCCCGAGTGCCAAGGCAGTCGCCGCAACCGACAAACCAAGTGATTGGTAGACCGGGTTGCTGTTGTCCGTGTAGACCTCCTGGAAGAGTTTGAAGACACCATCGCCCCGATTGAGGTATGCGAGCACCCCCGCGGTGGCGCCCTGATCTTCATAGCTTTCGCCGTCGAGTCCGTAAACGCCAAGATTGAGCGATACAATGTCTGGGAGGCCGTCGCCATTGAGATCAGCGGCAGCTATCGAAACCGGTATGAAGTAGATGAGGCCAGCACCTTCGTCTCGAAAAACCGGATAATTCAATTTGCCGGTGCCGTCACCGTAAAAAAACGCGAGTCGGCCGGTCGTCTCCGTGTTCACAATGCCGGCAACAACATCCAGGTTGCCGTCTCCATCGAAGTCCGCAACGGCCAGACTGACTGGTGGGTTTGGTGCTGCGAATTGAAGCTCCGGCTGGAAGGTTCCGTCTCCGTTACCAAGCAGGACGGCGACCATGATACTGTCTGCTTCGGCGACCACCAGGTCAAGTTTCCCATCGTGATTCATATCGGCTGCAACGAGAGCGGCGGGCCCTAGCCCTCTCAGGGGCGCGATGATCGGGAGCTGGCTTGTTGCGTCGCCGTTGCCGAGATAAATCCAGATGGAGTTGTCGCCTCCGTTAGCTACAGCCCAATCCAGCTTCCCGTCTCCATTGAAGTCGCCGGTCACTACCGCTGTGGGGATGCTTCCCGCCGGCAAAGTCGGCCGGAAATTGAACCCAGCCGCCGGCGGCGTCGAGGTGGTTGACTGGATTTGAGTCGGACGATTAATGTCAGCCGCATGGAAGGGACCGGACGGCGTACGCTCTGCCAGGAGCCGGTCAAGATAGGCTCCTCCGACCTTGTGGGCGTAATTCCAGCCCATGAACTTCACAGGGGGTATCCGGGGTGCGGGCTTGGGTCGCTGGCCCGCTGTGCCAGGCGTAGCACCACCCGACGAGGAGGGGTTTGAAGGTGCCGGGTTAGTGCCAGGTGTGATCGTAAACTGAACTGCATTCGAGAATACGTTTCCAACACCATTCCCATTCCCGGCATTTTCGATCTGGATCGTTGCAGTGCCTGGCTCTGTCAAAAGAAAATCAGGAATTGGAACAATAATTTGATTGGGACTGACAAACACCAAACCACCATCAGGAGCACCGGAGACGACTGATTGTCCGGTTGGGCCGTTCCATACACTATCCGAGTACTGGTAGAAACCCGACCCATTGATCGTCATCAGGAAACCGAAGCTTCCCGCAGGAACGCTGGTTTGAGAAATGGAAGTGATTTGCGGGGCAAGCCCAATGACCGCGAGAGCGAATGTATCGGTTCCCCCTCCGGGGGCCGGATTCGTCACTTGAAGTGAGATCACGCCTCCAACAGCAGCGAATGCCGGCTCCGCTGCGGGAATGAGAACCTGCAATTGCGTGCTGCTAATATACGTTGTGGGAAAATCAAGGACTTGAGAGCCAGGAACGAAACCTGTCCCCGTGAGCATCACGATCTGGTCGGTTTCCCGCGAAGGCAAACTCGCTGGAGAGACGGACGTCACGATAGGAGCGGGATTCAGCGTGGGGTTCGTGGGTGCAATGCTCCAAAGAAGGGACATGCCGTTGTTCAACGTGGATTGATCGTAGCTCCATTGAATACCTACATCCTGATTGATTTGGATGCCGACTGTGGCTGAATTTCCATAGTCTTGATTAGAGCAGGTGCCACCGAAAACGACATTGGAATAATTGAACGCTACATTGCTGCTGCCCTCCGAAAATACCACCTCGAAGGTCACATTTGCGCTGGGATCGTTCAAACAGTCGTACGTCCTGACGTTTCGCCACTCAACTACAAATTGGCGATTCGGCTCAGCGCCGGTCACGCCCCAGAAGACGTTCTGATTGGATCCCTTGAGCGGGTAGAGATCCTGCCAGTACGGGGCGAGCAAAGTCACGACCGGCTGATCCTCGATAGGTGGAGGCGGACTAATCGGAATGTCAAAATGGGAAAGACTCCTGGGGAGCGATAGATTAATATAATCGCCAAATGGGTTCGTAAAACTGATTGTCCCATTGCTGCTCACGTACAAAGACGTAAAGTTTCCCCCTCCAAACAAGATTGGAAATGGCGAAGCTATCGTCGCAACGTCATCATCAGCCAAATTCAGGTTTGTGCCGGAGATCGTCACATATGGGGAATTTGATTCACCGACTGTGTAGTTAGAGAGAACGGTCACCTGTACGGGATCGCCGCTCGGAAAATTGAGCATATATGTGCCCATTCCGGTTGGAGTCCAATGCGCGGTATAGACTCCATCCCCTGCTGCCTGATCGTCGCCTGAACCGTCATCTACGAGACTAATTGTCTGTCCACCTGGCGATACTGTGACCACGACTGGGCCGGCGGGTTGGGAGCAGTTTATGTTGAGTGCAGCGAGCGTAATCGGCTGACCAATGGTTCCAGTTATAGAATCTACCGCGGGCAGGAGCCGGTTGGAAACGATAGTATTGGCACACGTCAATGCACCGTAAGCGTTCAAACGCTTTCCGGTGACGGTCGCCGATAAAGCAGGAAGAGTATCGCCGCCGGCCAAAATCAGATTTTTGATCGCACGCCAGTCCAGCATTGAATTGAAAGCGGCGAGTAATGCAGCAACACCGGCCACATGCGGGGTGGCCATGGAAGTACCATTTAGCACGGTGTAAGTGTTGTTCGGCGTCGTGCTAAGAATTTCCTGTCCGGGCGCTCCAAGAAATACGGTATGAAGTCCATAATCCGAAAAGTAAGCGAGATCGTCGAGGCGATCCGTGGCTGCGACTGAAATTACATTGGGGTAGAAGTAGCTCGCCGGGTAGATGGGAACAATATCGTTGTCTTCAAAATCATTCCCCGCCGCAGCTATGAAAAGGATCCCATCCCGCTGCTGTGCTTGTATAGCGTCACCCAGAGCTTGTGAAAAATCTCCGCCGCCCCAGCTATTACTGCTGGCAACCACGTTCACGCCAAGATCCTTCATCGCTTTCACAAAATCCAGGCATGTGACGGCATCGCCGACGGCTCCCGAACCGCTCGCATCGAGAAACTTGCAGGGCATGATCTGAACGGCCCAATTCACACCTGTTACGCCAATCTCATTGTTTCCGACTGCGCCGATTGTTCCCGAGACATGCGTACCATGTCCGTTATCGTCCAGCGGGTCGCATGTGCTCGCGACCACATTGAGTCCGTGCGTTCCCGCAGCACAATTGACCGATACCCCATTAAGCGTTCCCGAAAACCCGGATGTGTTAGTCCAGACATTGTTCGCCAGATCGGGATGGTTGTAATCGATTCCCGTATCAATCACGGCCACGACCACGCTCGAACTGCCTGTTGTTTGAGTCCAAGCTTGGGCCGCATGAATATCAGCTCCGGGCAGGCCGCCAAGCTGTCCTGTGCTTTGGAAATTCCATTGTTGGACAAATAAAGGATCGTTTGGCGTTTCAAGCGCATGGACAATGAAGTTTGGCTCTGCGTAGAGCACATTAGAATTTCGACGGTAGGTCGCAATTGCATTTTGAAGGTTCGTTCCTGCCGGAAGTTGCACAAGTTCAAGCCCTTCCACGCTGTCCCAAGATTTCACGATCTGAGCAGCCAACGCAGCATGAGCGGCTTGCATTATTGGGACTTGGGTGCCGGGACGAAAACGAACTAGGAGCTGGTCTTGCCGATACTTCGGTTGACCTACCCAATCCGCCTTTTGAACTACACGAATATTTGAAGTTGGTGGGTTTTGAGCGAAGACGTACTGGGAAGGAGCCAAATATGAAGCCAGCCCCATGAGGGTCAACCAACCCCTGCTCCGACGCATTGACACTACCCCCGTGATTCCGAATCCGAGCGTTAAGGGAACTCACAAACTTTGGCGCAATTAGCGACGCACATGTTGTTATCAAAACAGTGAATTATCAAGGATGGATCTGATAACAATGCAACCGTGACCTGCTGCGTGTCAAGGACTGATTTCTTTAGACAGTGATTCTGAGAATGTTTTATGCGGCGAACGCATACAGTTTGGCGAATGCCACAGGCGGCATGTTGAGCGCAGAATGAATCCGGGTGTTGTTGTAGTCCCACACGGTGCGATAGATCTCCGCCACTAGTTCCCCAAGCGTCTTAAAGCGGCTCGGATCTCCCAGGTCAACCTTGAACTTGTCGTAGAACGATTCCTGGTAGCCATTTTCCCAAGGGCACCCCGGGCGGCTCCGCGAAATCACGATGCCGCATTGATCCAGGATGTCAGTGAACGCCACAGCGTCATACTCTCTGCCGTTGTCGGAGTGGAATAGACCGACACCTCCTTCTCCTCAAACGTCGGCCAATCGCTCTCCTTCAGGCCATGGTCGACTTCGTATTCGTTCAAGAACGAGACAGCGTTGAGGAAATGATTGAACACTGTGCGGTCGCTGATTGGGAACCCATAACGATCTTTCGATTCGCGGAGGAAAGGCTTAAATCGAAGCACAACTTTCTTGTCGATGTCCTGAATGTATTCGACCCTTTCCGCCAAGCAGTATCTCAAGAGCAGGCCCGTCGAATCGCGGTAGCAGCGAAGCGTGTCCTCGCTCCATTTCTTCTCGTACGCCTTTCCGGTTGTCGGGTATTCCGTTATCGCCTCCGCAATTACAGTTCTGGAATCAGACCGTTTGCCGGCCGCCTCCGGCAGCGCAACCCCGTTTTGCTGCACATACAGACGGAAATTGCGGTCTTTCAAGATCACTAGCGCTTCGTTTAGCGTGGCCGCAGGATCGAGTTTGCGCTTGCCGTTGAGGAAGTAGCGGATACCGAATTGGAAAGCATCGGCATGGGGTTTCGGACTCCCGTTCTTGTGAAACTCAACCATCACCCAAGGGAATCCTTTGCTGCGGAGTCGCTGGTAGAGTCTTGCTTTAGGGTGTGCCATGTCTTCATCCTCAGCAGATAATACTGAGCGTTTTGGGAATTCAGCCGACCTA
>Ga0335085_10011213_pt1 | contig 13319 bp, 9 predicted proteins | sample Lox_Sample_45_FD_206712 | JGI IMG/M metagenome (GOLD analysis project Ga0335085, IMG submission 206712) | Soil microbial communities from Loxahatchee National Wildlife Refuge, Florida, United States - Lox_Sample_4.5 | ecosystem: Environmental > Terrestrial > Soil > Wetlands | place: USA: Florida...
CGATCCGACGTCCTTCGGCCTGGACGCGGCGCTGGTGGCCAGGCTGCTGCCGGACGGCGACCTGGAGGCGCTGCCGCGCCGGGCGTTCGCCTTCCCGGTGCTGCGCGGCATGTTCGGCGGCATCGACCTGGCCAGCCTGGATCCGGCCCTGCAGCGGGACCGGCGCACGCTGCTGGCCGCCGACCACAACGACGCCAACGGGCGGCCGAGCGGCCCCCTGCACCTCGACCGGCATCTGGTCCTGGCCGACCGGCTCTGGCGCGGCGACCCCCCGGAGCTGTGGGAGGCCGCCCAGCGGCTGCTCGACCTGGGCGAGGACCGGCATGCCGTACTGCACACGCTGATGTACGCGATCAGGGACGCGGGCAGCGACCCGGCCAGCCTGATCGCCGCCCTGCGCGACCTGCCCCCCGCTCCCCCGCTCTGAGCGCACCCGAGCCCACCGCCGCGCGACATCGGTGAAAGTTCGCTGCACACCCGACCGACTGCACTAAACCTTCACCCACACCCTGGACCGGGATGGACACCACGCCACCAGGGCGCCAGACGGGGTCCCGGACGGCCGCGCGCCGGCGTAGGTCAGCTGGGCCGGGGGGGGCCACCCTCCCCACCCCCGACGGCCGCGCGCCCGGGTGGGTCAGCCGGGGGTGCTGGCGTTAGGAGGGATGGGTGGGCTTAGCTGGACGCGGGGCCGGGGCCGGCCAGCTCACGGAACGCGCCGCGGAGATCGGCCGCGGAGACCGTGGTGAGGTCGGCCTGGGTGGCCGCGTCCTCCAGGTCCGCCACCCGCAGGTCGCGGGCGGCGCAGGCGCGCTCGAACAGGCTCCGGGCGAACCGGCCGTTGCCCAGCTCGTCGATCTGGCCGCGCTGGGAAGCCTCGGTGAAGATCTCCTCCAGCACCGGCAGTGCTTCCGGCTCGAAGCTGTCGCCGTGCTGCTCCGCGATCACGCCCGCGATCTTGCACAGCTCGTCCGGTGAGTAGCTGGGGAAGCCGATCCGGGCGCTGAACCGCGACGCCAGCCCGGGGTTGCTGCGCAGGAACCGGTCCATGTCGGCCGGATAGCCGGCCAGCACGATGACCAGCCGGTCCCGGTCGTCCTCAGCCCGCTTGAGCAGCGTGGCCACCGCTTCCGAGCCGTACGCGTCGCCGCCCGAGTAGCCCGTGTTGTACAGCGAGTAGGCCTCGTCGATGAACAGCACCCCGCCGAGCGCCGAATCGATCAGCTTGCCGGTCTTGATCGCGGTGGAGCCAAGGTGCTCGCCGACCAGGTCGGCGCGGTGCGCCTCGATCACGGCCGGCCGGACCAGCAGGCCCAGCGCGGTGAAGATCCGGCCCAGGATGCGGGCGACCGTGGTCTTGCCGGTCCCGGGCGGCCCGGTGAACACGAAGTGCCGGGCCGGCGGCTGGCTGGCCAGGCCCTGCCGCTCGCGCAGCCGGGCCACCCGGAGCTGGGCGGCGATCTCATGCACCTGCCGTTTGACCGGCTCCAGCCCGACCAGCTCGTCCAGCTCGGCCAGGGCGTTCTCCAGCGTGGGCGCCTCGGTGTAGCCGCGGAACCGGGCGGTCAGCTCAGCACCGGCCTGGCTCAGGTCGGCTTCCTCCAGGGTGACCAGCTCGGCCGGGGTGGGCTCGGCCCCGCCCGCCATCACCCGCACGTCGCGGGCCCGGCCCGCCTTCTCCAGCAGGCTGCGCACGAACCGGCCGTTGCCCAGCTCGTCGGCCAGCCGGCGGCGGCCGATGTCCTCCATCATCCGCCACAGCGCCGGGCGGGCGTCCGGGTCGAGGATCTCGCCGCGCTGCTCCAGGTACAGCTCGGCCAGCGCCATCAGCTCGGCCGGCGCGTAGCTGGGGAACTTCACCCGCAGCCCGAACCGCGAGTTCAGCCCGGGGTTGCTGGCCAGGAACGTCTCCATCTGCTTCTCGTAGCCAGCCAGGATGATGATGAACTCGGTGCGGTCATCCTCGGCCCGCTTGAGCAGCGCCTGGACCGCTTCGTGGCCGAACCGGTCGCCCTGGCCCTCGCTGTCGTTGACCAGGCTGTAGGCCTCGTCGATGAACAGCACGCCGCCCAGCGCCTGGTCGACCAGGCCATTCGTCTTGATCGCCGTGGCGCCGAGGTACTCACCGACCAGGTCGGCCCGCTGGGCCTCGATCACGGTGGGCGTGTCGAGCAGCCCGAACGCGTAGAAGATCTTGGCGACGACCCGGGCCACCGAGGTCTTCCCGGTGCCCGGCGGGCCGAGGAAGACGAAGTGCTGCATCGGCTTCTCGGCCTTGTAGCCGGCCAGCTCGCGCCGGCGCGCCGCCTCGACCGACGCGGTGATCTGCCGGATCTGCTCTTTTACCGACTCCAGGCCGACCATGTTGTCCAGCTCGGCCATGGCCTGGGCCAGCGTGATCTCAGGCTGCTGCGGGTCCGCGCTGGCCCGGTCCGAGTTGCCCGCGGCATCGGCCGGACGCATCGCGCCCTCCGCGGTCTGCAGCACCCGGGGCGCCTCGCCGGCCGGTTGCCCCTTGCGGGCCACCCCCGGCTGCCCGGGGCCCGCCTGACCGGGGCGGCGCGGCGGCCTGGTCGTCGTGGCCGGGCCACCGGCCAGGTACGGCGCGGCCAGCGCGCTGGTCCGGCTCTGCTGGCGGTTGAGCGCCCGGGCTTCCTGCTGGGCTTTGCCGAGCCGCCAGCCGACCACGATCAGCGCGAGCACCCAGGCGATGGCGTAGCTGATCACCGGCTGCCTGGGCGCCACCCACCAGGCCAGCAGGGCCGGGGGCAGGGCCCAGGCCGTGGTCCAGGCCACCGTGCGGCACGGTACGTACGTGCGGGTGAGCGCCTTGATGTGCGCGGCCGCCACGGCGGCGCACGGGAGCAGCAGCAGCGGCACGATCCCCGCACCGATCCGGTTGGTCACTCCGCCCACGACGAGCACCGCGGCCAGCCCCCAGGCGCCCACGAACACCGAGGCGGCCACCGACGTGCTGCCCCGCCAGACGGCCACCGGACCGTAGCCGATGGCGATGACCAGGAGCAGATCGAGCGCCCTTGGGCCGAGGCTGAAAGTCAGCACGACGATGATCAACACGGCTATGACCAGCAGGATCTTCACCGGCAGTGGTGCAGCGCCGATGGCCTGGCGGGCGCGCGCAAGCCGTTCCTGCGCCATTCGCCTGCCAGGCAGGGACCCGTCGTCTGGCCGCATCTCGCTCCCTCGTGCCGTTCTCTGTATAGCGCATTACCACGCGCTTACAGCGACACACAACCAGATACCAGCAGAGAATGGCCAGGCCAGATTCTGCCCCGCGGGCCACCAGCGGCAGCGGCTGGTAGCCAGTAGCGGTCGGCGCCGCCGACCATGCCAGGGTAATGGCCAGTCCGCGCGCAGCACCGTTACCGTGCCCGCTCATGGCCACGAAGACGGTTCTGACCTGGCCGTTCTCTGGTCAGATGAGTTAACGCGGCGGCGGCGTGGTGCGGCGCTGGCGCTGGCCGCCGCCAGGCCCCGCTCCGGGATCAGGCCTCCAGCCCATCCACGAACGAGTAGGGCGGCCACGGGCCGTTCACTTCGGCCCGCATGCCCACGCCCGCGCCGGTCAGCGTGTGTGCCACAGCGGCGAACTCGGTCGCCATGTCGGCGCGCAGCAGGTAGGCGCTGTTCAGCACGAGCCACTCGGCACGCTCGGTCAGGTGGGGGTCCTCGGCTGGCTGCCGCCTGGAATCGACGGCGAAGTCGCTGAGCGCCGCGTCGATCGCGTCGGCCACGTCCTCGGCGTGCTCGACCGCGTCTGCCGGGCCGGCCGCGCCGTATATCTGCACACCCCATTCGACCGTGTCGCGGAACCGGTCCAGCAGGCCGGCGAACTCGTCCCGGCGCCAGGCCAGCAGGGCCCGCACGGTCTCGTCGTCCGGATGCACGGTGGCCAGCCGGAGCGGCAGCACCGGCCCGCCACCCGCCGCGGCGCCCGCGATGACCCGGTGATGCGCACGGCCGACCCGCTCGATGTTGTCCAGGCCGCCCAGCAGGCTGGACAGCGCCTGCTCGCCGAACGCCGCGGCCTCGACGGTGCCGACCACGGCGGTGAGGCCCGCCTCGCTGACCGGCCGGACCGCTTCCCCGCCTACCCCGGTCAGACCAGCAAGCCGGCCCGGGCTGAAATGGTCGGTGATCGCGTACACCCAGACCACCGTTTCCGGGGCCCAGCCTGTGTACGGCTCACCCAGCCGCAGCCTTGGTCCGGCCGACAGGCCATCGGGGGTCATCAGGGTCGGTGCCATCTCACTCCTTCCGGGCAGCGTGCGGTCCCTGTCACGCATCCGGCCACGGGCACCGATCCGGCCGCCCGCGCCGCTGGTTCACGGCACCATTGCTCGGCGAGAGCACGGGCACCGCGGCACGGCGGGTGGTGAGCCTGCTCTGGCCAGCAGCCAGCCGGGCGGGACGGCCTCTCGCTAACCCCCCAGCGTGGCCGCCCACAGCCAGCCGTACTGGCCAAACAGCGGGCAGATCATTTATCCGTAATCTGCGGCTCCCCCACCGCACGCCCCGACATTACCGTGCCTCCGTAGCTGATTAGGCCGGCTCGCCCCGATTGAGCTAGTCCTTAATCACTCAGACCGGGGCAGATGTGGGCTGGATCACACCCGGCTGGGCCACTATCCCTGTCCTCCGGTGAACGGATCCAGCACACGCACCCCGGTTGGCGCGACGTCGGTGACGTTGCGGGTGACCAGCGTCCAGTCATGAACCAGTGCGGTCGCGGCCAGCAAGCCATCCACGACGGGCACAGGTTCCGGGACGTTGAGCCGTCCCCACGCGTCGGCGATCTGGACGCTGACCGCGACGATGCGGTCGGCGTAGCTGTCAGCCAACTGGCTGAGCCAGTACTCAAACTTCTCGGCCTGTCCTGGGTCCCGCCGGGCCAGCCGGGCGACGCCCTGCCTGATTTCACCGATTACCAGCACACTCAGGAACAGCCTGTCCGCAGGAACGGAGGCGAACCAAGTGACGACGCCACGGTCGGGTGCCTTCTTCCGGATCTCCGACACGACGCTGGTGTCGAGGAGGAAGCTCACTCGGCATCCACCTCGGCCCGCCGGGCGGGCTGGGCCGGCCGACTGATTTCCAGGTCCACGTCAGGGGCCGACTGCAGGAACTCCTTGAAGTCGGGCCCGGCCTCCTGCAGGTGCCAGTACTCGGCAATGCTGATCACAACCGCCACCTCCTGGCCATGTCTGGTGACGAACTGCGGCCCGTCGGCCTCGACTGACCTGATGAGCTCGCTGAAGCGCTGCTTGGCTTCCTGAAGCTGCCAGTGATCATGCATGCCGCCTCCGTCTCTATCTAGACAGCCTAGACAGAATTTGAGGCGGCGGTCAGACCGCGGATGGGGCCCCCGTTGCCCAGGGGACCCATCCGGTACAGCTATTTTCGAGCTGGCCAGGCCCGCTGATGCTGGCGCAGTGCATTTATTCCGAGTGTGCGGTATTCCTCTAGTCTCAAGGCGTTATGCGACCAGGATCCTTGCGCCGAGATCGGCGGTTTCAAGGCCGGTGATGGCGTGGTTGCGGGCGGCCCACCGGCCCGAGTCGAGGTCGGCGCGGAGCGCGTTCACGGCTTGCTCCTCTGCGAGGGGACCGACTCGCGTCCAGACCGAGACCGCGCGCCGGACGGTGGGCTGGAGGTAGGCGGCGGGGCGTCGCCAGTAGGCGTGAAAGAAGCCATCGGCGCAGTCCCACGGGATTGCCACCGGTTCCATGCGAGCGCCGATCGCCTCAGCCCGTTTCGTGAGCGTCGGGCCGTGGACGAGGTCAGCGAACTCCCGAAGGTAATCGCGAGTGAGCCAGAACTCATCATGCCGCGTGGTGTCGAACTGGAACACCACAACACGGCGGGCAACGCGCAGCATCTCCCGCAGGCCCGCGATCGGGTCAGGCCAGTGGTGGTCGGACAACACGGTCATCGCGGCGTCGAAGGACTTGCCGGCGAACGGAAGACTCCCGGCATCGGCGGCCAGGCACCTAGCCGCGCTCTGGGGCCGCCGGGCACGCATGACGGCGGACGGTTCCACTGCGGTCACATCGCGATCGGGCGGTTCGTAGGAACCAGTGCCGGCACCGACATTCAGTACGGTGCGAGCGTCTCCGAGAGCGGCCCAGATCCGTGCCGCGATATGCGGGTCAGTGCGGCGGGTCGCGGTGTAGGCGGACCCGATCTGGTCATACAGATGCGGAGGTGCAGGCATGCTGAACACGGTGATCCCTTCTGGTCGCCACCACTCTGGTTGGCGCCAGGTCCGATCCTTCACCTTGCCGCTGGATCTGGGTAACTCCTGACACGAAGTCCTGTGCATTCGCTGCTGGGTGCAGCTCTTCTGAAGGGACCTGATGACCAGCAGGTTTGCCTGATTTCCGGTTGACCGCTGTCGATGAACTCGGCAGGGCACGGAAGACTCTTGTCATGCCCGAAACCACGGCCCGGCACCCGGCCAGCAGCCCGACCGTGACCGCAGCAGGCAACCCAGTGTCACCAAAACGTCAAGCCTGCAAAGGACTCTAACCCCCCGTCCCCGTGCACCGTCAGTGGAATATCCGGTCGAGCGGCCGTTACCCGGGTGACAGGATGCGACCCGTGACGGATACGGCGGCCGTGCTGCGGCTCTTCGACGAACTGGCCGGCGAGTACGACCAGCACATCCCGTTCTTCGCGCCCTTCGGCCGCGACCTGGTCGCCTGGTGCGACCTGCGGCCGGGCCAGCGGGTGCTGGACATCGCCGCCGGGCGCGGCGCGGTCACCGGCCCCGCCGCCCAGGCGGTGGGCCCACGCGGCGCGGTCCTCGCCATCGACGGCTCGCCGAACATGCTCCGCGCCCTGGCCCGCGACTTCGGTGACGTGCCGCAGATCGAGACCCGGGAGATGGACGCACACCACCTCGCCTTCCCCGATGCCTCCTTCGCCGCCGTGACCTGTGGGTTCACCTTTCACATCGTCAACGATCCCCAGCAGGTCATTGCCGAGGCCCACCGGGTGCTCCGCCCTGGCGGCCTGCTGGCGTTCTCCACGCCGGGACCGGGGAAGCCGGATAGCCGCTGGGACTTCGACGAACTGGTACGGGACTTCGGGGAGCGCGCCAGCCCGGAGCGAACCCCCAGGATTTTCACCCCGCCGCCGCGCCCGCTCCCCGAGATCTGCGCGGACGCCGGCTTCACCGCCGTCGAACAGCGCTCGGTCCAGCGCTCCTTCGACTTCCGCGACCCGCAGCACTACTGGGACCACATGATGTCCCACGGCTACCGGGGCTACGTCTACTCGCTGGGCCCGACGCTGGCCGGCGAGTTCCGCACCAGGCTGTTCGCGGCCCTGGAGCAACTTCAGGCCGACGGCGGCGGCATCACCGCCAGCTTCGGCGCCGTCTTCGCCCGCGCCCGCAAGCCCGGCGTCGGCCAGGCACAGCCCCCGAACTGCTAGCTCGGCGGCAAGAGGGCCGAACGCCCCTGGCGATCACCCACGAGACCCCGGACTTGTGGGGATTCCGTGGAGACCGGACAGCGTGCTGGTAGTCGGATTTCTCGTACTGAGGCCGCGCTCCGCGACGCACTCGCCGGGAACGCCTGGATGCCGCCGCTTCCAGAGATCGCCTGACCCTGCCTCACGAGAGTCACGCAACGCGACGAGCAATAACACTGCCGAGGCAGCCTGAATGCTCACCTCTTATCGTGTCTGTTTCAAGCGCAGGCCAGTGATGGTTTGCGGTCTCGGCCATGGCAAGTCCAATGCACTCGCGCACCTGCCCGTGCGCGGCCCTTCCGGGAAGGTTCACGCGTAGCTGTGTGCCTGGTCGGGGTAGTGCTGGCTCGCGACCTCCGTGACGTACTGGCGGGCGGCGGCGCGCAGGCTGCCCCGGGTGTCGGCGTAGCGCTTGACGAACCGGGGCGTCCGCCCGGCGGTCAGCCCCGCCATGTCCTGCCAGACCATGATCTGCGCGTCGCAGTGCGGGCCGGCTCCGATTCCCACTGTGGGGATGCGCAGCGCCTCCGAGACCCGCCGCCCGAGCTCGGCGGGCACCGATTCCAGGACGACCGCGAACGCGCCGGCCCGCTCCAGCGCCCGCGCGTCGGCCAGCAGGTCTTCCCCGGCGTCCCCGCGGCCCTGCACCCGGCGCATGCCGCCGAGGATGTTGACGCTCTGCGGCGTCAGCCCGAGGTGTCCCATCACCGGGATGCCCGCGCCGGCCAGCATCCCGACCTGGGGGAGCACGCTGCGGCCGCCTTCCAGCTTGACCGCCTGCGCGCCGCCTTCCTTCAGATGCCGGACCGCCGCCGCCAGGGCGGCCTCTGCCCCGGACTGGTAACTCCCGAAGGGCAAGTCGGCCACCACGAGTGCCGTCCTGGTCCCGCGTACTACTGCCTGGACCATCGGGATCAGCTGGTCCATCGTCGCCGGCAGCGTGTCCCGGTAGCCCAGCACCATCTCCGCGCTGGTGTCGCCGACCAGCAAGGCGCGGACCCCGGCCTGCTCGAACACTCCGGCTGTGAGCGTGTCGTAGCTGGTCAGCATCGCCCACCGCTCAGCTCGGTCCGTGGCTGCCTGAAGGTCGCGGATAGTGATTCGCCGGTGATCCGGCCATCCGGTCATGCTGGACATGGGTATCCCTTCCGGTCGCCACCGTCATGGTTGGCGCCGGTTCCATCCTGCACGAGGCAGCCCCGGCGCGACAGGCCCTCCCTCGCGCGCTGGCCGGCTGTCTCGCGGGAACCGATCATCTGGGCGCACCAGCCCAGACCGCCGCCGACAGACGCTAGCCGCCCTGCTCAAAGACGCAGGAGGGGGGTCCGGGTATCCCCGGACCCCCCTCCTGACCTGCGACTACGTCATGCTGTCGCGCAGGACGATTGTTGCACCTGATGCAACTCGCGGCCTTTGCTGGCGCAGAGTACTTATTCGGACGGTGCGGTATTCCTCAGTCAGGTCCACGCCGACCAGCCCGCTCAGTCGGCTCAGGCCGGGGTGACGTCAGACATGGATGACTGCGACGCGTTGCGCCTTCGGGTGCCCTGGTTCTTCAACCAGCCTGCTCAAATCGTCCGGGTCGCTGGTCAGCAGCACGACTGGGCGTTCCAGTTCTAGTGCTGTCGCGGCAACCACCGCGTCGATAGCGCAGCGATGACCCGAGAGTCCCGTCGCCCCGAGCAGTTCGCCGGCGTGGCGCGCGATCTCGGGACTCACCGGCACGACCGTGATCCTGGATAGCACCCGGTGCACAGCCGCATCACGCGGACCGCCCCTCAGTACCTCGGTTAGGGTGATCGCGCTGACAGCAACCCGCGCGCGCCGAGCCACAGCAGTCTCCAGGTGCGCACGGGCACGTGAGTCACCTGCGGCAAGCTTCGATAGTCCTTCACTGTCGAGGACCAGGGTTCCGCCCACCGCTACTCGTCGCCCGGCCACGCGGCCCGCGCCTCCGCCAGATCGCTTTCCGGAACTGGCCCGTGCTCAGAGGCAAGCAATTCCAGCAGCTCGGTGAGCAAGTCCAGCTCGAACTGCCGGGCAACAGCCTCAGTCACGTACTGGCTGAACTTGCCGCGCCCGACCCGCTGCTGGACAGCCGTGGTGAGGTCTTCTGGCATAGAAACGCTGACTTTGCGGGCTGGCCCAGCGTGCTTGATCTGCGCAACCATGTCGCCGATGACGACATCCGGCAAGCGCGCTCTGGAACTGCCCTGCCCAAACGCAAGCAACTGGACGAGCCCTGCGGGCCAACCTAGCTGGTCAGGGACGGGGAAGGCGGCCATGGCCTCGGCGGCCCGCCTGACGTCGTCCCCCAACCCGTGTGACGTGAACAGCCTGGCCAGCTCAGCAGGCGCACGCAGGTCGAGCACACGGACCAGCTGGATCATTTCCTGCAGCTGCTCGTCGTGCTCCTCTTCGCGGACTGGATCAGCGCTCATGGACATATGCTACCAGTGGTAGCAAGGTTGCTCAGCTTCTGCCAACCGCCGCGATCCCCAGCTCTGTCGGTCCCAACGCACGAACAGCCCGGAGCGATGGCTCCAGCGGCTCTTCTCAAGCACACACTGTTGCATTTGATGCATCAGACGGGTTCCGTAAAGCTGCCCCAGGTGGGGTGCGTGCGGATGCCCGCACCCCCCTGACCAGCTAGTTCCCCGTAGTTGAGGACCCTTTTTACTGGCGCAGCGCACTTATTCGGAGGTGCGTGTCAACTGTGCGGTATTCCTCAGCTGCCCCCTGGGCTCATCTCAGTGTCAGGGCAGATCGGACCGGCTGCCTGAGTTGATGCAGTTCTTCAGAGGACGCTCCGCGCCCTAGGAGGGCGAAGGCGCGTGCGGCTGGGTAGGTAAGGGCGTCAACGCAGACGCTGACGGCGGTGTCGGCGGCACGTGAATACGCGTGCCGTTGACAGGCGGCGTTGACCGTGGCCACGGGAGCACGCGGGACCCAGACGGTCTGCCCGTCAGGTCGCTGGATTTCCTCGTAGGAGTACTGGATCCGCCAGAGTTCAGCGTGGGATGCGCCGCAGTAGTAGGCGTATGGTCCGGCCGCCGGATCTTGTCCGATCTGTTCCATGAACGCCTTGACCCTGGTGGTGTAGTCGAACGGCATCTGGTTCTCGCAGCCGATCCAGTTGCCTTTGGAGCTGAGCATGGGGACCAGCCCGAGCTCGCCCTGGTAGAAGTCATCTAGTTCTTTGACCAGTGCTCCATAGCCGACCGCTGTCGGCAGTCCCATCTTCCCGGCTGTCTGCTCGAGGCGGCCGGCGCTGCTGCGCCGCAGGACGTAGAGGCGGGCAACGCGGGCACGGCCGCCGAGCCCTGGCTCGAGCAGCCACCATGCCTGGGCGGCAGCTTCAAGCACTCCCCTGGCCTGGGCGTCCAGGGCGAGGGTGGAAGTCGCACGGGATTCCAGCAGCACGTGGATGGCGTCGGCGTTCTGGATGACCGTGTCGATCAGCATCCCTGATACCGGGAAGACGGTGGAGAGCGGGCTTTTGCCCCAGAGGCCGCCATCAGTGCGAGGCAGAGCTGAGGTTACCTTCACCTCGTTTTCTGCGTCTGAATGCCAGGTCGGCGTCCAGGCATCGGGGATGCGTCGGCGGACTGTGCTGAGGAGCTTGCCGAGAGCGGCGTGCATCCGGCGGACATCGCTGAGGTCGATCGGTGGGTAGGTGGTGGTCACAAGACTCCTGCTGTGCGGATGGGCTGGGTTGGATCAGGCAGTTGGGCAGCGGAATCTGCTGCTGAGGTGCTCATTGAGGGGTTTCCGGACTCCGCCGCGATGTCCGCAGCTCGCTCACGGATGTAGGTGGTCCAGTCTCGTTTGGCCCATCCGGACCAGCGTTCGGCGGTGCTGATGCTGATGCCGGTCAGGTCGGCCAGCACCGAGGCGGGCAGCTCCGCGGCCAGGGCAAGACGCCCGGTGTTGCGTCCGCTGTGGGCGTTGATGCCGTAACGGTGGAGGCGGACGCCGAAAAGGACGTCCACGGCCGGGCGGGCCGGGCTCTGGCCGGGGAAGAGCCACGGCATCGGGGTTCCCAGCCGGCCGAGCGTCCATCGTGGCTCATCCTGATCACGTAGCTGGCGAACGAGGTGCGCCAGCCGCGGTGGCAGCATGAGGCGGTGCCCGTCGATTGCCAGCCAGGTGGCCTGGCCATCCTCGATCACATCGTCCCTGGTCATCTGCGTGATGCGGCTGACCAGCATCCCGAATAGCAGTACGAGCGCTCCCCCGGCCCGCAGGTCCAGTGGCATGGTCTCGTCGGTGAGGCACCGGTCGAGCTGCTGGATGTGGTCGCTTTCAGCCAGCAGCCGTGCCGGTTCCTGGCGCGGGGGAAGCGGCACGGTCAGTTCGCCGGCCAGGCCGCGGCGGCGTGCCCACTGGAGGAAGTAGCGCACGGCCCGGCGGGTGGTGGTGCCCTCGGCGAGCCACCGGTCCAGGTCCGCCTGCGTGAGGTCGCTCAGGGCCTGGCCGTGGTGGTCCAGCCAGGACAGCAGGTCGAGGGCGGCCAGGACACGGGCCCGCGCGAAGTCGGCCGATCCCCGGGTGAAGGTCCGGCGGGCGGCATTCCGGCGGGCGCGGCGGAGCACGAACCAGTGCATGAAGGGCCTGACCAGCCGGGCATGGTGGGCTGGCTTGTCGTGCAGCACGTGCTCCAGCCAGGGCGCCAGGCGTTCCAGGTGCTCATTGCGTGCGGGCAGGACACCTGAGCTAACCAGTACTTCCCTGACATAGCGCAGGGACTGGTCCTGCGGCAGGCTATCGAGCAGCTCGTGGGAGATCGGGTCGCCGGTCCTGGCCAGGTTGCCGAGCAGCCGGGCTGACCGGCTCGCGCCCAGCCACTTCACTACGGTGGCCGGGTTGGTGACCGTGGTCAGCGCGTCCAGCAGGGGATGCAGCTGGGCGGGGATGTCCCGGCCGGGGCCGGCGAGCAGGATCCGGGCACGCTCGGCCAGGATGCAGTAGAAACAGCGGCCGCCGCTGTGGATCTGCCCGGCCCGGCCGCACTCGCGGCAGGCGTAGTCCAGCCCGGGAGCCCCGGCGCACGGACCGCAGACCGGCCTGGCCTGCCCGTCCCGGCCGACCAGCGGCCGTACCGCTCCGCAGCCTGCGCATTCGGCGGGGTGGCGGCGGACATGCTCATAGCAGCCGACGCAGACCGGCCCGGCGGGCCATTCCGCCTGGACCGGCCGGTCGCGCCGGCACCGGAAACACGGCCGGGGAGGGCGGGCCCGGCAGGTGCGGCAGATCGGGCTGCCCGAGGAGATCCGCTGGCAGGGCCGGGTTTCCCCGCAGGCCGAGCAGACCGCCATCGCGCCCTGGTAGCAGCTGTAACACAGGTCCGGGGCAGTTGCTGTTGCCCGCCTGGCGATCTTCCGGGTCTGGCCGCAGCGGCCGCATGGCCGCTGCGGAGCCTGGTAGCACGAGGCGCAGACCGGCCCGGCACCGGTGGTCCCGGCAACCGTGCGCTGCTGGCCGCAGGCCGAGCAGGTGCGGGCCGGGCGGGTCGCGCAGAACTGGCAGCGGGCGGTGCCGTCGGGCATCCGGGCGGCTGCCCGGCGCTTCCGCCCGCACCCGCTGCATTCCGTCACGACCTGCTCGTCCTTGTCGTAGCAGGCCGAGCAGATCCCGCCCTCGGGACGCCGGGCACTGATCCGCCTGGACCGGCCGCACCGGGCGCACGTTCCGGTGCTGTCGCGCGCTGCGCAGGTTCCGCAGACCCGGCCCGAGGCGGTCGCTCGCCGCAGGTCGGTGGTGATCTTGCCGCACCTGGCGCATGCCGGGACCGCGACTGCCTGGTATCCGGCCTCGGTCAG
>Ga0335085_10011214_pt1 | contig 13318 bp, 14 predicted proteins | sample Lox_Sample_45_FD_206712 | JGI IMG/M metagenome (GOLD analysis project Ga0335085, IMG submission 206712) | Soil microbial communities from Loxahatchee National Wildlife Refuge, Florida, United States - Lox_Sample_4.5 | ecosystem: Environmental > Terrestrial > Soil > Wetlands | place: USA...
CGGGGGCAGAGGCTGCGGGCGGCAAGAGATCCCTGCCGCGCGTGGGGGTGTGCGTGCCCGCTCTTCCGGGGGCCGCGGCTTCTAACATGCGGAAAGGGCCGGATCAAGGTGGGTAAAGGCGTTCCCTCCCCGCGCCGGGTTCCGGACAGGCCGGCAAGGGTAGCGCCGCTGGCACGCCGGCTGCTGTGCCCCGTCGCCGGCGTGGGGCGTTCGCCGGGTGCGGCGGCTCCGGGGAGACGGGATGACGGGGGCGGCGACGTGGGGAGCGGGTGTCTCGGCTCCGGCAGACCGGGGGGACGGGCCGGCTGGCCGTCGGAAGGCGGCCAGCCGGCGGCGTTCGCTGGCGCTCCTGCTCGCTTTCGCTTCCGGCGCGAGCGCGGCCGGCGCGGGCCTCGGCCTGCTCAAGCAACCGGACCCGGATCGTCGCCTGGACGACGCGGTCTTCACGGCCGCGGCAGCGGTGGAGAGCGCGCGCCAGGCGGAAGCCCGGGCGCAGCGGGCAGAGAAGGATCTCGCTTCCGCCCAGGTCCGCCTTCGCGCCCTGGGCGCAGCGGGCGCCGACCAGGAGCTGGCCGACTCCCGCGAGGCGGAGCGCGTGGGTGTGCCGCGCCTTCTCAAGACCTCCACCGCCCTCTGGGGCGACGAGCGGCGCCGGGTGCTGGCGGCCATCGTGCGCGAGTCGCGCCGCAACGGGCTCGATCCGGCGCTGGTGGCGGCGGTGATCCAGGTGGAATCGCGCTTCGACCCTTACGCGATCTCCGGGGTGGGCGCGCGCGGGCTGATGCAGCTCATGCCGCCCACCGCGCGCTGGCTGCTGGAGAAGGAGGCCGGCCGGACCGACCTCAAGCCGGCGCACCTCTTCGATCCGGTCCTGAACATCGAGCTGGGCACCGGATACCTGAAATCCCTGATGGACCGCTTCGACGGCGACCTCACCCGCGCGCTCATCGCCTACAACGCGGGGCCGGCGGTGGCCCAGGGGCTGCGACGAGGCACCCGCTCCTGGCGGCGGCTGGAGATCTATCCGCGCAGCGTCCTCGCGGAGTACCGGGCGCTGCTCCTCGAGCCCGAGCAGGTCGCCGCCCGCTAGGTCGAGGCTCGGCGCCGCCGCGTCTGGTGGACAACGTACCTCCTCACAGGAGGCAACGAATCCATGGACAAGAAGAACGTCGAAGGCGGAATGGACCGGATCAAGGGCCGCGTGAAGGAAACCGTGGGAGTGGCCACGAACGACCGCGACCTGGAGGCGGAAGGCAAGGTCGACCAGCTCAAGGGCAAGGTGAAGGACGCGGCCGGCAACCTGCGCCAGGGCATCAAGGACAAGCTGGACAACCTCGATCGCCCCGAGTCCGAAAAGAAGTAGCCCGCTTTTCAGGCGGCGGCTGGAAAGAGCAGCCAAAGCGCGCCGTCGCGCTCCTCGATGCGCCCCCCGTGGGCCTCGAGGATGCGCGAGGCGAGGGCGAATCCGAGGACGGCCCCGGCGGTGTCGCCGCTGGGCCGCTCCTCCGGATCGGGGGGAATGACCGGCGCCGGGGGCTTCTCCGCCCGGATGCAGAGGGCGGCGCTCTCCCGCTCGTGGCGGATCGCCAGGGAGAGGCGCTGGCCGGGAGAGCCGCGCGCCATGTGCTCGAGGGCGAGGCGGACCGCGCGCCGCAGCATCTCCGCGTCCCCGGCGGTGATCTCGTCGCCGGTTTCCACCTGCCATCCGGCGGTGGCGATTCCGTCCTTCTCCGCCAGCACCCGCATCGAGCCTTGCACCAGCTCGCCCAGGCTCATGCGGTCGCGCTTCAGATCGTAGCCCTGCTCCAGCAGGCGCTCGATGGTGAAGAAGTCGTCGATCAAACGGCGCATGCGGCGCAGCGCCCGCAGGCTGACGTCGAGCATCTTCTCCGCCCGATCGCCGGCGCGGTCCTCCGGGCCCATCCGCTTGAGCAGGTCGCAGGACCAGAGGGCGGTGGCAAGCGGGTTCTTGATCTCGTGAGCGACGAAGCCCAGGTACTTCCCCCGCTTCCGTGGCTCCGCCATCGGCGGAACGTAAGCGCAGCCGCAAGAGTACGCAAGCGGACGCCTGCTCCAGAGTTACCGGCGCGGCAGGGGAGCGTCCATGGAGATCTTACCGGTTTGGCACCGTCCATCGCCGTCCCCTCCGTCAAGCCCCTGTGAACGCGCGTTCCTCCGCGACTGGCATCGCCCTTGCTGATGGCAAGCGCAGCAGATCAAGCCCAGGAGGATGCAATGCAACCGTCTGCCCTGCCCTCGAGCACCGGCTCGCTCGCCATGTACCTGGCGGAAATCAACAGGTACCCGCTCCTCACCGTGGACGAGGAGCAGCGCCTGGCCCGGCTCTACGCCCGGAGCGCCGACCTGGACGCGGCCCACAAGCTGGTCACCTCCAACCTGCGCTTCGTGGTCAAGGTGGCCTACGAGTACCGCAGCTACGGCATCAAGATGGCCGACCTCATCCAGGAGGGGAACATCGGCCTGATGAAGGCGGTGCAGAAGTTCGACGCCGACAAGGGCATCCGCCTGATCTCCTACGCGGTGTGGTGGATCCGCGCCTTCATCCAGAACTACATCCTCAAGAGCTGGAGCCTGGTGAAGCTCGGGACCACCCAGGCGCAGCGCAAGCTCTTCTTCTCCCTGGCGCGCACCCGGCGCGAGCTGGAGCGCTTCGACGGCGCCACCGGCGACGTGCAGAAGGCCAGCGAAGGCGCCATCGCCCGCAAGCTGCGGGTGAAGCCGGGAGAAGTGCTGGAGATGCAGCAGCGGATGGAAGGCCGCGACCTGTCGCTGGACGCGCCCATGGGAGAGGAGGGCGGCTCCTCGCACGTCGACTTCGTGATGGACGGCGCCGACCTGCCCGACGCGGAGATCGCCGACCAGGAAGAGCGCCACATCGTCCAGGAGCGCGTGCTCGAGGCGCTGGGCCGGCTGGACCCGCGCGAGCGCTACATCATCGAGCAGCGGATCATGAACGACAAGCCCATGACCCTGAAGGAGCTGGGCGAGCACTTCGGCTTCTCCCGGGAGCGGGCCCGGCAGCTGGAGATCCGCGCCAAGGCCAAGCTGGAGTCCGAGCTGGGCGAGCTGATGGACGAGCTCTTCCCCGACGAGGAGCGCCTCCCGGTCGCCGAGACGGCTTGATTACTTCTTCGCTTTCGGGAAAGCCGACTTGCCCGCATAGCGCGCGGACAGCCCCAGCTCCTCCTCGATGCGCAGGAGCTGGTTGTACTTGGCGATCCGATCGCTGCGGCTGGCCGATCCCGTCTTGATCATCCCGCATTCGCAGGCCACCGCCAGATCGGCGATGAAGGAGTCCTCCGTCTCGCCCGAGCGGTGGCTCATGATGGTGCGATAGCCGTTGAAGTGCGCCAGGCGCACGCAGTCCATCGTCTCCGTCAGGGTGCCGATCTGGTTCACCTTGATGAGGACGGCGTTGGCCACGCCCTGGTCGATGCCCTTCTGCAGCCGCTCGGTGTTGGTGACGAAGAGGTCGTCGCCCACCAGCTGCAGGGTGGCCCCCAGCCGGTCGCTGAGGAGCTTCCAGCCCTCCCAGTCGTCCTCGCCGTAGCCGTCCTCGATGGAGACGATGGGGAAGTCCTTCGCCCAGGATGCGTAAAGCTCTGCCAGCTGCGCCCGGTCCAGCGTCTTCCCCTCGCCCTCCAGCACGTACCTGCCGCCCTCCTGGAATTCGCTGGCCGCGCAGTCGAGCGCCAGCACCAGGTCGGCGCCCAGCTTGTAGCCCGCCTTCCCCGCCGCTTCGGCGATGGCCTCCAGCGCCTCGCGGTTCGACTTCAGGCTGGGGGCGAATCCGCCCTCGTCGCCCACGCCCGTGAAGTAGCCCCGGCCCTTGAGCACCCCCTTGAGGGCGTGGAACACCTCCGCTCCCATGCGCAGCGCCTCGGCGAAGGTAGGCGCGCCCCAGGGAACGATCATGAATTCCTGGATGTCGACGTTGGAGTCGGCGTGCGCCCCGCCGTTGAGGATGTTCATCAGGGGAACGGGGAGCGTGCGCGCGTTCACCCCGCCCAGGTAGCGGTAGAGCGGCGCCCCGGCGCTGGCGGCGGCGGCGCGGGCGGCGGCCAGCGAGACCCCGAGGATGGCGTTGGCCCCCAGCGACTTGCGGGTGGGGGTGCCGTCCAGCTCCACCATCATCCGGTCGAGGCTCTCCTGGTCGCGGGCGTCCATGCCCAGGATGCGCGGCGCGATCCGGCTGCGGACGTTCTCCACCGCCGTGCGCACGCCCTTTCCCCCGTAGCGGCCCTTCTCCCCGTCGCGCAGCTCGTGGGCCTCGTGCTCCCCGGTGCTGGCGCCGGAAGGAACGGCCGCGCGCCCCACCGCCCCGGAGGCGACGGTGACCTCGCATTCCAGGGTGGGATTGCCGCGGCTGTCGAGGATCTCCCGGGCGTGCAGGTCGACGATTTCGGTCATGGCGCGCCCGTAGCACGGAGCGCCTGCCCCGGCAACGCCCGTCAACCGGCGGAAAAAAGGTCAATCCTTCCAAGGACGAAGCCACTGTAGGGAGAGCGGAGTCGTCCTGGAGCGCTTTGGCTATAGGATGGTCCTGTCGATGGAGCCCAACCGCCGCCGCTATCCCCGCGTCCGCGCGCATGGCCTGGCGGCCCACCTGCGCAGCAGCCGGGGGCGGGCCCAGTGCGTGGTGGAGAACATCTCCCTGGGGGGGCTGTTCCTGCGCACCGATCAGCTGGAGGACGTGGGCACGAGCGTCTCCCTGCTCCTCGTCAAGCCGGGCTGGAAGAAGCAGCTCGTCCTCACCGCCCGGGTCACCAGCCGGATCGAGGCCCTGGGGCAGAACTGGCGGGTGCCCGGGCTGGGCCTGCAGTTCACCGAGCTGGACGGCGACAGCCACGAGCGCTTGCGCTCCCTCTTGCGCCAGCTCGGCGCGCCGGACTCGCAGCCCGAGGTCACCTTGCCGGACGACTCGGTGGAGGTGGAGCTGCGCACGCTCGACCCGGTCAAGGACGGCGCCCGCGCCAGCTCCGCCGGGCCCGCGCCGCGCCTGGACGGGGTGGGCCGGACCGCTTCCCGGCCTCCGCCTCCCCCGCAGGACGCGCTGGGCGACGAGCGGCCCGCGGGCAAGTCGGAGCTGGAGATCGCGCGGCTCCAGCTCCAGCTCCGGGGAATCGCCATGCAGCTCTCCGACGCCCAGCAGCTGATCGTGGCGCGCGACGAGGAGATCGAGCGCCTGCGCGAGGAGCTGGAGTCGGCGAAAGCGCTCCTCAAGCGCACGCTCTCCGGCCAGTGAAATGTGCTAGAAGCCCGGCCTCCTGAAACGGAGGACGCCATGGGTCTGCTCGAGGGCAAGGTCGCGATCGTCACGGGCGCGGGAGGCGGCATCGGCCGGGAGCACGCCCTGCTCTTCGCCCGCGAGGGCGCCAAGGTGGTGGTCAACGACCTGGGCAGCGATCGGCACGGCGGCGGCAAGGGCGCGGAGATGGCCGACAAGGTGGTGGCCGAGATCAAGGACAAGGGCGGCGACGCGGTGGCCAACTACGACAGCGTGGCCACCCGGGAAGGCGCCGACGGGCTGGTGTGGGGGGCGCTGAACAAGTTCGGCAAGCTGGACGTGGTGGTGAACAACGCGGGGATCCTGCGCGACAAGACGCTCTTGAACATGAGCGAGCAGGAGTTCGACCTGGTGATCGACGTCCACCTCAAGGGCACCTTCCTGGTGACGCAGGCGGCGGCCCGGGTGCTCAAGGCGCAGGGCAAGGGGGGACGGATCGTGAACACCACCTCGCTCTCCGGCCTGTTGGGGAACTTCGGGCAGGGGAACTACGCGGCGGCGAAGGGCGGCATCTATTCGCTCACCCGCACCGCGGCGCTGGAGTTCCAGCGCATGGGGGTGACGGTGAACGCCATCGCGCCCGTGGCGCTGACGCGGATGACCAGCGACCTGCAGATGTTCAAGGGGATGACGCCCGATCAGATCGGCCCGCAGTTCATCGCGCCGGTGGCCGCCTTCCTGGCCAGCGACCTGGCGGCGGACATCACGGGGACCATCGTGGGCGTGCAGGGGCCGAAGATCTTTCTCTACAAGATGGTGGAGACGGAGGGAGCGACGCGAGAGGGGGGGCCGTGGAACCCGGCGGAGATCAAGGAGAGGTGGGCAGAGATCTCGCGGTGAAACAGTCCGACCCGGAAGCCCGAAGCGGCGAGGGCTCCCGGGAAGGGAGCCCTCGTCCTCTGCCTCGGTCTTGCGGAGGCTGCCCCGCCAGCGCGGGGAACCCTATGCGGGTACCGAGTAATCGATGATCACGACCCCGCGTTCCGGCTCTTCCTCCTCCTCTTCGCGGTTGTCGTTCTGGCGCTGCGGCGTGGGCTCGGGCAGGGGAAGCTCGATCCGGGGGCGACGGCTCTCCTGCTCCTGCTCGCGCTTCTTGATTTCCTCGATGATGAAGGCGTCGAGCATTGGAGAACCTCCGCGGTCAACTGCTGGATCGATGCAATCCTGACACCATCGTTTCACCGTCCCCGCGCTATCCCCGCCCTTCCCCTTCCTCCCCAGGGACCGCCTGGCCCCTATGAAATCTTGTAACAATCCAGCCAGGCTGGGTCAACCTTCCACCGTCCGTTTTCCTTTCCTGCTGTGGTAGACGCACGCCTCAAGGCGTGGATTCACGGAGACTCTCGGCGCGGGTCTTGAAATTCGCCAGCATGTTCGGCAGCCCCCGGTCGGCGAGCGCTTTTTCGAGATTCCCGGGCACCATCGGACCGAGGTCGATGACGATCTGGTAGGTGGCGAGCGTGCCCCCCTTCCCGCTCTTCTCCAGCGTCCAGGCGCCCTCGTTCGCCCGCATGAACTCCCCGCCCCTGACCAGGCTCCACTCGATGCGCCCGGGAGAGCGGGTGACGTGGCGCAGGGTGAAGTCGAAGAGCCGCAGCTTCACGTCCAGCCAGTAGGTGACCTCGATGGAATCGCCCTTCCGGGTGCCCAGGCGGACGGCCTTCACCTCGGGGACGAACTCGGGATAGCGGGCGTAGTCCTGCACCACCCGGCGGAACGCTTCCGGCGTCACGTCGATCTCGATCGACCGGCTGACGCGCGCCATGTGCCCCTGCGATGCCACTCTTCCCGCCGCCTCCGAGGCTCCAGTCTGACGCCTCGCGCCCCCTTCTGCCATCCCGTTTATGCGTAGTCCGGCTTGTGCTCGAAGGTGTGGCGCGACTGGATGTAGCGAATGGTCCGACTCCTGGAGCGCATCACCACCGAATGCGTCTCCGCCCCACCCTTGAAGAAGCGCACGCCGCGGAGGAAATCGCCGGAGGTGACGCCGGTGGCGGCGAAGATCACGTTCCCCCTCGCCAGCTCCTCCAGCTCGAAGATCTTCTTCACGTCCTTGATCCCCATCTTCTGCGCCCGCTCGATCTCCTGCTCGTTGCGGGGGGCGAGCCTCCCCTGCATGTCGCCGCCCATGCAGCGGATGGCAGCCGCGGCGATCACCCCTTCGGGCGCGCCGCCGATGCCCATCAGCACGTCCACCCCGGTCTCCGGGAAGCAGGTGGCGATGGCGGCGCTCACGTCCCCGTCGCCGATCAGCTTGATCCGCGCCCCGGTGGCGCGCACCTCGGCGATCAGCTTCTCGTGCCGGGGGCGGTTGAGGATGATCACCGTCAGGTTGTCCACGTAGACGCCCTTGCGGTCGGCGATGGCGCGCAAATTGTGCGAGGGGCTCTTGCCCAGGTCGATGGCTCCCTTGGCCCCCGGGCCCACCGCGATCTTGTCCATGTAGGTGTCCGGGGCGTTGAGCAGGTTGCCCTTGTCGGCCATGGCGATCACGCTGAGCGCGTTGGGCCCGCCGGTGGCGGTGATGGTGGTCCCTTCCAGCGGATCGAGGGCGATGTCCACCTCCGGGTCGGCGGCGTCTCCCCGCCCCACCTTCTCGCCGATGTAGAGCATGGGCGCCTCGTCGCGCTCGCCTTCGCCGATGACGATGGTGCCGCGGATGTTGAGCTGGTTGAACGCCTTGCGCATCGCGTCCACCGCCGCCTGGTCGGCCAGCTTCTCGTCTCCCCGGCCCATCACCCGCGCGGAGGCCATGGCCGCGGCCTCGGTGAGCCGCACCGCCTCCAGCCCGATGTTCCTATCCATTGCGGTTCGCCTCCTTCAGGGCCAGGGCGGCCTCCCTCCGGCCGCCCGCGGCCTCCAGCTTCTGCAAGAGCCAGTCGGGCGCGCGCGTGGGCCGCAGCTCCCGGCTCACGCAGACGTGCACGGTGTGCCCCAGCGCGATCAGCGCCTCGTCCCCCTCGCGGTGCACCTTGTACTCGAAGCGGATCTTCACCCGGGTGTGCGTCTCCGCCAGGTGGACCTGGAGCAGGTCGTCGTACTTCGCCGACTTGAGGTACTGCACCGAGGCCTCGTACACGGGCAGGAGGATGCCACGCTTCTCGATCTCTCCGTAGGAGAGGCCCAGGCCGCGGATGAAGTGTCCGCGGGCGCCCTCGAAGAAGCGCAGGTAGTTGGCGTAGTAGACCACGCCCATCTGGTCGGTGTCGCCGTAGATCACCCGGACGCGGTAGGGCTCCACCCGGCGTCGTCTATCACTGCCCGACCCGATATGCGACCAGCTGCAGGCGCGTCTGCTCCTGCTGGTGCCCCTTGGCGTCCACCGTGCTGGTCACGAGCTGCACCATCCCCACCTTCCGGGCGTACGTCCACTCGGTGACGAACTTCCCGCCCTTGGCCAGGGGCTGCTCGTTGCGCACCACCGCGCAGCGGGTGAAGGTGCCGGCACGGGTGACGGCGCTGGCGTCCATCGACACCACCTCGAAGCTCTGCACCACCAGGTTGTCCACCGCCTTCCACTTCGCCCCCGGGGAGAGCGGGCTGCGCAAGAGGTAGCGGTCGCCGTCGCGCACGCCGTCCTTCTCGTAGCGCAGCCGGCCCCGGTGATCGTCCAGGAACCAGGGCCCGTCGCGGCCGACGATCTGGATGGTCTCCTCCTTGTCCGCGCCCCGCTGCGCGTAGGTCCAGGAGTTGCCCACCGCCAGTGGGTAATAGAGGGTGGCGTCCTCGGCCGCCGCGCCGGGGGCCGCCTCCGGGGCGGACTTGCAGGCGCAGAGCAGGAGCGCCGCCCAGGCGAGCCTCTTCACGGCCGGGCGCGCCTGCGCCGCGTCACCCGCGCGGCGTCCTCTTTCTTGCGGCGGACCAGGTCGTCGTAAGCGCCCTTGGCGGCCCGGCGGGTCTCCTCGTCGGGGGCGCCGCTCTCCAGGGTGAAGAGGAACGCTTCGGCCTCCGGCCCTCCCAGGCTGGCGATGGCGTAGAGGATGGGCCCGGCGTCCTCGGGGCGGCGGTGCCGGGTCATCTCGATCAGCGGGCTGACCGCGCGGCGATCGCCGATGGCGATCAGCGCGCCCGCGGCCCGGCGGGCCACCTCGGGATTGGGATCCTGCAGGCGGGCGATCAGGTGGGGGACGGCCGCCGGGCTGCGCCGGTCGGCGAGCACGCGGATGGCGTAGTCGCGCACCCGGGCGTCGGCGGCGGTGAGGTCCTTGAGCAGGGCCTCGTCGGTCTTGTGCCGCGCCTCGATCTGCTGATCGAGGGCGGAGACCGCGTCGCGCAGGGCCGCCTCCAGGGCGGCGTCGAAGGCGGCGTGCCGGGCGGCGGGATCGAGGCTGTCGTCGGCGTTGGTGGGCTTGCGCGCGCCTCCTTCGGCCACCAGGCGCTCCACGTCTCCCTGCGCCCCGGTGGAGGTCATCTCCAGGGTGACGGCGACCTCGGCCATCTCCTGCTCCACCAGCGGCTTGCCCGGGTCGAAGGCGGCCGGCGCGGCCAGCGTGCGCTGCGCGCGATCGATCTCCAGCTGGATGCGCACCGGGCCGCCCTCGCGGATGCGGAACCGGCCGCTGGCCTCCAGGGCCGCCTGCACCTGCGTGCGCAGGGTCTCGGAGGAGGCGGCGATCTCCGGCTTTCCCGCCAGCGAGGCCTCGCTCACCGCGATGTTGCCCACCACCAGCGAGCCGCCGGACCCCGAGGGCTTGCAGGCGGCGACGGCGAGGGCGAGCGCGAGGCTCTTCGCGGGACGCATCGAGGCTTTCCTCGCTCCGATGCTAAGGGCGCGCGCGGTCCTGGTCAAAAGTCGTCCGGCTTCGGCGCGTCCGGCGGCGCCACAGGCTCCGGAGCCGCCTCCGGGGCCGGTTCGGGCGGCGGCGGGGGCTCCGGGGTGGGCGAGGCGACCACAGTCGGCCCCGGCGGCGGGGCGAAGCGCATCGTGCCCGCCGGCTGACCCCAGGCCTGCTCCGCGGCGGTGGTGGCGCGGGGCTTTTCCTCGCGCCCGCGCCGCCGGCGGGCGTCGCGGGGCTCCTCGGCCTCGGGCGCGGCGGCCGGCTCGGGCCCGGGGAGGGCGATCGGGGGCTCGGGCTCGGCCTGCGCCTCGGGGAGAAGAAGGGGCGCCGCCTCCTCCGGGGCGGGAGCCTCCAGGGCGGGCCGGGCGGGCTCCGGAGCGGCGGGAGCCGCCTCCTCGGGGCGCTCCTCCCGGTGGCGGCGCTCATGGCGCTCGCCCCGCTCCTCCCGCTTCTGGGCGAGCCCGGCGAAGAAAGCCTCGTCCAGATCGGGGACCTCGACGGTCTGGACCGTCACTCCCACCCGGCAGGCGATCATCTCCTCGGGCAACGCGTCGCCGGCGTACAGCGCCACCGGCGCCTGGCCCGCCGCGCTGGCCTCGCCCCGCGCGTCGCGCCCCGCCTCGCCCGGCGCCAGCACCAGCCCCATCTGCGCCGAGTAGTGGGCCAGGTCCTTGCGCAGCTCCTGCACGTCGGAGCGGCCGATCTCGCGCCCGCCCCGGACCAGCTTCACCGCCACCCGCAGGTCGGAGACGCCGCGCCGCTGGCGCGCCAGGTAGAGCGGGCCCTCCTTGCTCCGCTTGGCCACCCGCACGTCCCGCATGCCCATCTTCTCCAACAGGGCGGTGCAGAGGTTCTCGAAGGCCCCGGTGTCCAGCTCCGAGAGGCGCCGGCGCAGGGCCCGGATCACCGCCCGGCGCACCTCCGCTCCCAGCTGCGCCGCCCCCATGGGCCGGGCGCCCACGTGCGGCGCCCGCGCCGCCTCCTCGGGAAGGGCGGAGGGCGGGGGAAACTCGACCAGCGTCACCCGCTCGCCGTCGACGATGAAGGCCGGCTTGCGCCCGGCTTCCGTCCTGCGCCGGTTGTCCTCCAGGAGGGCCGCCACCAGTGAGGGAAGGTCGCGCACCAGGGCGTCGGAGAGGAGCTGGCGGCGCAACAGATCGGCGGACAGCTCCGCCAGGGGCGCCCCGCTCTGCCGCTGCGCCAGCGCCTCGAACACCACCTCGGCGGGAGGGGGGAAGCGGCGCTGGCCCTTGCGGCCCTGGTCCTGGCGGCGGCGCTCGGCCTCCGCCTCCTCGTAGCCCTCCTCGTGCTCCGCCTGCAGCTCCGCCAGCCGCTTGCGCGCCTGGGCGTGGATGGCGCGCGGCTCGCGCTCGCGCGGCCGGTAGAGCGGCTCGCCGTTCTCCGCCGGCTGCAAGGGCGGCGCGACCGGCTCGACCTGCGCCTCCGCCGGCACCCCCCATTCGCTGAGGGCGAAGGTGCCTTCGGGCTCGATGGCCACCACCTTGCGCTCGTCCTCGCGCTTGGCCAGCGCCGCGAGGCGCTGTCCCATGGTCAGCTCCGGGTCCTGGCCCACGTGGGAGAGCAGGTTCTCGCGCAGGGCGGCTTCGGCGATTTCCTTGAAATGGAGGGGCTTTCCGGCGCGGCGCAAGACCTCCACGGCCGCTTCGGTGAACGTCATGTGAACTCCGCGGGAGTGCGGTCGGGACCAGGTGGAGGCTACCCTTCCGCCGCTCCAAAAATGTTGAATGAGCCTATTGGGTTGGAGAGGTGCTGTCAACGAACTTGCGAGGGGTCCGTACGCCCGGGAAGGCGCTCGATTCTTGGCGGAACACCAGCGATGCGGTCTAGCCTGCGGGGGTGATCCGCATCCGCCCCGGGCGCTCCTGGCGCCTCAACCCCGAGTACCTGGGCGCGCTCCGCTCGCTGAGCGGCGCGCGGGCGAAGGGGTTCACCGGCGGCGACATCCTCGACGTGCTGGGCATCGAGGTCTTCGGGGTGGACATCGCCGCCGGCGTGGGCGAGGCGCGGGTGCTGCAGGCCGTCGACGACCTGGCCCAGGCGCTGATCCGCCTGGGCGAGGGGCAACCGGCGGCGCAGGCCACCATCGGCCCCGGCCCCACCGAGCTCTTGCTGGAGGCGCGCGGGCACGACCTCCTGCTCACCCTGGTGACGCTGGCGCCGCCGGCGCGCGTGCTGGCCTCCGGCCTGGTGGTCGACGCGCACAAGATGCGCACCGCCACCTTGCACGCGGTCCGCGGGCTGCTCCTCGATCTGCTGGCCATCAGCCCGGCGCTCTCCGACGCCCGCCTTGCCCGGCGGCTGGGGGCTGCCTGCGCCCAGCTGGCGCGGCGCGGGCAGGGAAGCATCCCGCGCTGGCCCGCGCGCGAGGCGGAGCCGCGCTCGCTCCTCAGCCGCGTCCAGCGCTGCCCGGAGAAGCTCTCCCTCCAGCTCTCGCCGGAAGCCATGGCCCGCCTGCGGGGCGCGCGGCAGGTCCCCTTCGCCCCTCTCGCCCCGCACCTCGGGCGCGGCGCGGCGACGCTGCTCTCGCCCGGGGGGCCGGGGCTGACCTGGGAAGGCCCGGTGTTCCTCTTCCTCCGCAACCTCCTGGAGGACGCGGGCCGGCTGGTGGAGGCCTGGGAAGGCGGCGAGCGGGCCTGGACCCTGCCCTTCGGCAGCCACGAGCTGCGCTGGGATCTCGGCTGCGACGAGGCGCGGGCGCAGGGCTGGAAGCGGCCGCTGAAGCTGCCGCCCCTGCGCTTCGCCCGGCTGGCGGCCGGGGCGGCGCGGCTCTACGCCACCGAGGCGAATCCGGCGGACGAGCTGGCGGGAGGCCTGCGCGAGCGCGCCCAGGCCCTGCTCCGGCACTGCGCCGATCTGGAGACCGGCGATCTCCGCCGCGCCCCGGCGGCGGTCGCCGCGCCGCCGCCCCGGGAACCGGGGGAGCGGCGCGCGCCGCTCTCGCAGGGACGCATCCGCCGGCTGGTGTTCCGCGAGACCTGGCGCGTCCCGGCGGAGGGAGTGCGCCGCGTCCTCTTCCCCGGGCACGGACGCTGCGTGCTGGAGTGCGGGGAACGGTTGATCGGCCTGGACGCCAGAAGCGGCAAGGAGCTGTGGCGCGCCCCCGCGGCCCCCGGGGCGCTGGAGCGCGGCCCGGACCTCCTCTTCTCCGAGGGAAACGCCGTGGTGCGGCTCGACGCGCTCGCCGGCGAGGCGCGCTGGAAGCGGAGGCTGC
>Ga0335085_10011215_pt1 | contig 13318 bp, 6 predicted proteins | sample Lox_Sample_45_FD_206712 | JGI IMG/M metagenome (GOLD analysis project Ga0335085, IMG submission 206712) | Soil microbial communities from Loxahatchee National Wildlife Refuge, Florida, United States - Lox_Sample_4.5 | ecosystem: Environmental > Terrestrial > Soil > Wetlands | place: USA: Florida...
TCACCGAACTTCACCGACAGCGCACCGGTGAAGTTCGAGCCGGTGATCGCGACGACCGTGCCGCCTACTTCGGGGCCCCTGCGCGGTTTCATCCGCTTGATCGCGGGCGCCGCACCGACCGGTGTGTAGGTGAAATGGTCAGCGGAGCCCGCCTCGCTGGGGCCTTCGGGGGTCGTCACGGTCACGTCCACCGTGCCCGTGCCGGCGGGGGATTCCGCGGTGATCGAGGTGGGCGATTTGACTTCGAAGCTCTTCGCCGCCCTTTCACCGAACTCGACCGACGTGGCTCCGCTCAGATGGGTGCCCGTAATGGTCACGACCGTACCCCCGCTCCCCGGACCGCTGGCGGGTTCGACGCTCGTGACGGTGGGCGGGACCGCCCCGGCGTTCGGGGTACCAAGACCCGTCGGCCCGTCGTAGCCGATCTCCGCGGTGCAGAAGTATTCGGGGCTCGGCGGCGGGCACGTCCCGTTGCTGCCTTCGGTGACGTCGAACAGCGGCACCAGCCCTTCCCAGAAGGCCTTGGCTCCGAGCGAGCGCACCGCTGCGCTCTCGTGGGCGACGATCCCGGCGATCAGCGGCGAGCTGGCGCTGGTCCCCCCCACGATCATCCAGCCGTTTTCGGCGCTGGTGTACACCGACACCGGGGTCTCGACCGCGGCGACGGCGGACACGTCGCTGCCCATGCGGCCCGGGCAGCCTTTGTCTGTCTCCCAGGCGGGCTTGGAGGCAAAGGTGCTGCAGCCGCTTCCGGTGCCCGCCTGGATGCCTGGTTCGTTCCACACCTTCTCCGTCCACCCACGGGCGTTGGCGGCTTTGGACAGGCTGGTGCCGCCGATCGCCGACAGGCTCCCCAGGTCGGCCGGGAACAGCGGCGATTCCGCATAGAACGGCGAGTATTCGTTGTCGTAGCCGTGGTCACCCGAGGAGGCGCTGATGAACACCCCGGGATGGGAGTAGTCGGCCGCGAAGGGCGCGCATTCCAGGAAAAGGCCGCACCATTCCTCGGGCAGGCCGTAGCTGTTGGAGACCTCGGTGGCGCCGGCTTTCACGGCCGTGTTGACCGATTCGGCGAGGTCGTTGGGGAACGGGGTTTCGCTCGTCGCCTCCACCAGCATGATGTGACACGCGGGACACGCGGCCGAGACCATGTCGAGGTCGAGCGCCTGCTCGACGTCCCAGCCTTCGTCTTCTTCGGGGAATTTCAGTTCCTGGCCCTGCTGGTTGAGCTTCACGAAGCAGCCGTTGGCTTTCGTGCACGGGGGCAGGCCGTAGTGCGAGCGGTATTCCGCCAGGTCGGCTTCGGCCTTCGGGTACCCGTAGGCGTCAACCACCGCGACCGTCTGACCGGAGCCTCCCGACAGCGGGATCTTGTAGGCCGACTCGAGGTCCTGCGGGCTGAGCCCCCCGAGCTCCCCGCTGCCTTCGAACAACCTGCCTCCCGGTGAGGCCGCCCGACCGGAGCTCGCCGGCAGACGCGGCTCGACGATCGCTTCACAGGCGCCCTGGGGACACGCCCAGTGAGGCCTGGTGGACGAACGGGTGGCCGAGATCGCGGCGTTGCCCTTGGTCTTCCCGAGCGCCGCCAGCGCGTGCCGGGGTAGCGCCGAGGCGCTGGTCGCCGATCCGAGCAGCAGCGCGAGCGCCGACAGGAGCAGGATCGATGCCACCGCGGTCGCCCGCGGACGGCGCCGTCCGGCCCCGTTCACTGCCTGACACACATCCCCAGTTGGCATAGATCCCCTCCGCCGGAGCGACTCCCGGCGACATTAGCATCTCGTCTGCCGAGCGCCACCGGCGCAACGACGGGCCCTACCGGGCGCCGCACCGAGCTCCCGTCGACCCGGCACAGAGCTCCCGCCCACCTTCGCCAAGAGAACGCATATGAGGGTAGAATCCATCCTCCGGGGGAGGGGCAGCAGGCCATTCCACGGATGGAAAACCGATGGGGAACGCAAGGCCAACACATCGTTTGGTGGTGGCGGGACGGCTCGCTCTCGCGACCCTCGCCTGCGCGCTGATGGTGGCGCCGCCGGCAGCCGCGCGACGCGCCCAGAGCGAAGCGATCGTCTCCGAACCGCGCGCCCTCAACGGCGCGGGTAACAACCCCGACCACCCCGAATGGGGCGAGGCAGGGTCCCCCTACGTGCGCCTGGCCCCGGCCAGGTATGCGAACGGGATCTCCGAACCCGTGGAAGGGCCCAACCCGCGCTACGTCAGCAACCGCATATTCAACTCGGTCGGGGTGGATCTGTTCTCCCCCCGAAACGTCAGCCAGTGGGGGTGGGCGTGGGGCCAGTTCCTGGACCACAACCTCGAGCTCGCAGAAGGCGGCAGCGAAGAACTGCCGATCTCCGTCAATCAGAGCGACCCGCTGGAGAGCTTCAGCGACACGCTCGGGATCATCCCGTTCGTGCGCGACGCCGCGGCGCCGGGCACCGGCACGGGCGTCGGGGACCCGCGTCAGCAGGTCAACACGGTCCCCTCCTACATCGACGGCTACGCCCTCTACGGGGGCGCGGAGTCGCGGCTGGAATGGCTGCGCACGGGGCCCGACGATGGGAACCCCGAAGAAGCCGGCGCCTCGCTGATGCTGCCGGGGGGCTACCTGCCGACCGCGAGCGCCCGCGGCGACGTCGCCGCGGCCCCGAAGATGACCGAGGAAGGTGCCCTCACCCCGGAAGCGGCGGTCGTCGGCGGAGACGTCCGCACGAACGAGAACGCCTCCCTGGACGCGGTCACGACCCTGTTCGCCAGGGAGCACAACCGGATCGTCTCGCAGCTGCCCGAATCGCTGACGGCCGAACAGAAGTTCCAGATCGCCCGCCGTGTCGTGGGCGCGGAGATCCAGTACATCACCTACAACGCCTTCCTCCCCGCGATGGGCGTGCAGCTCCCTCGCTACCCGGGCTACAACCCGACCGTCGACCCCGAGATCAGCGCCGAATTCGCAACGGTCGGCTACCGCGCCCACTCGATGGTCGACGGCGAGGAGGAAATCGTCGTCCCGACCGGCACCTACTCGGCCGAACAGCAGCAGGCGCTGCGGGCGCTCGGCGTGAGGATCGAACCGGTGACCGTCGGCCGTCACCACGGCGAACTGCTGTTCATCACCCAGAGCGCGGCCTTCTTCAACCCGGCGCTCGTGCCGGGGGTAGGGCTCGGCACGATGCTCACCGGCCTCTCCCAGACGCCCAACTACAAGAACGACGAGCAGATCGACAACGCCCTGCGCTCGGTGCTCTTCGAGGTGCCCGGCTCGAACGAACGCACGCCGGCCCAGTGCTTTGAACAGCCCCAGCTGGAAGGGTGCTTCTCGGGGATCGTCGACCTCGGCGCGATCGACATCCAACGCGGGCGCGACCACGGCATCCCGAGCTACGCCCAGCTGCGCGAAGCCCTCGGCCTCGGCGTCCCCAGCTCGTTCGATCAGCTCACCGGCGACGAAACCGAAGAACTTCCGCTGGGGAGGACGATCAACAGTCCCTCGATCCTGAACTTCACCTCGTTCATGGATCGCAAGGGCCACGTCACCAGCCCGGAGGATCCGGGTGACAGGGCCGTGAGCGCCACCCGGGTCAGCACCGTGTCCGCGCGCCTGAAGGCGATCTACGGCTCCATCTCGAACCTCGACGCCTTCGTCGGGATGGTCAGCGAACCGGAAGTGCACGACAGCGAGCTCGGCGCCCTCCAGTACGCAATATGGCGCCGGCAATTCGAAGCCCTGCGCGACGGCGATCGCTTCTTCTACGCAAACGATCCCACCCTCGCCGCGATCAAGAAGGCCTACCACATCACCTACAAGCACACGCTCGCGCAGCTGCTGACGCTCGACGCGGAAGTCCCCAAGGGCGAGGTACCCGGGAACGTGTTCTTCCAGCGCGCGCCCAAGCTGCACTAGCGGCCCGACGGCTAGGCTCTGCTGCGAGAGCGTTCAGCAGGAGGCATCGATGGTCTGCCCGGCGTGCGCGGCTGAGCTGGCAGCGGCGGCAAAGTTCTGTCCGGAGTGCGGGACGCCGGTCCAGGCGCCCCGCTGCCCGTCGTGCGCAATGCCGCACGCCCCCAACCAGAAGTTCTGTGCCGAGTGCGGTACGCCGCTGGCGGGTGGTGCGGGCGCGCAACCACCGTCGCCGCCGGCTGCGGTCGCGCCCGACGAGGCACACGGCACCCCCGAGCTGCGGCTGGTGTCGGTGCTGTTCGTCGACCTCGTCGGCTACACCTCGCTCTCGGAGGGCCGTGACGCGGAGGACGTGCGCGAGCTGCTCGGCCGCTACTTCGAGTCCACCCGCACGATCATCGAACGCTACGCGGGAACCGTCGAGAAGTTCATCGGCGACGCCGTGATGGCGGTGTGGGGAACCCCGATCGCGCGCGAGGACGACGCCGAGCGGGCCGTCCGCGCCGGTTTGGAGATCCTCGACGCCGTGACCGCCTTCGGCGCCGAGGTCGGGGTCCCGGGGCTGCGGGCGAGGGCGGGCGTGGTCACCGGGCAGGTCGCCTCGCTGGCGAACCCCCGGGAAGGCCTCGTCGTGGGCGACCGTGTCAACACCGCCTCCAGGGCCCAGTCGGCGGCGGAGCCGGGCACGCTCGCGGTGGACGACGTGACCCACGAAGTCACCTACGCGGCGATCGCCTACGAGGACGCGGGTGACCACGCCGTCAAAGGCAAGGCCGAGCCGATCCACCTGTGGCGCGCCGTGCGTGTGATCGCGGGCATCGGAGGTGCCCAGCGCGAGCGGGGGATCGAGGCCCCGCTGATCGGCCGCGACGCCGACCTGAGGCTGCTGAAGGAGCTCTTCCACGGGGCGCTCGAGCGCCAGGCCGCGAGGCTCGTCAGCGTGTACGGCGCCGCCGGCGTCGGCAAGACGCGCCTGGCGTGGGAGTTCGACAAGTACGCCGACGGGCTCGCGGAGGGCATCCTCTGGCACTCGGGCCGCTGCCTGTCCTACGGCGACGGGGTCGCCTATTGGGCGCTGGCCGAAATGATCCGCCAGCGCTTTGGGATACCCGAAGACGCTGCCCCGGAGGAGACCCGCGCCAAGCTCGACGCGGGCCTCGAGCGGTGGGTCCCCGACCCCGCCGACCGCGACTTCCTGTGGCCCCGGCTCGGGGTCCTGCTCGGCGTCGCCGAACCCGGCCTTGGCCGCACCGAGCTGTTCGCCGGGTGGCGGCTGTTCCTCGAGCGCCTGGCCGAGCACATGCCAGTGGTGCTCGTGTTCGACGACCTGCAGTGGGCCGACGGGGGCATGCTCGACTTCATCGAGCACGTGCTGGAGTGGTCAGCCGACAGCCCGATCTTCATGCTGACCCTCGCCAGGCCCGAGCTGGCCCCCGGGCGGGAAGGATGGCCCGGAGGGCGCCGCGGCGCCACCGTGCTGCAGCTCGAGCCACTCGACTCCGAGACCATGGGCCAGCTGCTGGACGAGCTCGTGGAGGGGCTTCCGAGGAGGGTGCGGGGGCGTGTGATCGACCGCGCCGAGGGCGTGCCGCTGTACGCGATCGAGACGATCCGGGCGCTCGCCAACCGCGGCGTGCTCGAGCAGCGCGAAGGTCGTCTCACGCTCACGGGAGAGCTGGGCGAGCTCGACGTCCCCGCCAGCCTCGGCTCGCTGCTGGCGGCCCGGCTGGACGCGCTGGAGCCGCTCGAGCGCCGCTTCGTGAAGGCGATCGCGGTGTTCGGGACCAGCTTCTCGCTGGCCTCGGCGGCCGAGCTCGGCGACGTGCCCGAGGAGCTGCTGGAGGAGATCCTCGAGTCGCTCGTCCGCAAGCAGGTGCTGGCGATCAGGGCGGACCCGTTCTCACCCGACAGCGGCCAGTACGTGTTCGTGCAGGGGCTGTTGCGCACCGTGGCCTACGAAATGCTCTCCCGGCGCGAGCGCAAGCCCCGCCACCTGGCCGCCGCCGAGCACCTCCGCAAGCTCTTCCCACACGACGGCGAGGACGTCGCCGCCGAGGCGATCGCCTCCCATTACCTGGATGCCTATCGTGCCTCCGGCCAGCGCGACGAGGACGCACCCGCGCTCGCCCAGACGACGATCGCGGCCCTGCGACGCAGCGCCCGCCGCGCAGCCTCGGTGGGTGCTCCGGAGTCGGCGGAGCGCTCCTACCGCCACGCGATCGAGCTGTGCCGCGACGAGCAGGAGCGCACCGAGCTGACCGCCGCCGCGGGCGAGATGGCGATGCGGGCGGGCCGCTTCGAGCAGGCAATGGAGCTGCTCAGAGCTGCGGGCGACGCCTACCTCGCGGCGGGGCGCGAACGAGAGGCGGCGACCATGGCAGGACACATCGGCCGCTCGCTCAGCTACGTCGGGCGCAACGACCAGGCCATCGAGCAGCTGACGGGCGCCCTGCAGATCCTCGGGGCCGAGCAGGTGGACGCGGAGGTCGCAAGGCTGCACGCCGTCCTCGGCCACGCCTACCTGTTCCGGGGAGAGGATGAGCGGGCCGCGGCCTCGCTGGAGATCGCGCTGCGCTTCGCCCAGGAGCTAGCGCTGCCGGAGGTCCAGAGCGGGGCCCTGATCGACAAGGGGCTGCTGTGCCTGCAGAACAACCGCCCCGACGAGGCCCGCGCCCTGCTCGGTGCCGCGCTGGAGATCGCCGAACGCCGCGAACTGATCGAGCGGGCCCACAACGCTCTCGGCAACAGCGGCATGCTCGGGATGCAGTGGGACCAGCCCGGCGCGGACGAGCAGTTCGCTCGCGCGCTGGCCCTCGCCAGGCGCCTGGGCGACCGCTTCCGCGAGGGCATCTCGGCCGGCAACCTGATGTTCCTGTACGTCATGGATGGGCGCTGGAACGAGGTGGCGAAGATGGGCCCGGGCCTGCTCGAGGAACTCGAAGACCGTCCGGGCGTGGAATACGTGCGCTGGCCGCTGGCCGTCATGCACACCCTCCGCGGCGAGCTTGAGCAAGCGGGCGCGATCGTCGCTCAGATGGTGGGATGGGAGCTCAGCGACGACGAAGACCTCGGCGCCACCCACGCCTCGGTGGCGATCAGCCTGGCCCTCACCGCGGACCGCCCGCTGGAGGCGCTCGAGCTCGGCCTGCGGATGCTGCCGGCCGCGACCGCGGCGCTCGGCGCCTCCCACGACGCTGTGCGCCACGGCTGGTCCTTCGCCCTGGAGGCTGCGATCGCGCTGGACCGCGGTGACGACGCCAGGAGCCTGCTGGCGCTGCTCGACGAGCAGCCCCCGGGCCACGTGCCACCGTTCCTGCGGGCCCAGCTCTCCCGCGGCCACGGCCTCGTGGCCGCGGCGGCGGGGAACCACGCCGCCGCCGAGAGGCGGCTGCGAACGGCGCTCGACTCCTTCTCGGCGCTCGAGTACCCCTACTGGGGGGCGCGCACCCGGACGGACCTCGCCGCCTGCCTGCTCCCTCAGGGGCGCTCCGCCGAAGCCCACGCGCTGCTCGACGAGGCCGCCGCCGCGCTGGAGGCGCTGGGCGCGGCCCCCGCGCTCGCGCGCGTGCGGGAGCTGACCCGAGCATCGGACGACCGCTCGGCGGGCCGGCCACAGCCCCAGGCCCCGCTCCCGGAGCCCGCCAGCACCGTCAGACGGCCCTAGCCGGCGACCGGGTCAGTCGCCGAACAGCGCCTCGAGGCGCTTCAGCGTGGCGGGGGTTCCGATTGCGACCAGCACGTCGCCGGCCCTGATGGCGGTGTCCGCCGGGGGTTGGGGCTGGAACCCGCTCTCGCGTCGCAGGCCGAGGATCATCGAGCCACCGCGGATGTCGCCCACCGTCTGCCCGATCGCTTCGCACCCCTCCCCCGCGACCAGCTCCTCGAGGCGGTACTCCACGTCGACGTCCATGACCCCGCTGACCTGTGGGTGCAGCGCGAGCCGCGCCATTTCGGTTCCGCTGGCCTTGTACGGGGAGATCACGCGATCAGCCCCGGCCCGGGCGAGCTTCTTCTCGGTGTCCTCGGCTGCGGCCCGAGCCACGATCGCGATGTCCGAGCGCAGCTCGCGGGCGGTGAGCGTGATGAACACGTTGTCCGCGTCGGAGTCGGCACACACGATGATCGACCGCGCCCGCTCGATCCCGGCCCGCAGCAGAACGGCGTCCTCGGTGGCGTCGCCCTCGATGAACAGCAGCCCCTCCCGTTCCGCCAGCTGCCGGTTGTCGGCCTGGGGATCGATCACCACGAAGCGAGAGCGCGCAGCCCGCAGGTCGCGCACCACCTGACGACCCACCCTCCCGTAGGCACACACGATGTGGTGGTTCTCGAGCGAGTCGATCATCCTCTGCACGCGCCTGCCCGCCAGTACCTCGCCCAGATGGCCGGCGGCGAAGAACTCCGCCACGATCGCAAGCGCGTAGAAGAGCGTACCCACGCCGACCACGATCAGGGCGACATGGATCACCTGGCCGCCGGTGCTGTGGGGCTGGGGGAAGCCGCCCACGGTGGCGGCGGTGTCGAGCGACCAGCGGAACGCGTACCAGGCGCCCACGTGCTCGGCCAGCGTGAGCCCGACCGTGGCCGCGGCGAGCAGGCCGACGACGATCAGCCCGAGCAGCACGATCCTGCGCGCGAAAAGTGCCAGCGCCGACTCGCTCGAGGCCGTCACCGGCCGAATCGTATGGGCCGCTGTGCACATGTCCAACCGCCGCCGGCCGTTTCTGGCCACAGGGCCGTGGTGGAGCCGGGGCCCCGGGGCGATCCTGTCCGGCATGATCAGCGAGCTGGAGATCGTGGGAGGTCCGACTCCGATCCACGTGCTGCGGGTGCCGGGGACGATCTACCGCTGGAAGGTCCAGAACGGGACGGCCGAGCAGCACGTGTACGTGCAGATCGCCGACGCCCTGCACCCCGAGCAGGCGCACGGGCCACTGCGCTCGGCGATCGAGTCGAAGGGGGAATCGGTGCTGCTGAGGCTGCTCGAGCACCGCAGCGTGCCGGTCCGCATCAAGATCACCTCGGCCGGGATCACGGAGGTCGGGATCGACCGCCGCTCACGGCCGGTGCTGCTCTAGCGCGAGCGCTCGCCGCCGCAACCAGGTACGCTCACCGCGGGTTCTCGGGACGCATCGGGCCACGTACGGCTCGGGCGCCGCTGCTCGAAACGGGGAGGTCACTTGCGCGAGCCACCGCCACTCTTTCGCGACCGGCCACGAAACCTCCAGATCCTCCTCGGAGGTGTGATCCCGTTCGTGTTCGGGGTCGTCGTCGGCCTGGTGCTCGGCGTCTCGGCCACCGACTACTGGGTGCTCGCGGGACTGGCGGGACTGGGTGCCGTGCTGGCCGGCTTCGAACACCCCGACGGCTGGGGAGGAGCCGACAGGGGGCTCGTCGGCGGGGCGATCTATGCCCTCGGCCTGCTGCTGGCGCACTACATCAGCGGTGCCCACGCAAAGGTGTCGCTGGGGAGCTTCCCACCATTCCTGATCATCGTCTCGGCGATCATCGGCATGCTGCTCGGGGCGCTCGGCGGGCGCATCGGCCGCAGCATCTGGACGCGGACGCCCGAGGACAAGACCGGGACGCGCACGCCGTCCGACGACGAGCCCGGGCCGCGCCGCTCCGATGCCGAGCCGGCGATGAGCCGCTCCGATGCCGCGCGCGGGGTGAGCCCATCCGAGGACGAGCCGGCGGTATCGCCCACCGAACCGCTCTAGGCCCCGGCCCGGCCGAGGCCCGCTAAGCGGCGGCGCCGCGGGAGCGCTCCACCAGCGTGGCGAGCTGTGCCCGGGAGGAGATCTCCAGGCGCCGGAAGATATTCGTTAGATGGTTCTCGACCGTCTTCACGCTGATCGAGAGCTGCTCTGCGATCTGGCGGTTGGAGAGCCCCTCGTGCACGAGCTGGGCGATCGTCAGCTCGCGTTTGCTCAGCGAGCCAACGCTCGTCTCGGTGCGGGCAGCGCGCCTGCCTTCCACGCGGTGGACGCCCAGCCCGCGCAGCTCCTGGGCGGCGCGGTCGCGGTAGCGGGTGGCACCGTGCGAGGCGAAGGTCTCCTGGGCGCGTCGCAGCTGGGCGACCGCTCCGGCGCGGTCGGAGCCACGGCTCAGCGCGATCCCCTCGAGCAGCCACGAGCGGGCCACCTGCAGGGGCTGACCGGCGAGCTCCGCCTGCTCGGCGGAGGCACGCGCGGCCGCCGCGGCCTCGGCGTACTCGTCGCGGCTGAGAAGCAGCATCGCCTGCGCCCGCTGGGCCTGGGCGAGGGGCATCGGCAGACCGATCCGCTCCGCCAGATCCTTCGCCTGGGCGGCCCACCGGCCGGCGGCATCGGGCAGGCCGAGGTCGAGTTCGGCGCGGGTCAGCAGTTCGTAGGCGTGGACGCCGTAGAAGGGGAACGGCGGGAGCCGGGGGGTGCTCTGTCCCGCCAGCAGCTGCCTGCGGAACTGCTCCGGTTCACCGGCCTCCAGGCGCGCTTCGGCCAGGTACAGGCTGGCCACGTTCGACCACGGGCTGCGGCTCTTGATCCCGGCCTCAAGTGCGCGCATCCCGTAGCGGACGGCCGCGGCGGGGCTGCCGCGCTCGATCTCGACCATGCAGCGCACCGTCAGCGCCCAGGTGAGGAACAGGTTGTTGGCGGAGAGCAGCGAGCTGTCGATCGCGTTCTCGGCCTGGTCGCTGGCCAGTGCCAGACGTCCGAGCGCGAGGTTGCTGTTCGCGAGCACCGTGAGGATCACGCCCGAGAGGTGCTGTTGACCGGTCGCATTGGCCACCTTGTGGGCTCGTTTCATGTGCGTCTCGGCGAGCTGGAGACGTCCGACGCAGTACTCGGCCCAGCCGAGCGAGACCAGCGACTGCAGCTGTCCGGCCCACTCCTCGTCGGTGAGCTCGTCCGCGATCGCGGCCGCCTTGGAGGACTCGGCGGCGGCCTGCTCGATTTCGCCCAGCCCGTAGTGGGCCAGGGCGAGCAGCGCCGCGCCGCGGGCGGGCAGGGCCGCCGTCTGCCCGGGCACCTTCAGGGCCTCCTCGGCCCAGTAGCGCATCCCCGTCCAGTCGGCGCTGAAGAAGCTCCCGCCGGCGAGCGCGACCTTCAGGCCGGCCGCCTCCTCGGAGCGGTCATCGAGCTCGGCGAGGCTCTCCAGCAGCAGGCTCTGGGCCTGGTCGTGTTGGCCGAGCAGGTGGTCGATCATCGCCGCCCCGGCGACTGCCGCTCCCCGTGCCGGGGAGTCCGTCGGCAGCAGCGCCAGGGCCTCGTGGAAGGCTTCGCGGCTCTCCATCAGATGTCCCGCCGAGCCGAGCGCGACGGCCAGCGCCAGCAGCAGCTCCAGGCGCCCCTGGGTGGGGGTCCCCTCGGGTAGCAGGTGAAGCGCGGCCCGGAACCACCTAGCGGCCGCCGCGGGGGCCCTGGCACTGGCTTCGTAACCCGCCTGCCTGAGCGTGGCGATGGCCTCGGCGTCTCCCACCCGTGCGGAGCGCTCGACGTGGCGTGCCCTGGTCGCCGCGGAGGCCCCGCGCCCGCTCAGCACCGCGGCCGCGCGGGCGTGTGCGCTGCGCCGCCAGCCCCCTTTGGCGGACTCGTACACGGCCCGACGCACGATCGGGTGGCGGAAGCTGAAGCGGCCCGGCAGCGGCGCCGACTGGACGAGCTCGCGATCGACGAGCTCGTCGAGCGCCGCGAGCGTCTGTGCCTCGTCCATCCCGATCACCTCACCGGCGAGCTCGGGCTCGAACGGATCCCCGACCATCGAGGCGGCCTGGATCAGCTCCCGAGCCCTCGGCGAGAGCCGCTCCAGTTCGGCCGCGATGAACGCGCTCACGCGTGCGGGCAGCAGTTCGGCGTCGCTGTCCAACGGCGTGGCACCAGGCTGGAGCGTGTCGCCGGCCGAGCGGATCAGCTCCTCCAGGTAGAAGGGGTTGCCGCCGCTCTCGTTGAAGATCCGCTCCGCCACCCGGCTCGACATCCCCGGCGGGTAGAAGGCCTCCGCTTCCTCGCGGTCCAGCGGGGTGAGCTCGATCAGCTCGCCCTGGCCGTCGCGCTGGAGCTGTTGCAGGGCGGCCGCGGTGGTCGGCTCGAGCTGTCCCGGTCGCAGCGTGGCGACCACGTCCAGGTGTGAGCGGGGAGGACGGCGGACCAGGTACAGCAGCAGCTCCACTGAGGCCGGATCCGCCCAGTGCAGGTCGTCTACGGCCAACAGGATGCGCCTGCCGGCGGCGCGGGCGGTGAGCAGCGAGCAGATCGCACGGTGCAGGCGGTAGCGCTCGGTGCCGACCCCGCTCGGGGTCTGCGCGGGCCCACGCTGCGCGCTCGGCAGGCGCCCGGCGAGGCCCGGCAGCAGGCTCGCCAGCTCCAGGCTCTCGTCGGCGCGCAGGCGTGAGAGATCCTCATCGGAAAGCTCCGCGGCGATCCCTTCGAGGGCGCCGAGGAACACGCCGAACGGCTCGTTCGCCTCGAACTCTGCGGCCCGCCCGAAGACCGTAAGGCGGCCGCCCTCGGCCGCCGTCCGTACCGCGTGGGTGAGCAGCTCCGTCTTGCCGATCCCGGTCTCGCCGGTGATCTGGATCACGTTCGCCTGTGCCGACCCCCCGCTGGTGAGCAGGCGGTCGATCTCCTCCAGCTCCCGCCGGCGAACGCTCAGGAGCGCGTCGGCCAACGGCTCGAACCCCCACATGCGCCCGGGACCCCTGATTCCCCATGAGACCACTCCTGGGGTTTACCCCAAGAAGCCGAGAATCTATGCGGGCGCCTCTCCTCTGGCTGGTGAATCATCTGCACCCTGCCCGTAATCATATGCCCAAAGCCATGGAAAGGTCAATGGCACCGAACGCTGGGCGCTCTTTCGGGCGACCCTCCTGCTGGGACCCGCAGTTCGCACGAAAAGTTTTAGATTTAGGGGTTGACTAGGGGTTTACCCCAGTATAGGGTGCGGCCCTATGGGAGGTGGGATACCGGCGAGAAATCGGGGTCGTCGTGGCACAGAGCTCCTCGGCCGGTGTCCGAGGGGGTCCGAGTCCCGAACGGCAGCGCCCGCCGCGTGCGGTGGGCGCTGCGTAATCGCGGCGCCACATTGGACTCCAGTGTCCTCCACGTCCAGGCGGACCTCACGGTCGGGCTGCTTCTGCAGGCCCAGGGCGCATTGCGCGAGCGGCCGGCACCATCACCAGGGGCAACGAAGATGAGGTCCACCAGGTCATCCACCCAGTCCTACCGAGCCGAGAGGGGCGCTGCCCGCGACGCGCGTCGGCGGCGTCCACTTCGGCTTGGTTGGGGGCAGGCACTCCGCCGGCAACGGGCGGCGTGTCGCGTGGCCTCGTCCCGGACAGTGTCCCCGGGAGGGCCGCCTGGCCGTGGGTGAGGCGCGCTGAGGGAAGGGGGAAAGCGCCGCCTCACCCATCGCCGGATGCCGTCCCCTCGGCGCCACGGGACT
>Ga0335085_10011216_pt1 | contig 13317 bp, 13 predicted proteins | sample Lox_Sample_45_FD_206712 | JGI IMG/M metagenome (GOLD analysis project Ga0335085, IMG submission 206712) | Soil microbial communities from Loxahatchee National Wildlife Refuge, Florida, United States - Lox_Sample_4.5 | ecosystem: Environmental > Terrestrial > Soil > Wetlands | place: USA...
GGCCGAACATCGAGGCAAGCGTGCCGAAGGCGCTCTTTCCGTATGGATTGGGGGCTACCGGCAACCGCTTCGCCGTCAGCGCCGACGGCAGGCGTTTTCTGGTCACCGAGTTCGTCAAAAAAACGGAGATCGATCGGCCCGAGATCAGCGTCCTCGTCAACTGGCCGGAACTGCTGAAGAAGTAAACCGAACTCCTGGACCCAGAAGCCTCCTTCGACGGGGAGGCGCGGAGACCTTGAGATCGCCATCCAGACAAAGTACTGGGACTCCGCATCTTACTCCGCAACGCGTCGAAGTCTTCCAAATCCGGCCGAAGAGATAGCCCCAGAACCTCGTCCGCCTCCGCCCGGGAGTCCACACCCGGACCAGACTGCAAGTTCGTTCATGTCCTGCGAAGTGACAGCCCCAGAAAACTCGTCCGTCTCTGCCGGTGACCCCAGATAGTGCCAGCCTGCAAAAGTTCTCCAGATCCGGCCGAAGAGGTATTGGTGGGCCGGGATGCTCCGGTCCGGCTCAGGGGAGACAATTAATGTTAGGTGTTGGCGCGAAGTTTCCGGTCTTTTCGCTTCAGGCGACAGTGAGTATCGAGAAGGGCAAGGCCTTCCAGACAATTTCCGAAAGCGAATACCCCGGCCTATGGAAGATCTATTTCTTTTGGCCTAAGGATTTCACCTTTGTTTGTCCGACTGAGATTGCGGCCTTCAGCAAACTCGATCAGGAGTTTGCAGAGCGCGGCGCGCAAGTGCTCGGCGCCAGCACCGATTCGGAGTTCGTACACTTGGCATGGCGTCAGAACCACCCCGATCTGCGCGACTTGCCCTTCCCCTTGTTGGCCGACGTGAAGCGCGATCTCTGCCAGCAACTCGGCATTTTGGATCCCGACGAAGGCGTCGCCCAGCGCGCCACCTTCGTGGTGGACCCCCACAACATCATCCGCTATGTTTCGGTGAACGATGTGCAGGTGGGCCGTAGTACCAGCGAGGTTCTGCGCGTTTTGGACGCTCTCCAGACCAACGAGCTGTGTCCGGCCAACTGGCAGCCCGGACAACCCACTTTGCAGCCGAACATCTGAGGACGGCCTGCAGTTTCGTCACCGAACTTCCGCGGTTCTCCCCAGGCAAGCCCTGGAGACCAACGGTCTCTGCCCGGCCACCCCGAAAGACCCACCCCGCCACCGAACATTTGAGGGCGGACCGCGATTTCATCGCTAAATTGCCCGGTTTTTCCAGGAAAATACCGTTGTTATCAGTTTCCGATTAACCTTTGGGAGTTTGAAAGCTGCATCGGAAACTCCCAGAATGGAACTTATCGTGGAAGAGTGGCCCTCCGCCGCCTGAGCACGCATAAAAGGAAACGCATATGGAAGTCATGCTGGTCGTTCTGTCCACCGCAATTGGCACCGTGGTCGGCGTCACTGCGGGCCTTCTGATGATTAATCGCCGGAGCCGCATCACCCCCACCGGAGCTCACCTGGCAGCGCTCCAAAAGGAGTTTTCCGCCCCGGCTGATCCGGCCGCCACGGGAGCCGCGGCGATGCCCGGCGTGAACCTGGAGGACCTCCGCAAACTCGTGGTCGACCGCGACGACGCTCTGCGCCAAAGCCATGAGGATCTCCAAAAGGCGCAGGTGCTCGTCGAGCAGGCCAAGCTCGAGGCGCAGCAGGAAGCGGCCCAGCGCGCCGCTGCCGAGCAGCGTGTCCAGGAACTGACGGCTCAGTTGGCCGCCCTCTTGCAGCAGAGCGGCGATATCGAGACGCGCTTGAAAGACCATGAGAGCCTGGAGGCGCGCATCACGGCCCTGACCACCGAGTTGGCGACCGCCCAGACCACCGCTAACGAACAGTACGCCGCGTTTCGAGCGGCCCAGGAGCAGGTGGATCTTCGCACCCGCGAGCAGGAAGCCCTCAACGCCCGCATCGCCGCCCTGGCCGCCGATCTCGAGACGGTTCAGAGCAGCAGCGAGAAAGATGGGTCGTATCGCGCCTCACTGGAAGCCCAACTCACCGCCGACCGGGAATACATCCATCAACTGACCACTCAGATCGGCGACCTGCAGCGCGATCTCGGCAACTATGAAACCCGTCTGACCGAGCAACGCCAGTTGGCCGCCAAAGGCCTCGAGTTCCTCAATCAGGCTCAGGACAATTTCGCCGGCGTATTCCGCGCTTTCTACAACGGCAACGGTAATGGCGCCGAAGCTGCCTATAACCCTAACGGCGCCGAGGCACCGGTAGCTCCGGTAGCCGCGGATTAAGCCGCAAGCGTTTCGACCGGGCGGCCGGTTGCAAGCGCCGGCCGCACGTTTCTGTCTTCCGCCAGCAGTCCGTTTTGCTCATCCCTTGTCAACCCCCGAGCAACCTGCCCAAGGTGCCTCAAGAATGCCGGCTGGTAACCAAACCCGGCCTCAGTACACGCTGGGCGCTCGTCGAAACCTGCAGACCCTTTTCCAGCCGTGCTTTGCCTGAGTCCGCGTTTCGTGCCGGTCTTCTGTATCGCGCCCAAATCCCCGTGACGATGGGTGGCCCCGGCTACGTTTTCGACGGAGCTGCGGCATGCTGTCCAGCATTATCTGTTCTCGCCCTGGATCGTGTCGCGCGAAAGACCAAGCCGACCTTCGGGCGCCTGAGATACTCGGAACCCTGCGGCATGCGCCCGTACCGGCTGCGCGGGCAGCCCGCGTCCGCGACGGCGATTCGGAGCGGAGCCTCTCGAGGTAGGAGTGCAGCGCTATCAAACCGGGTCAATACTCAGAAGGAAGATTTGGGGGGGAACGAGGGGGGCGCCCGTCCGAGCGCCCCATGGGATGCGGAAACCCGGAGCTAAAACTGATTCTGGCCGTTCGGGTTTGGACGAGGGCCACCCCGGCCCGGGCCGCTGTGTACGGTGTAACCCGCCGGCGTCTGGAACAGCGTCGAATCCGGCTCTGCCCGGTTGATGTTGGTCAACTGCGTCACCACTGTGCCGCGACGCGGATCGCTGGTCTTAATCATTACCGGCACTTTCAGGTCGGACGACATCCAGGTCTCGCGAACCGACTGCATCTCGCGGGCGTTGCCTTCCGTCCCGGCCGGAATGGTGTGGGTGACGCGGTGGCCGGCAGCCGATTCGCCGTTCACCACTTGCGTACCCAGGTCCTCGTCCTTCATGTTGGGATTGGCCGGACGCGCCTGCCGATTGAACTGCGGGCGCTGGCCGCGTCCCTGACCCGCCGCCGGTCCGCGCATGACCATCTCGTGGACGGTCTTGTGCTCAGGGTCGATCTCGCGAATCGCACGGCTTACCGGGTCCGTAACGGTAATATGCGTGAAGGTGGTGTTCTGGCCGCCAGGTCCAGGCCGATGCTCGGTCGTCTCGACCCGCACCCGGCCTTGGCTATCGCGGAAAATATTGGAGGTCCGGGTGTGCTGGATGGTATTGCCGTCCGGCAGGACTTGTGTCTCCGTGGTCGTCTCGACCGCGGAGTACGGCGCTCCGGTCACGACCTGCCCCATGCCTTCGCGCGGGCCGCCGAAGCCGCGGCCGGGTCCGGGACCGAATCCGCGCCCGGGGGGCGGACCGGGAGGCTGCGCGAGCAGGCCCGCCGTTGTCAGTAAACTCAACATAATCAGTTGTTTCATCGATTCTCGCACCTTCCCAAACTTGAAAATCTTGCGTGCAGCCGTAGGACGCTGCCGAAATCTCTGTTCAAGGTTGATTGCAGGGGACAAGGCAAGGGTTCCATTTTCATGGCTCCCGCCGTGCGGCCTCTCTCAATCAGGCCGGCTGTGAGGTGGTGGCACCGGGTGTTTCATATACCGGATCGGTACGCCCTGCGAGCGAGCGCTGGTTGCCCTCCTCGAGATCGACCACAATCATCTGGTTGTCCCCGGCTTTGAGCCAGGGCGCCGGCACGAACAGGCTCTGTTGCGGGCCGATCTTCCAATAGCGGCCGAGGTTGTGGCCGTTAACCCAGACGGCGCCCATGCCCCACCCGCGAAGGTCCAGGAAGGTGTCGCCGGTTTGTTTCACGTGAAACATCCCGCGGTACAGGGCCGGACCGTGGACCGGCACCGAGGAAAACGGCCACCGGCTGGGATCGTCGAACGGTAAGCTATGAATTTCCCAATCCCTTAGCTCCTCGCCATCGAGCGTGACCTTTCCCAGGATGCCCTTGCGGTCGCCGGCCAGCAGGGGGCCGAAATTCGTCCGGCCGAGATTCTCGACCAGGATGTCGAGCGGTTGGCCGGCCTCCAGTTCCACGTTCAGGCGCGACTGGTGCAGACGCCGGTCGAGCGTGCCCAAACGCTTTGTCCCCTGATAGAGCACCGCATAGTCGTGTACCTCGGTGACTTCCAGCGGCCCACGCAAGGCCCGGTCGATGCGCTTGCGGTACAGAATGTAGCCGTACGCCTGGCCGGCCGCCTCCATCGAAATGGGCGCCGCCGACCGCAGCGGCTTCGGCAGGTGCGCGGTGACGGGTGCCGATTCGCGCAGTTCGAAGCGCGGAATCTCGATCATCGGCAGGGGCGCGGGCGGCTCAGGCAGTGCCCCATCCGCGTATTTCCGAAGCACCTCGCGCAGCGCCTGAAACTTGGCGGTGGGCCGACCGGCTTCGTCGAGCGGCGAATCGTAATCGTAGCCCGAAATATCCGGCTCGTAGACCCTGCCGTTGTTGGCTCCGCTCATGAACCCCCACGACGAACCGCCGTGGACCATGTAGAGATTCGCGGAAATGCCGCGCGAGAGCATCCACTCAAGGCCCTGGGCCGAACGGGCGGGCGGCGTGGTGTGGTGACGCTCGCCCCAATGGTCGAACCACCCTACCCAGAACTCGCCGCACATGCGCGGGACGTTCTGGCGGAAGGCGCTGAAGTTGGCGAACTCGCGCTCCGGGTTGGACGTGTCGCCGAAGTTGATCACCGACAAAACGCCATCGAGGGTGCCCCCTTCGAGGTTGCGCTTCGCCGAGCCGTCGGAAGTGTACAGCGCCACGTCGAAGCCGGCGTCCTGGATCATTTTTCGGATGCCGCCGAGGTAGACCTTGTCGCTTCCATAAGAGCCGTATTCGTTCTCGACCTGCACCATGATGATGGGGCCACCGCGGGTGATCTGCAGATCGCGGACTTCACGGCCGACACGATCCACGTAGCGGCGGGCGGCCTCCAGGAACTTCGGGTCGGCACTCCGCACCGTCATCGAAGTATCGGCGAGCAGCCAGGCTGGCAGTCCGCCGAAATCCCATTCGCTGCAGATGTAGGGACCGGGGCGCAGCAGGACCCACAATCCTTCGCTTTGCGCCGTCCGGAGGTACTCTGCCAGATCGAGGTTGCCCGAAAAATCGAAGCGTCCCGGATTCGGCTCGTGCAGATCCCAGAAGACGTACGTGCACAGCGTGTTCAGGCCCAGCGCCTTCATCTTGCGCATGCGATCTCGCCAGTACGGGCGCGGCACACGAGGATAGTGCATCTCTCCTGAACGGATCAGGAATGGTTTACCGTCGAGCAGGAAGTGCTCATCCTTCCAGCCGAAAGTATGGGCGGCGGGACGCTGCGCCCGCGCCCGCTTCGCGGCGAGCGGCGCGGCGAGAGTGGCCGCCAGAAACGAGCGGCGATGGGTAGGTGCGCTCATCAAGCAGCATCGTATCAGGGATCATGGGCTGTGTGCGCGGGCTTCTCCGGAGCCTTTGGGAATGGTTTATCGGCGGGTTTCTCGGGCGGCGGATTATCCGCCATGGGTTCGACCCTGAGAGCTTCGGCCGATAGCACTACCAGGTCCACGCGGCGATTGTGTGCGCGGCCCTCCTCAGTCGTGTTGGAATCGGCGGGGGCGCTTTCGGCGTACCCGGCGATGGCCATGCGATCGGAATCTACATGGAAGCGCGTGCGCAACAGTTCCATGGTCGCGATGGCGCGCGCCGCGGAGAGTTCCCAGTTGCTGCGGAAGCGCGAGTTATGAATGGGGATGGCATCGGTGTGGCCTTCCAAACGAAGTGGGTTGGGCACCTCCGCGATCACGTCGCAGATCTTAGCCAGGATGGGGTAGCTGGCCGGAGCGACGCTATCGTCGCCCGAGGCGAAGAATGCCGCCTCGCGCAGGCTGATGATCAGACCGCGGGGCGTCATCTTGAGCTGGACCTTGCCGCTCTTGATTTCGTTTTCGAGGCCTGACTGCAGCGAACTGAGTGATTTGGTCAAATCGGCGGGCGGCTTGGGCGGTCCTGGCGGGGTTGCCGGCGGGACCGGATTTTCGCGCAAATCGGTCGGATCGGGAGTGAGCGGCGCCTTGCGGGCTTCGTGCCGGCCGCGCCCCAGCACGGTGGAGATGGCCGCGCTGAACTGGCCGTGCTCGAGGGCTTCCTTCACCGAGTCCGAAACCGCCTTGGCCTTGGCGTGATCGGCCTGGGTGGAGGCGAACATCACCACGAAAAAGGCAAACAGGAGGGTGATGAAATCGGCGTAGGAGACCAGCCAGCGCTCGTGGTTTTCGTGCTGGGCCGGACGCTGCCGCCTCACGGTGCTCCCTTCTTCACTGCTTCGGGTTTGCCGGCGCCTTTAGCGCCCGGTTTCGGTTTGGGTGAAGCATCGAAGGCCTCCAACTTCATGCGGATGAGCGTAGGATTGAGGCCCTCGACAATCCCAACCACGCCTTCGACAATCATTTCTTTCATCAGCGAGAGTTGGCGCGCGCGTATGCGCATTTTCGAAGCGGCGGGCAGGAAAAAGAGGTTGGCACTGCCGACTCCGTATACGGTGGCGACAAACGCCACCGCGATGCCGTGGCCGACTTCCTTGATATCCTCCAGGTGCTTCATCACCTGGATGAGACCCATGACGGCACCGATGATGCCGATGGTGGGCGCGTATCCGCCGGCCGCTTCCCACACTTTGGCGTCGCTGTCGGCCAGGTGCTCGCCTAAGCCGATCTCCACCTCCATCATCTTGCGAAGTTCCTGCATGTCGGTGCCATCGACCGCCAGTCCCAGGGACTTGCGCAGGAAGGGATCGGGGATTTTGGCAGCCTCCGTCTCCAGACTGACTATTCCGTTTTTGCGGGCTTTGGTAGCGAACTGGATCAAGGTTTCGATCATTTCGCCGGTGGAGGAGGCGCGCTCGAAAAAGACGCTGCCGAGGGCTTTCAATGCCCGGAGAAAGACCGGCAGAGGAGTGGTCACCAGGACAGCTCCGAAGGTTCCTCCCATAACGATCATGGCAGCGGTGGTCTGGGCGACATCCTGGATACTGCCTTTCTCGAGGATGAGGCCTCCGATGATGCCGCCGAGCGCCACCACGATCCCGGCGAAGGTCGACAGGTCCAGACGGGTGCCGCCCTTAGGGGCGCGGTCCGCGGACGCCGCGGTCTTGGGTACGGCAGCGGGTTTAAGGGCTTCGGCTGAATCGGCCATCGGCGTCTACTTGGGTTCCTCCCCGGGGGCGACCGTCGCGCAGGCTTCCGCCTCGAGCGGCCAGACATCCTGGTCTTCGGTGTTGAGAATCTTGCGCCGGTAATCGACAATCCGGCGGACCACCTCATCGGCGCTCTCGCGGACGCGGAGAATCTGGCCGGTGGTCAGGGTGATGACGGTGTCGGGCGTCACATCGATGTGCTCGATGAGATCGCAGTTGAGTACGAGGGGCAGGTGGTTCAACCGGGTCAGCCGGATCATTATTCGCTCCAATAGACTTATCGGCAGACAGGGCCAAAAACATTAATGCTGCGGCGCGGAGGACCGATAAGCAGGAATGGAGACAAGCCATGGGGGCGAGCGAGACATTCGTGGATTCAGCTTCTTGGGTGGAGGAGATCGGGGAGGTCTTGCTCGGGGCGGAGGACGGGGGCGAGGAGGCGGGTCGGCTCGAGGCGGCGGATTTCTTACGACGGCATTGCCGGGCGGCATTGGCTCTGGCGGCGCATCAACGGCCGATTCGGAACGCCTGGACGGTGCGCGCCGTCTGCGGCGGCAAGCGCGTAGAGCCACTCACGGCGACGGCGATTAGGAAGCTCTGACGGTTGGCGTCGGGCGGTCGTCCGGTGCGGAGGGCCGGCTGGTAGGTGTTCGCGGCGCAGACCCATGCGGAGCCTGGACGATGAGCCTAGCCGCGGGAGGCGCCGCCTGTGCTAATGGCCGCGGCTCGGAGCAATGCGAAATGCCTGCACCGTACGCGGCTTCTGCGGCGTTGGGGCAGTGAGCGCGTAGAGCCAATCGCCGGAGAGAGCGATAGTGGCGATAGCGGACCCGCTGTGCAGGTAGCGGAGCGCCTGGAAACCATCGCGGGCGGACTGGAATTCCAGGACGCCGGAGCGCCACGGACGGTAGCAGGCGCGGCCATCGCCATCGAAGGCCAGGCCGCCGTGGTCGGTGAACTCGGCGGCAGGGTGCGGATGCGCGGGATCGGAGAGATCGTAGGCCGTGACCGACTGCGGGAAGTAACGCGTTTCAAACAAGCGCTGGCCCTGCCAGCCGAGCGGGCGCGGGAAGCCGTACAGGAAATCGGCTTTGGGCTGCACCGGAAGGCGGCCGGCGATGCGCGGCGCGGCTGGGTCGGCTACATCGACGGTAGTCAAAAAAGACGGCGAGGCGAGATACAGGTAATTGCCACGGTGGATGATGCGCACCGGCGCGGCGCCTTCGTTGATGGCCTTGGCAGGCGGCCGCATCCGGTCGAGCGCCAGCGGGGCCAATTCGCGATGCGCGGCGGGATCGAAAATGCGCAGGCTGCAAACGCGGCCGTGCGTGACGCCGAGATACACCAGCGGGCCGACGGGCACCGGCACGGAATAATAATCGGACGGGCGGACGGGTCCGAGCGGAACGGCGTCGATGGATCCCGACGAATGGACAATGGCGATCTGGACCTCGTCTACGGGCAAGGCCTTTTTTTGTCCGACCACCAGGACGGCGTCATCGATTGTGGCGGCCTTGAAGACGCTCCATTCGGCGAGGCTCTGCCAGAGTGGAAGTTCGACCGTCGAGCGCAGCCGGGGATGCGCGGGATCGCTGAAATCCACGAAGCGAACGGCGCTATTGGAAACGACGGCCACCAACGAGCCGTGGGCCGCGATGCCTCCCTCGTCCGACTCGTCAACGAACGCCGGGGGCACGTCGTCAGCGTGGATGGCCGCAGTGAGCGCTCCCGGCAACTGCCAGACGCCCGCGGGGGCAAGTTCGGGCAGGCGCACCGATGCCCCTTCGGCGGAAACCACCGCCACGATGACGATGGCAGCGGCGGAAACCGCGAGCCCACGGGTGCCGAGATAGCGCTCGGGGGAACGCTGTAACAAGCCCGCGGCAGTGGCGGCGATCAGCAACGCGAGGGCGGCATACACTCCGCCGGTCACGGAGGAGAGGCGCGCGCTCCGGGCTGCCTCGATCAGTCCGCCGGTGCCGTCGAAGAACGGGGTCCAGAAGACGAAGCCGGAGAACGGTGCCAGGTCGGCGAAGGCGCCAGCCAAGGCAATCAGCGCGACGGCCAGCACGCCGGCGAGGGCGGCAGCCTTCAATGACCGATCCACCAGGACGGAGAATGCCAGCGAGAGGGCGTACAGGCACCAGAAGCGCGGAAACAAGATCAGCAGTAATTGTTTCAGGCTGACCTGTTCGCGGATGGCGCGCAGGCCGGTGTCCAGGACGAACTGCGGCTTGGCATACGCCAACGCGACGGCCGCGGCGACCAGCGCAGCCAGCACAGCGCTGCCGGCCACGAACTTCGTCCAGACGATGGCCTGGGGCGTGACCGGCCGCACCAACAGGAAGTCCAAGGTGCGGGCGTGCCGCTCGCGGGCCACCTGTGCTACGCCGATACCAATCGCCGCGGCCGCAGCCGACATCGGCATCAGCGCCTGCATCCACAAGCCAACGAAACTGCCGCCGAAGACATCGGTGGCGAGCAGCAGCGCGAAAGCCGCGGCCAATCCCAGTCCTCCGGCGAGCCATCCGCGCAGGTCGCGCAATTCCTTCCACAGAAGCTGGTTCATAGCCGTGCTCGCTCGCCTACCATTTCGACGAAGCTCTCCTCCAGGCTTCGGCCCATGGAGAGCTTGAGTTCTTCGAGGCTGCCCGAATGGATGAGGCGGCCGTGGTCGATGAGGACGACCTGGTCGGCCACACGCTCGACCTCGTGCAGCAGATGCGAGGAAAACAGCACGGTGCGGCCCTCGCGCTGGATGAGCTGGATGATGCCTTCGAGGAAGTCGCGGCGCACGAGCACGTCGAGGCCGGTGGCGGGCTCGTCGAGGATCAGCAGTTCTGGGTCGCCGCCGAGAGCGAGGGCCAGGGCTAGTTGGGCGTTGGAGCCGCGCGACAGGTGCCGCACCTTTTGGTCGCGGTCGATGGCGAAGCGGTCGAGCAATTCGCCCACCCGGGGGGCGTTCCAGGCGCGGTAAAACGATGCCGTGAAACGGACCAGGTCGCGCACCTTCATGCCGTCGTAGTGCACGGGCGATTCGGAGACGTAGCCTACGCGTTGCATGAGGGCGGTGTGGTGCGCGCGGCTATCGAGGCCCAGCAGCGTGGCGCGTCCAGCCGACGGGCGCGCGAGGTTCATTAGCATGCGGATGGCCGTGGTTTTGCCCGCCCCGTTGCGGCCCAGGAAGCCGCAGACGCTGCCTTCGGGGACCTGGAAGCTGAGGGCCTCGACAGCGGTGCGGCGTCCGAAGCGTTTGGTGAGGTTTTCTACGACGATTGCATTCATGAGGATTTCTCCTGGAGGGCCGGTAGGCGCTGATCGATGAGGGCGCGCACCTGGCTGCGGGTGAGGCCGAACTCTTCGGCCGCGGCGAGCGCCTGATCGATTAGTTCGGCAACCACGGCGAGGCGATGCGCTTCGCCCAGCGTTGGGGCGGCGGACGAAACGTAAGTGCCCGAACCGCGGCGTTTGGCCAGTAGCCCTTCGCGTTCCAGTTCGAGGTAGGCGCGCGCGACCGTGTTGGGGTTGATGAGGTGTTCGGAGGCGAGCGCGCGGACGGAGGGCAGTTCGTCGCCGGCCCGGAGCGTTCCGGCGGCAATCGCCCGGCGGACCTGCTCGGCGATTTGCAGATACATGGGAATGGGGCTGGCGGGCGAGAGGTTCAGACGCATCTACCGACTCACTGTATCGATACTGTAATACAGTTGCACGCGACCGTAAACGCTCGCTTTGGTTAACCGGCCCCCGGGCTTGGCAAGCATCGTGCAAATTGTATTGGTATCAGCGACCAACGTAGCGCCAGAGGACGTACGAGGAAGGACTCTGCCATGAAAAGTATCGTCATTACGGGAGCTTCGAGCGGCATCGGGCGAGCCACAGCGCTGCGGCTGGCGCGAAAGGGATGGCGCGTGTTCGCGGCCGTGCGAAAGGACGCCGACGCGCAAGCCATGGCAGCCGGAGCAGAAGCACAGATCGAGCCGGTGGTTTTGGACGTCACCGATCGCGGCTCGATTGCGGGGGCCGCGCGCGAGGTTGCCGGGCGGCTGAGGGGCGGCGGGCTCGATGCGCTGTTCAACAACGCGGGGATCGGAATTACCGCGCCGGTGGAATACACTTCACTCGACGCGCTGCGCGAGATTTTCGAGATCAACCTGTTCGGGCAGATTGCCACGATCCAGGCGTTCCTGCCGCTGATCCGCGCGGCCCGGGGACGAATCGTCAACAGCGGATCGGTGGGCGACCACATTACGCCACCATTCGCGGGCGCGCTGGCGAGTTCCAAAGCGGCCTTCGCGTCGATGAGCGCGGCGCTGCGGCTGGAACTGCGGCCGCAAGGGATCGCGGTCTGCGTGCTGGAACCGGGCGCCATCAACACGCCGGCTGTGGAGAAGACGCTGGGAGGGGTCGAGCGGAAGATTTCCGCGCTGCCGCCGGAGGGCGCCGCGCTGTATGCCGATAGGATGCGGCGGATGGCCCAGACGTTCGCGGCGCACGAGCACGCGGGCAGTCCGCCAGAGGTGGTGGCGGAAGTGGTGGAGCGTGCTTTGACGGACCGGCATCCGCGGACGCGCTACCCGGCAGGGAAAGACTCCGTCAAGCTGGCGTTGCTGGCGCGATGGCTCCCGGAGAAGCTTCTGGATGTGGCGATCCTGAGAACTTTCGGGCTGCTGAAGCCCGCGCACTGAAACAGCAAAGGAGGAAAAGAATGAGGGTATTTGTGGCAGGGGCGAGCGGCGCCATCGGGCGGCCGTTGGTTTCGGCACTGGCCGGGGCAGGGCACGAAGCGATCGGGATGACGAGTTCCGAGCGGGGATTGGAGGCGCTTCGGGACAGGGGCGTCGACGGGGTGATCGCGAATGCGCTCGATGCGGCGGCCGTCCAAGCGGCGATGGCGCGAGTGCGGCCGAGTGCGGTGATCGAGGAACTGACGTCGCTTCCGAAGGACTATACGCCCGAATCGATGCGCGCGGCCGCCGAGCGGGATCGGAGGTTGCGGCTGGAGGGCGGGCGGAACGTACACGATGCGGCGCGCGCTGCGGGCACCAAACGTTACCTGGTGCAATCGACCGGGTTCTTCTATGGCCCCGGCGACGGGCTAGCGTCCGAGACGGATGCGCTGGCGGTGAATGCGTCGCCGGGAATAGCGGGCAGCGTGCGGACGTATCAGCAGATCGAAGAGCGCGTGCTGAATGCCGGCGATATGAAGGGCACCGCGCTGCGCTACGGATTCTTTTACGGCCCGGGGACGTATCAGGATCCCGAGAGCGGCAGCGTCACGCAACAGGTCCGCGAGCAGAAGTATCCGGTAGTCGGTTCGGGCACCGGAGTGTACTCGTTCATTCACGTGGAGGATGCGGCGGCAGCGACCGTGGCGGCGCTCGAAGGCGATCCCGGTGTGTACAACATTGTGGACGACGATCCGACGGAGTTGCGGGTTTGGCTGCCCGCCTTTGCGCGATTCGTCGGTGCGCCGCCCCCACCGCAGGTGAGCGAGGAAGAGGCTCAAAAGCCGGGGCCGGATGTCATCTACTACGCGATGCGGCTGCGCGGCGCGCGCAATGACTTGGCGAAGCGGAAGCTGGGGTTCGCGCCGAGGAGATTGGAGTGGCTGTCGGCGGCGAAGGTGGGGATTGGCGGGAGGGCGAATCCGACGGAGTAGGGATAGCGGCCAGAGCGATCCGTTCCGACGTCGCCCTATGGACGCTGAACCTTGCCGATTTTGCCGATATTCCGGCGCAGTTGTGCAAACCGGCGAAGACGTGAGTTAGAGCTATCTGCGATGACACGACCTGAGTCGCACGGGGGTACCGTCCTTGTGCCAATGCCGCGTGGATACCGGTTAATCCTTAACGGGTGGCAGCCAAGGCGATGGATGCCGCCGCTGTGGCAGCGATGATGATGTAGTTGATGGTCATACGCGGCAAGATCGAGTTGTA
>Ga0335085_10011219_pt1 | contig 13314 bp, 14 predicted proteins | sample Lox_Sample_45_FD_206712 | JGI IMG/M metagenome (GOLD analysis project Ga0335085, IMG submission 206712) | Soil microbial communities from Loxahatchee National Wildlife Refuge, Florida, United States - Lox_Sample_4.5 | ecosystem: Environmental > Terrestrial > Soil > Wetlands | place: USA...
TCACGGCCCGACCGGATTCCAGTCTTACCTCGGCGCTCGCCGCCGAGCTCTCGATTCCAGAACCTCTCGCCGCGCTGCTGGTACAGCGCGGGCACGACGCCCCGGCGCTCGCGCGCGCGTTTCTCCGTCCCGAGCTCACGCAGCTCTCGGATCCCTGGTCGATCGCGGACATGCCGCAGGCCGTCGCGGTCATCAGCGAGGCGGTTCGCGCGGGCACGCCGATTCTCGTGCATGGCGACTATGACGTCGACGGCCAGTGCGCCACGACGCTGCTGACCCGTGTGCTCGGGATCGCGGGTGCGCGGGTGCACAGCTTCATCCCGCACCGACTGCGCGACGGCTACGACTTCGGAGTGGCTGGACTCGAGGCGGCGGCGAAGGTCGAGGCCGGAGTCATCATCACCTGCGACTGCGGCATCACGGCCGTAGAGTCGGTGCGCCGGGCGGTCGCACAGGGACGTGCGGTGGTGATTACCGATCATCATCTCCCGCCGGACGAGCTGCCGCCCGCTACCGCGGTGCTCGATCCGAACCGCGCCGATTGTCGATCGGGCGCGACCATGCTGTGTGGAACGGGCGTGGCGTTCAAGCTGGCCCAGGCGCTCGTCTCATCGCTCGGCATGTCGCCCAATCTGCCGCTGCACTTTCTCGATTACGTGGCGCTCGCGACGGTCGCCGACGTGGTCCCGTTGATGGGCGAGAACCGCATCCTCGTGCGCCACGGCCTGCGCCTGCTTTCTCAATCCCGCTGGACGGGGCTCCGCGCGCTGGTCGAGGCGGCAGGCCTGGCCGGCAGGCCGGTTCGCGCAGGCCACGTCGGATACATTCTGGCGCCCCGCCTCAACGCGGCCGGACGGATCGGCGACGCGATGGATGGGCTGCGGCTGCTGCTCACCGATGACGTTGATGTCGCCGCGACGCTCGCCCGGGAGCTCGAGACGTTGAACGCCCGCCGGCAGGCGATGGATCAGCGCATCCTGGAAGAGGCCAAGGACATGGCCGAGCGGACGCTGCAGGCGGACGACCGGGGTCTGGTGCTCGCCTCCGACCAGTGGCATCCGGGGGTGATCGGGATCGTGGCCTCGCGCCTGGTGGAACGGTACGGGCGCCCCACGTTCCTGATCGCGTGGGATGAGGCGACGGGCCTGGGGCGGGGCTCGGGCCGGAGCGTCGTGGGCCTCGATCTGCACGACGCGCTGAAACGGGTCGGCCATTGTCTCGTGCGCTACGGAGGGCACGCGATGGCGGCGGGGCTGACGATCGAACGGGCGCGGTTCGAGGAATTTCGTGTTGCGTTTCTCGAGACAACGGGCGAGCTTCTTGGCCCCGATGACATGGTTCCGGCGCAACATGTCGACCTGGAGCTGCCGTTGGGCATGGTGAGCGAGGAGCTCGAGCGCCTGATCCGGCACCTCGAGCCCTGCGGGCCCGGGAATCCCGCCCCGGTCTTCGGGGTGCGCGGCGCGCGGGCGGTCGGCGCGCGCCGCGTCGGATCGAATCATCTGCGCCTGACCCTGGCCGACGCCTCGGGCGCGCTCCCGGCCATCGGATTCCAGTGGGCCGACGCCGTGCCCGAATCCTGGCTCGATGCGCCGCTCGATGTCGCGTTCCGCCTGGAGAGAGATGAATGGCAGGGGCGGGCGAAGCTCCAGGCGCGCATCGCGAGCATTGGACCTGCGAATGCGGAACGCGGGTGCTGAGGATCATCGCCGGCGACTTCAAGGGTCGCCGCATCAAGACGCCCGCTGGCGAGAAAGTCCGTCCCACCGCGGACCGGGTCCGCGAGGCGTGGTTCAGCATTTTGCAGCGCTCGATTCGAGGCGCGCGGGTGCTGGATCTCTATGCCGGATCGGGGGCTCTCGGTCTCGAAGCGTTATCGCGTGGAGCCACGACGGCGGAGTTTGTCGAGGTGCACCGGCAGTCCCTGGCGGTCCTGAAGGCGAACATCAAGTCGCTGGGCGTGGAAGACCGCACCACGATTACCCGCCGCGACGCGCTGAAGTTTGCCGAGCACCTTCATCCGGGGCAGTACGACGTGGCCTTCGCCGATCCTCCCTACGCGAGCGAGCAGGCCGCCCTGTTGGTCGCGATGTTTCGGATGACGCCGTTCGCCCGGATTTTCTCCATCGAACATCCCGCCGAGCAGCCGATTCCGGGCGATGACACGCGCCGCTACGGGGACACGGCGGTGACGTTCATTTACGCGCCATGACGCGGCGCGTGGCGGTGTATCCGGGCTCGTTCGACCCGGTCACGCGCGGGCACGCGGACCTGATCAACCGCTCGCTCGCCTTCGCGGACTGCGTGATCGTGGCGGTGACGGAGAACGCGGTCAAGCAGCCGCTGTTCTCGCTGGAGGAGCGCCTCGGCCTGTTGCGCCAGGCGGTGGGCCATCGGTCCGTCGAGGTCCAGTCGTTTCAAGGGCTGCTCGTGGACTTCGCCCGCCGGGTTGGCGCGTCCATGATCGTGCGCGGCCTCCGTGCGGTAAGCGATTTCGAGTACGAATTCCAGATGGCGCTGATGAACCGGCATCTCGAGCCAAAGCTCGAAACGGTATTCCTCGTGCCGGCGTTCGATCTCACCTATCTCAGCTCGAGCCTCGTGCGGGAGGTGGCGCGCCATGGCGGCGACGTCTCCCAGCTCGTGCACCCCGCTGTCGACCAGGCACTGAAACGGAAGTTCGCGCCGTGAGCTTTCGCGCTCGGGTGTACGACCGGGCGCGGCGCGCGAAGCGGCGAATTGTCTTTCCCGAAGGGCATGACGCGCGCATTGTCGAGGCGGCGCGTCGCCTCCGGTCTCTGGATCTCGGCCAGGTCCAGGTCCTCGACGACCTCGCGGGCGACCCGCGGCGCGCCGCCTGCGCGCGGTTTCTCGTGACGCACAGGCCGGACCGCTTTCCCACGATCGCGGTTGCGGAGCAGCATCTCGAGCACCCGTTGCTGTTCGGCGCGGCGCTCGTCGCCACCGGAAGCGCCGACGTCATGGTGGGCGGCGCGCAATACCCGAGCGCCGATACGATTCGCGCCGCCCTCTGGACGGTGGGGCCCGCCCCGGGCGTCGACACGGTATCGAGCGCGTTTTACATGGTCCGCGGCGAAGCCGTCCTCACCTTCACGGATTGCGCTGTTGTGCCCGAGCCCACGCCGGCGCAGCTCGCGGACATCGCCATGGCGGCCGCGCGTGATCGCCGCCGCATTGTCGGCGACGAGCCGGTCGTAGCGCTCCTCTCCTACAGCACCAAGGGGAGTGCCGGCGGCCCGCTGGTCCGCCGGGTGCAGGAGGCCGCGGCGACCCTCGCGGGAAGGCATCCGGATTTCGTGTTCGATGGAGAGCTCCAGGCGGACGCCGCGCTCGCCGCGGACGTGGCGGAGCGGAAGGCGCCGGGCGGGCCGGTGCGCGGTCGTGCCAACGTGCTCGTGTTTCCCGATCTTGACAGCGGCAACATCGCGTACAAACTGGTGCAACGTCTCGGCGGCTACATGGCGCTCGGACCGGTGCTGCAGGGGCTCGCGCGACCGATCTCCGACCTGTCGCGCGGTGCCACCGTGGACGATATTGTGGACACAGCGGCGATCGCCGTCCTTCAAGCCGAGGAGACCGGATGACGTTCAGTCTGCACAAGGACAAGCGTGGCGTGGTGGTGGTCGGGGTGGACGGGCAGCTGATCGTCGGCAACCGCCAGGAGCTGAAGCAGAAGGTGCTCGATGCGATCGATGCCGGTTCCCGCAAGTTCGTGGTGGATTTCACGCGCACCGGCTATATCGACTCGTCCGGACTGGGCGTGCTCGTATCCCTGTCGAAGAAAATTCGCGAGCAGGGTGGTGAGCTCCGGCTCGCCGGGTTGAACGAGGATCTCCAGACCCTGTTCGAGCTGACCAAGCTCGATACGCTGTTTTCGATAACCAAGACGCCCGAGGAAGCCCTCGCCGCGTTCTAGACCCCCTTCGCTTCGACTCAATGTCCGCCGGCCCAAGCGTGAGGGGGGAAGCGGGGGACCGGAGCACGAAGTCGAGTTACTGCTCGATGTCCCCTCCGCGCTCGAGTTGGTCGGACCAGCGGTGGAGCTGCTGGTCAACGCGCTGCCTGCCGATTTCCTGCCCGCGCGCCGCATTCGGTTCAATCTCCGCACCGCCCTCGCGGAAGCGTTGAGCAACGCAATCGCCTACGGCAACCGCTACGACGTGAGCAAGGTGGTTCGGGTCCGCGCCGAGGTGTTGCGCGAAGCGATTCACATCCATGTCGTCGACGAGGGCGAGGGCTACAGGCCCGACGCCGTTCCCGACCCCACGCTTCCCGAGAACCGCGAGCGCGAAGGTGGACGCGGATTGTTCGTGTTGCGCCACATCGTCGATCGCGTGTCGTTCAACGAGAAGGGAAACGCGGTGTGCCTGACGTTGCTGGCGGGGTAACCCGGCTCGAGCGCATGCTGCCGGCGCTGGAAGCGGTTTCGGGCGCCGTGCTTCGGGTCTGGCGCCAGGAAGGCCGCCATCTTCGGCCGGTCGCCGGCTCCGTTCCTGGATGGGTGCCCCGTCTGAACGGCACGGAGCCGCACGGCAGCGTCATCGAGACGCCCGATGGGCCGGCCTGGTTTGCGACCGTCCCCGAGACCGACGGGGTATGGCTCGAAGTCCGCGCACGGCCCCCGTCCGACCCCACAGCCCCCGAGCGGCAGGCGCTCACGACCGTGATCGGCGCCGTGCTGCAAGCGGAACGCGAAGCGGCGCAGGTGGCGGCTGAGCTCTCGGAGCGCTACGAAGAAATCGACCTCATCTACACGATCAGCGAGATTCTGGGGCACACGATCCGGCTCGAGGAGGCCGCGCAGCGGATCGTGACCGAGGTATCGACCGTCGTGCGCGCTCAGCGCGCAACCCTGCTCGTGCTCGATCCCGAGCGGAAGATCCTGCGGCTCGTGGCGGCGCGAGGAGTCAACTTCAAGGACCTGGAGCCGATCGAGATCGACGATCCGCTCTCGGTGGCCGCACGTGTATTCCGCGAGGGACGCATCATCGGCTACGACCCGAGCGACGGTGCGGCCAAGAATCCGGGACGCTCGGAAGGTCGCGGCTACAAGGGGAAGGCGTTTCTCTCCGTGCCGGTGCTGTATGCCGCGCCTGGCCGGCCATCGCGGCCCATCGGCGTGATCAATCTGACGGACCGGCTGGGCGAGGATGCGTTTACCGCGGGCGACCGCAAGCTGGTCGCGGCGATCGCCAACCAGATCGGCGCCGCGATCGAAAACGCCCGCCTCGTGGAGCGCGACCGCGGGCAGCAGGGCATGCGCCGCGAGCTCGAGCTGGCGCGGGACCTCCAGCACAAGCTGCTGCCCTCGCCGCTCGTCATCTCCGCCCGCGCCGATGTGGCCGCGCGCTGCCGCCAGGCCGAGTCCGTGGGCGGGGATTTCTACAACCTGCTCAACCTGCCGCGCGACCGTGTGGGAGTGATGATCGGGGATGTGACCAGCCACGGCTTCGGCGCGGCGCTGATCATGGCGCTCGTGATGGCGGCATCCGGCATCCACGCGGAAACCGGGGAATCACCGACCGAGGCCCTCGAGCAGCTCGAGCGCTCCCTGACCGAAGAGTTGGCCCGCACCGAGATGTTTCTGACGCTGTTCTACGCGGTGATCGATCCGCATGCGGGCCGGCTGACATACGCGAACGCCGGCCATGCGCACGCGTTCGTCGTGGATGGCAAGACGGGCGCGGCGACGCGCCTCGACGCTACGCGAACCCCGCTCGGAATGAGCGCGGTAACGGGACGCGACGAAATGCGCGTGTGGCAGCACCGCCGCGACGTGCTCTGCCTGTTCACCGACGGGATCGTCGATGCGAAGAGCGAGTCCGGCGAGCGCTACGGCGAGGAGCGCGCGTTGGCCCATGTCCGCAGCCTGGCCGAGCGTCCGGTGCGCGAGATGCTCGAGGCGATCTTCACGGAGGTCGTGGCCTTCACGGGCGGCGGGAAGGCATCGGACGACCGGACCATGGTGCTGCTCAGGACGTGACGCGGGCTCGCGCCGGTCAGCACTTTCTCACCGACAGAAACCTCCTCCAGAAGATCGTCTCCGGGCTCGACCCGAACCCCAACGATGTGGTGCTCGAGATCGGGGCGGGGCGCGGGGCGCTCACCGATGTCGTCGCTCCTCACGTGTTCCGGGTGATCGCGGTGGAGGCGGACCGGCGGCTGGCGTTCGAGCTGGGAGCGCGGAACGCGGAGCGCGGAACGTCGAATGTCCGGGTCGTGGAGGGTGACGCGCTGAAACTGGATTGGCACTCGATGCTCGACAGTTCTGCTGAGGTTCCGCGTTTCAAGATTCTCGGCAACATCCCCTACTACATCACCTCGCCGTTGATCGAGAAAGCGCTGACGCCTCCGTTGCCGTCCCGCATCGTGTTTCTGGTGCAGCGGGAGGTGGCGGAACGCCTGGCGGCGACGCCTGGAAGCAGGGCCTATGGGGCGTTATCCGTCGGGGTGCAGGCGATGGCGCAGGTGGAGCAGCTGTTTGTAATCAGTGCGGGAGCGTTCCAGCCGCCGCCCCGGGTCGACAGCATGGTCGTGCGGATCACGCCGCGCGCCGATCCGCTCGTGGCACCGGAAGACGTGCCGGCGTTTCGCGCGTTCGTGACGGCGTGCTTCAGCCAACGGCGCAAACAGCTGCGCAACACGGTGGCCGCGGCGCTGGGCCGTCCGGCGAGCGTCGCGGGCACACTGCTCGGCGGACTGGGGCTTGATCCCACGGCCCGGCCGGAAACCCTCGCCCCGGTGCAGTTTGCGCGACTCTTGCGCGCGGGGAGCGGGTTGTGAAATTATTCACAATGCGGAAGATTGCGGAAAGCACGGTTCGCCGGCTTTCCCTGTACCTGCGATTTCTCGAGCAGTCCGAGGCCCAAGGGCATGCCACTATCTCTTCCGCCGAATTGGCCCGCCGCGGTGGTACCACTTCCGCTCAAGTCCGCAAAGACCTCTCCTTCTTCGGCTCGTTCGGGAAACGGGGGCTCGGCTACCCCGTGGGGGAGCTCGCCGCCACGCTGCGGGAGATCCTCGGGCTGGGCCGGAGCTATCGCGTGGTGCTCGTCGGCGCCGGACGCATCGGCGGCGCCCTCGTGCAGTATCCCGGGTTTCGCCAGCGGGGCTTCAATGTCACCGCCATCTATGACAGCGACGCCCGCAAAGTCGGGTCGCGCTGGAACGGGCTCGTGGTCCGCGACATCGATCAGCTGGAACCGGATCTCAAGAAGGAGCTCGCGGACATCGCCATCGTGGTGACGCCCGCCGAAGCGGCGCAACAGGTCACCGATCGTTTGGTCAAGGCGGGAATCAAGGCGATCCTCAACTTCGCGCCGGTGCAACTCTCCGTGCCGAACGATGTCGTGGTGAAGTCCGTGAACATGGCCCTGGAGCTCGAGACGCTGAGCTTCGCGCTCGCGAACCGCTGATAGCTTTCCCCATGGTCCGCGTCACCTCCGAGATCGGCGCCCTGCGCACCGTTCTCGTCCACCCTCCCGGCCGCGAGCTCCTGGCGGTCACGCCCGCGAATCGCGAGGCCTACCTCTACGATGACATCCCGAACCTCGAGCTGGCGCAGCGCGAGCATCGCCGACTGACCGAAGTGCTGGGGCGGTTTGCCGAGGTGTATGAAGTCCGTGCGCTCCTGACCGAGATCGCCGCCAGGCCGGACGTACGGGACTTTCTCGTCACGCGGGCGCTCGAGGTGGTTCCGTCCGACGCGCTCGCCAAGCAGCTCGCCATTCTCGGGCCACCGGACCTGGTGGGGATCATGATCGAGGGCATGCTCGAGGAGGGAGGGCCGATCGCCCGCGCCCTGAACGAAACCCGGTACGCGCTGCCCCCGCTCCCCAACCTGATCTTCACGCGGGACGTGGGGATCGTGATCGGCGACCACTCGATCATCGGCTCGATGCGCCACGGCGTGCGCTGGACCGAAGAGCTGCTGATCAAGGCACTGTTCCGGTATCACCCGTGTCTCGAGAATGCGGGGATTCTGTACGACGGCTCGGAAGAAAAGCGCATCAACTACACGCTCGAAGGCGGGGACGTCCATCCCATCCGTCCCGACCTGCTGGTGCTCGGCTTCAGCGAGCGCTCGAGCCCGGCCGCGCTGGACCACCTCTGCGACCTCGTGTTCGAGCATTGCGGGGTCACCGACGTGATCGTGGTGGTGCTTCCCGACGAGCACACCGCGATTCACCTGGACATGATCTTCACGCAGCTCGATCGCGATCTGGCGTGCGTCTACCCGCCCGATTTCGTCGGCGCCGAGCGTCTGGCGGTGCTGCACCGGCGTAAGCGAGCGAAAGGCGTGAAGGAGATGCCGAACTTTTTCGCGGCCATGCAGGCGGTCGCCCAGCCGCTCGAGCCCGTGTTCTGCGGCGGCGCCGCGCGCCCGCTCCAGGAACGCGAGCAGTGGGCGAGCGCCTGCAATTTCTTCGCGGTGCGTCCCGGGGTCGTGATCACCTACGACCGCAACGAGGCCACGCTCACGGAGCTCGAGCACGGCGGCTTCGTGCGAATCCCGGCGGCGGGCCTCCTGGCGTCCGAAACCGTGCCCCCCGAGGGTCAGCGGTGCGTGATCACGATCGAAGGCGCCGAGCTCGTGCGGGGCGGGGGAGGGGCGAGGTGTATGACGCTGCCGCTGCGGCGCGAAGACCTGTGAGAACGCGGTCCCTCACAGTCGGGCGCCTACGCTGCCATTTGCTGGAAGCGGGTCTCCAGCACCTCGATGGCGGCGCGATGTTCGGCGTCGTGCCGAAGCCGCTCTGGGAGCGGCGGATTCCGGCCGATGCGCGCAACCGCATTCCACTCGCGCTCCGCTGCATGCTGGTAGAGCACGATGACGGCCTGGTGCTCATCGACACCGGACTCGGCAACAAGGAAGACGCCAAGTTTCGGGACATCTATGGGGTCGAGAACGCGGGGACTCGGGGCCCGACGGCGCTCGAAGACGCGATCGACGAGTTGGGATTCACTCCCGATGACATTCGTTGCGTCATCAATACCCACCTCCATTTCGACCACGCCGGCGGCAACACGTATCGCGATCCTCAGGGGGCCGTGCGCCTGGCGTTTCCGCGCGCGCGCTACGTCGTGCAGCGGCGCGAGCTCGATTTTGCCTGCCACCCCAACGAACGGACCCAGGCGAGTTACCCGCGCCACAACTTCGAGACGGTCCCGTTCCAATTCGTCGAAGGAGACGCGGTCGTGCTGCCCGGGATTCGCGTGATTCCGACGCCCGGACACGTCCCGTATCACCAGTCCGTGCTGGTGCAGAGTGGCGGAGAGCGCGCCTGCTTCATCGCCGACCTCGTGCCGACGAGTGCCCATCTTCCGCTCCCGTGGATCATGGGATACGACCTCGAGCCGCTCGTCACCCTCGAAACGCGCCGCGCGATCTACGCCCGCGCGCTCGCCGAACAATGGCTCCTGTGTTTCGAGCACGACCCGGCGATTGCCGCCGGCCGGCTCGCGCCGGATGGGAAGGGATTTGCCCTTGTGGAGCCTGTTCAGCGGGGCTAAACTTCGACCGCGTAACAACCTGGTAAGCGGGCGCCGCCGGCGCCACACCTGCGGCCGGATGCGTGAGCATCCGTGCCTGAGGGTCTTGAAACGCGGAACGTGGAGCGCGGAGCGCGGAACGTACAGGGAAGGTCGCTTGCTTTGCGACCTTACATCCTGTTCCGCCTTCCGCGTTCCGCCTTCCGCGCTCGAGCAGCGGCGGATCCCACGACTGCACCGGATCCGCTTTTCCATTTGGGGAGGAGACAAGGTCCTGGCACTAGAAACGCCCAACAGTAAGACGCCGCGCACTCGGGTCAACCGGCAGATTCGCATCAGTCCGCTGCGGGTGATCGCTCCAGACGGTGAGCAGCTGGGAGTCATGACCGTCGACGAGGCACTCGCGGCCGCGCAGCAGCGGGGGCTCGATCTGGTCGAGGTGGCGCCGCTCGCCCGTCCCCCCGTGGTCAAGATCATGGACTACGGGAAATTCAAATTCGAGCAGGCCAAGGCGGCGCGGGCCGCGAAGAAGAAGCAGCACGTCATTCATCTGAAGGAAGTGAAGTTCCGGCCGGGAATCGACGAGCATGATTTTCAGTTCAAGACGCGCCATGCGCGCGAGTTCCTGGGCGAGGGCAACAAGGTGAAGGTCACGATGATGTACCGCGGCCGGCAGATGGCCCACATCGACCTGGGGCGCGAGGTGCTGGAGCGCGTCGCGAACGAGCTCAAGGACATCGCGAAGGTCGAGCAGGAGCCGAAGCTCGAGGGCCGCAACATGTCCATGGTGTTGGGACCGAAATAAGGGACGAGGAATGCCGAAGCAGAAATCGAAGCGAGCGCTCAGAAAACGCGTGAAGCTCACGGGACGTGGCCGGCTGCGCCGCTATCACGCGTACAAGAGCCACATCCTGACCAAGAAAACGGCCAAACGGAAACGCCACCTCCGCAAGGCCGCCATGGTCTCGCACGCCGATGAACGCCGCTTCAAGCGGCTGTTGATGGCCTAAAGGAGAGCCACGATGCCTCGGGTGACGAGCAACGTCGCGCGCTTGAAGCGCAAGAACAAGATCATGAAGCTCGCCAAGGGCTACTGGGGCGGGCGCAGCAAGCTGTGGAAGGCGGCGAAGGAGTCCGTCGAACGGGCGCAGAAATACGCGTACCGCGACCGCCGCAGGAAGAAAGGCGAGTTCCGCCGTCTCTGGATCACGCGCATCAACGCCGCGGCCCGGCTGCACGACCTCTCGTATAACCGCCTGATGAACGGCCTCAGAAAGGGCGGCGTCGAGATCAACCGGAAGCTGCTCGCCGATTTGGCGGTGCGGGATCCCGGCGCGTTTGCGCAGCTCGCGGAGGTCGCGAAGAAAGCATTGTAATGATACGCGACCTCCTGGCAGCCGTTCACGCGCTGCGGGAGCGTCTCGGCGACATTCCCACCGCCGACGATCGCCGGCTCCAGGAGCTGAAGACGGAGCTCCTCGGACGCAAAGCCGGCGCCCTCACTCAGATTCTCGCGGCGCTCCCCGAGCTCGACCCGGCGCTCAAACGTCAGGTCGGCGGCGCCGCCAACGCCCTGAAACGGGAATTCGAGGCCGCGTTCACCGAGCGCGAGCGCCAGCTCGAGCAGGCGGCACGCCACGCGAGCGGGGCCGATCTCACCATGCCGGGCCGAGCCCGGTGGGAGGGCGCCCGGCACCTCGTCACCCAGGTCGTGGACGAAATCTGCGAGATCTTCCGCGAGCTGGGGTTCACCCGGGCGGTGGGACCGGAAATCGAAGACGAGCGCTACAACTTCTACGCGCTCAACTTCCCGAAGGACCATCCGGCGCTCGACGCGCAGGATTCCTTCTATGTCGGCCCGGACCTGCTGCTCCGCACCCACACGTCGCCCGTGCAAATCCGCACGCTCGAGCAGTACCGCCCGCCGATCCGCGTGGTCATCCCGGGGACCGTCTACCGGCGCGACCCGTTCGACGCGTCCCATTCCCCCGTCTTCGAGCAGATCGAAGGTCTCGCGGTGGACGAGGGGATCAGCTTCGTCGACTTCAAAGCGACGCTCGCAACCTTCGCGCGCCGCTTCTTCACCAGCACGACCCGCGTCCGGTTTCGGCCGTCGTTCTTTCCATTCACCGAGCCGTCGGCGGAAATGGATGTGCAATGTCAGATCTGCGGCGGCTCGGGATGCGCGGCCTGCAAGCAGACCGGCTGGATGGAGATCCTCGGCTCGGGAATGGTGCACCCCGCGGTGCTCGAGAACTGCGGGGTCGATAGCGAGAAGTACTCGGGCTACGCGTGGGGGATGGGCCCCGAGCGGATTGCCATGACGCGCCACGGAATTCCGGATATCCGGATTCTGTTCGAAGATGACGTGCGCTTTCTCGAACAGTTCGCCGGCGGATCAGCGGACCCGCGCACCGGCCGCCCGTGATCGTTTCGCGTCGCTGGCTCGAAGCGCTGCTGGGCGTCGCCCTGGACGCCCGGAAGGTCGCCGAGCGACTGACCATGCATACCGTCGCGGTGGACGCCGTGGTGCCGATTCACCAGGACCTGGGCGACCTCGTCGTGGCGCGGGTGCTCGAAGTGAAAAAGCACCCCAATGCGGATCGGTTGTCGCTATGCACCGTGGACGTGGGGGGAGCCACGCCGGTCGAGGTGGTGTGCGGTGCCCCCAACGTGCAAGCCGACCGGAAGTACCCGTATGCCGCCGCCGGCACCACGCTGCCCGGCGGGGTGAAGCTCGAACGCCGCAAGATCCGCGGTGTCGAATCGAACGGCATGTTGTGCTCCGCGCGCGAGCTCGGTTTGGGTGAGAACCACGACGGCATCCTCGAGCTGTCGACCGATGCGACGCCGGGCACTCCCTTCCTCGACGCCATGCCCCTGGACGATCACCAGATCATCATCGACGTCACGGCCAACCGACCGGACCTGCTGTGTCACAAGGGCGTCGCGCGCGAGCTGGGCGCATGGCTGGGGAGGCCGGTGAAGCTGCCGGAAATCGGCGGCTCCGCTGCACGATCCGCCAATCCGCCCATCCGCCAATCCGTCGGCGGTGTGGTGGATGGAGTGGAAATCCGTCTAGAGGATCCGGAAGGGTGCCCCAGGTACATGGCAGCAGTCATTCGTGGAGTGCAGGTGGGGCGGAGCCCGGAGTGGCTCGCCAAGCGCCTCGAATCGGTGGGCCAGCGCTCGATCAATAACGTGGTGGACGCGACGAATTACGTGCTGTTCGAGCTGAACCAGCCGCTGCACGCGTTTGACTTGGCCAAACTGCGCGGACCGGCGGTCGTCATCCGGCGTGCCAAACAGGGGGAGCGGATCGTAACCCTGGACGGCGTTGCTCGGCAGCTGACGAGCGAGATGACGGCGATCTGCGACGCGGAACGGCCCACCATCGTGGCGGGGGTCATGGGAAGCGCGGAATCGGAGGTCGGTGCGAGCACGACCGACATCGTGCTCGAATGCGCCTACTTCCAGCCCACGCGCATCCGCCGCACCCGCAAGGCGCTCGGCCTCTCGAGCGAGTCGAGCTACCGCTTCGAGCGGGGCATCGACATGCTGGCGATGCCCGATGCGCTGCGGCGCGCCGTTGCGATCATCGGGGCGGTGGCGGGCGGTGAGCTGCTTACCGCACCACTCGACCTCTGGCCCAGCCCGGTCGAACCGCGCACGATTTTCCTGCGGCAAGCCCGCGTCGCGGGGTTGCTCGGGATGCCCATCCAGGTTGAGGAAACCGAACGGCTACTCACCTCGGTCGGCTTCATAGTCGCCCCGAAAGACGAGCGAATGGCCGTGCAGGTC
>Ga0335085_10011221_pt1 | contig 13313 bp, 9 predicted proteins | sample Lox_Sample_45_FD_206712 | JGI IMG/M metagenome (GOLD analysis project Ga0335085, IMG submission 206712) | Soil microbial communities from Loxahatchee National Wildlife Refuge, Florida, United States - Lox_Sample_4.5 | ecosystem: Environmental > Terrestrial > Soil > Wetlands | place: USA: Florida...
GGAGTCGACCGTGTGCAGCGGCTGCGGCTCGCCCGGGCCGACGTGGATCGCCTCCACCACCATGGCTGAATGGTGCCTGATGCTGCGGACGCTCAGTAGCGGTCGATCTCGATCAGGCGGGCGTCGCTGATCCCGAAGTGGTGCGCGACCTCGTGCCAGACCGTGCGCCGCACCTGGGCCGCGAGCCGCTCCGGGTCGCCGCCGTAGTGGCGCTCGAGCGGGCCGCGGTAGATCGTGATCTTGTCCGGGAGCGCGCCGGTGTAGCCGCCGCCGCGGCGCGTCAGCGGGATGCCGTGGTAGAGGCCGAGCAGGTTCGCGTCCGGCGGCGGCTCCTCCTCGACGACGACGGCGACGTTCGACATCTGCGCCCGGATGTCGTCGGGCAGCGCGTCGAGCGCGTCCCCGACGAGCTGCTCGAACGCCTCCGCGCCGTCGATGTCGTCCACGTCGTCCATGTCCCAATCGTAGGCGCCGCCCGCCGGGAAGCCGTGACACTCCTGTGTGGGTGTCTGACACCGGGACATGTCCCGCGAGCGGACACGTCCGATCGGCCGACCGCGGTGTCCATGCGGAGCCGGGGCCGGTCCGCGCACCTTCGGTACGGAAGTCGTGACGCCCCTGCGAGCCGTGTCTGACACCGGGCCGTGGCCCGCAGGGGCGCGGCCCGAGGAGCGTCAGGCGGCTGCCGGGGCCTTGCTGCGGACGTACTCGTCGATCGCGGTCGCCGCCCGGCGGCCGGCGCCCATGGCGAGGATCACCGTCGCCGCGCCCGTGGCGATGTCGCCGCCGGCGTAGACGCCCTCGCGGCTCGTGCGGCCCGTCTCTGGGTCGACGACGACGCAGCCGTGCGGGTTCGTCTCGAGCCCCTCGGTCGTGAGCGGGATCAGCGGATTCGGATTCGTCCCGAGCGCGATCACGACGAGATTCGCCTCCATCGTGAACCCGGACCCGTCGACCGGCACCGGCCGCCGCCGCCCCGACTCGTCCGGCTCGCCGAGCTCCATGCGGATGCACTCCATCGCGCGGACGCAGCCGTCGTCGTCGCCGAGGAACCGCACCGGCGCCGTCAGCCAGTCGAAGATCGCGCCCTCCTCACCGCACCGCTTGAAGTCCTCCGCGCGCGCGCCCATCTCCGCCTGCGTGCGCCGGTAGACGACGTGCGTCTCCTGCGCGCCGAGCCGGATCGAGACGCGCGCCGCGTCCATCGCGGTGTCGCCCGCGCCGATCACGGCAGCACGCGTCGGCCGCTTCACCGGCGTGTCGTACTCGGGGAACGAGTACGCACGCATGAGGTTCACCCGCGTCAGGTACTCGTTCGCCGAGTACACGCCCTTGAGGTTCTCGCCCGGGATGCTCATGAACTTCGGCGAGCCGGCGCCCGTGCCGACGAACACCGCCGCGTAGCCGAGGTCGCCGAGCAGCTCGTCGATCGTGACCGTCTTCCCGATGATCACGTTCGTCTCGAAGTCGACGCCGAGCGCGCGCAGGTGCTCCACGTCCTCGTCGACGATCGCCTTCGGCAGCCGGAACTCCGGGATGCCGTAGCGGAGGACGCCGCCGATCGCGTGCAGCGCCTCGTACACCGTCACGGAATAGCCGAGCTGGACGAGATCGCTCGCGGCGGTGAGACCCGCGGGCCCCGACCCGACGATCGCGATCTTCTCCGGACGCGGCGCGACCGCCGCCGCGCTCCCGTTCGTCCGGTGCGCGCGCTCCCAGTCGGCGACGAACCGCTCGAGCCGGCCCACCCCGACCGGGTCGAACCGCCCGTGCACCGAGCAGCGCGACTCGCACTGGTGCTCGACGGGGCAGACGCGCCCGCAGATCGCGGGCAGGACGTTCTTCGTCCGGATCAGCTCGGCTGCGCCTTCGAAGTCGCCGAGCGCGACACGCCGCACGAACGCACGGATCGGCACGCCGACGGGACAGCCCTGCTCGCACACCGGGTCCTGGCACTGGACGCAGCGCCGCGCCTCCGCAAGCGCGCGCTCCACCGTGTAGCCGACCGCGACCTCGTCCCACGTCTCGCGCCGCTCGAGCGGGTCGAGGGCCGGCATCTCGATCTTCGTCGGATAGACGATCGGCACGATCCCTCACCTCCCCGCGGCGGCGAGCTCGAGGGCGAGCCGCTCCTGGTCGACGTACATCTTCGAGCGGACGACCGCCTCGTCGAAGTCGACGGCGTGCGCCTCGAAGAACGGACCGTCCACGCACGCGAACTTCGTCTCGCCGCCGACCGAGACGCGGCACGCGCCGCACATGCCGGTGCCGTCGAGCATGATCGGGTCGAGCGACACGAACGTCCGCACGCGGTACGGCCGCGTCGTCTCGGCGACCGCGCGCATCATCGCCATCGGCCCGATCGCGTAGCAGCAGGTGAAGCCCGCCCCCTCGTCGAGCTGGTCGCCGAGCAGCTGCGCGGTGAACCCGTGGAAGCCGAGCGAGCCGTCGTCGGTGCACGGAAGGTACCCGTCGCTCACCGGCTCGAGCAGCTCGCGGAGGATCAGCAGCTCGGCGGTGCGCGCGCCGACGATCGACGTGACGCGCACGCCGCGCGCCCGCAGCTCGCGCGCGATCGGGTGCACCGCGCCCGCGCCGAAGCCGCCGCCGACGAGGACCGCGTGTCCCGTGTCGGGAAGCGGCGCGGGCTGCCCGAGCGGGCCGGCGAGGTCGAGCATCTCCTCGCCCGCCTCCAGCCGGCAGATGAGCCCGCTCGTCTTGCCGACCTCCTGCACGACGAGCGTGATCGTGCCCGCCTCGGGATCGAAGTCCGTGAGGCTGATCGGCACGCGCTCGCCGTGCTCGTCGACGCGGACGATGACGAACTGGCCGGGCCGCGCATGCCGCGCCACGAGCGGCGCCCGCACGACGAACAGCTTCGTCACCGGCGTCAGCTCGCGTCTCTCGAGGATCGTCGCCATGTCTCTCCTAGAGCAGCGGGTGCTCGCTCATCGCCTTCAGCCGGAGCCAGCGCCGGTCGACCTCGGCCTCGATCTGCGCCAGCTCGAGCTCGAACTCCGGTCGGCAGAGATGCTTCGTCTTGCCCATCATCCGCAGCCAGTCCGCGACCGGGATCCGCCGGTCGAGCGGCTCCGGGTCGTACGTCAGCGCGGTCTTGTGCCGCTCGATCTCGTACAACGGGAAGAAGCAGCAGTCGACGGCGGCCTGGACGATGTCGGTGCCCTTGCGGTCCTCGGTCAGCCAGTTGAGCGGGCAGGAGATGAGCACCTTCCCGTACGCCATCCCCTCGTGCTGCGCGTACCACTGCGCCTTCGCGCCCTTCTCCAGCAGGTCGTCGGGGAAGCCCTCGACGCCGGTGAAGACGTACGGGATGTTCGTCGCCGCCATCAGCTGCGGCATGTCCTTGTGGTGGAACGCCTTGCCGTGCTCGCCCGGGCCGACGTGGCTCGTCGACGTGCGATGGCCGAGCGGGGTGGAGTAGCTCAGCTGCGCGCCGGTGTTCATGTACCCCTGGTTGTCGTACTCGAGGATGATCAGCCGGTGGTTGCGGAGCGCGGCGCCGACGGCCGCGCCGGTGCCGATGTCCATCCCGCCGTCGCCGCTGATCATCACGAACGTGATGTCGTCGCCCGCCGGAAGCTCGCCGCGGCGGACGCGCTCGTGGAACATCTCGACGAGCCCGCCCAGCGTCGCGGCGCCGTTCTGGAACAGGTTGTGGATGTACGTCACGCGGTGCGACGTGTACGGGTAGCCGGTGCTGACGACCATCGCGCAGCCGGTCTGGTAGAGGACGACGACGTCGCCCTCGATCCCGCGCAGGAACTGGTCGATCGCGGGGAAGACGCCGCAGCCCGGGCACGCGCCGTGGCCGGGGGCGACGCGCTTCGGCCGCGCGGCGAGCTGCCACGCGGGCGGCGCGTCGACCGACAGCCGGTGCGTCTCGGGACTCTCGGTGACGGTGATGCGCCCGCTGATCGTCTCGCTCTTCTCGAGCGGCGGGAGGCCGCGGCGCACCGGCGGGCTCGCCGGGTCGCCGGCGACGACGCCGTAGTAGTCGAACGACGGGTGCACCGGCCCGCGCTCGGCGGTGTCGATCGCGAGCCGGAAGAACGCCTCCGCGTCCTCGGGGTAGAAGTCGCGGCCGCCGAGCCCGTAGATCCGGCTGAGGCACACCGTCCGGTTGAACGGGTCGTCCTTCAGCGCCGACTTCACCTCGTGCGCGACGTTGCCGCCGCCCGAGCCGTACGAGTCGGCGCGGTCGCCGATCACGAGCGCGCGCACGCCGCGCAGCGCGTCGCGGATCGCCCGCGCGGGGAACGGCCGGAGGACGTTCGGGCTGACGACGCCGGCACGGACGCCCTCGTCGCGCAGCCGGTCGGCCGCGTCCTTCGCCGTCTCGGCGGCGGAGTTCAGCAGCAGCACCGCCACCTCCGCGTCGTCCATCCGGTAGAGGTCGACGGCGTCGTAGTGCCTGCCGCTCAGCGCCTCGTACTCCGCGAACACGTCGGGCAGGGCCGCGAGCGCCGCGTCCATGGCGAGACTCAGCTGCTCCTTGTTGTTGATGAGATCCGGGTCGTTCATGTACGGCCCGATCGTCACGGGGCGCCGCGGGTCGAGCGCCTCGACCGTCTCCGTGAACGGCCCGAGGAAGTCGCGAACGACCGCGGGGTCGTCGAAGTACTCGACGCGGCGCTTCTGGTGGCTCGTGAAGAAGCCGTCGAACGCGACGATCGCCGGCAGGCGCACGTCGGCGCGCTCGGCGACGCGCAGCGCGCAGACGTTGAGGTCGTAGACGGCCTGCGGGTCGCGCGCCATGAAGATCAGCCAGCCGGTGTTGAGCGCGAAGTAGACGTCGGAGTGGTCGCCGCGGATGTCGAGCGGCCCGCTGACCGTGCGCGTCGCGAGGTCGAGCAGCATCGGGAAGCGGGTGCCGGACTGCACCGGCAGCTCCTCGAGCGCGTACAGGAGCCCCTGCGCGCTCGTCGCGTTGAACACGCGGCCGCCGCCGACGGCCGCGCCGTAGCAGATGCCGGCGGCGCCGTGCTCGCCGTCGGCCGGGATCATCACCATCCGGTGCACGCCCTCGGCCTTCGCCTCGTCGATCAGCTCGGCGATCTCCGTCGACGGCGTGATCGGGTAGTAGCCCATCACGTGGAAGTCGATGTGCTGCGCCGACAGCGCCGCCATCTCGTTGCCTGTCCTGAACGCCGTCGTCTGTGCGGCGACGGTCGCCGGTCTCTCTGCGATCGCCATCAGCGTGCTCCCGCCGTCTCGAGTGCCGGATAGAGCGGAACCGTGTGCGCGTCGGCCCAGCCGTCCTCCTCGCGGATCTCCGTGAGCGCGCCCGTGGGGCAGTCGTCGACGCACTTGCGGCAGCCCTTGCAGTAGCGGTAGTCGATCCCGCGCAGCTTCACCGCGAAGCCGCCGTCGTCGGCCGGCTCCTCCTCCCAGACGAGGCAGAGGTCGGGGCAGACGATGTCGCACAGCCCGCAGTGGACGCACTTGTCGAGGTCGAGCGCGGGGATGAAGCCTTGGCGCGAGCCGCTCAGGTCCTTCGCGACGCTGTTCGCCGGCTCGAGGATCGTCCCGCCGATCGGCGCCTGCAGGTAGCCGAACGACGGCGCCGCGCGGACCGGGGCGGAGGCGACCGCGTCCGGCGGCACCGGATACGTCGCCTGCTCGAGCTCCTCGTAGCCGCGGTCGAAGGTGCGGATGTTCGCGTCGACCACCTCGGGATGGCGGCGCGCGAACGTGTCGCGGATCGTGTCGCGCACCGCGTCCGGGTCGATGAACGGGCAGACGCGGACGACGGCGCCGAGCATCGCCGTGTTCACGCGCGTCTTCTCCTCGACGGCGATCCCGAGGGCGTCGAGCGTCGCGACGGTGCCGGAGCGGAGGTGGAACCGCTCCCGCGCCTCGTCCGGCGTCGAGCGCGTGTTGACGACGAGCGTGCCGTCGGGGACGAGCCCCGCCGTGAGGTCCATCGACTTCGCCAGCGCCTCGTGGAAGACGGCGACGACCTGCGGCGTCTCGACCGGGCTGTTCGTGCGGATCGCGCGGTCCGGCGCGCAGAAGCGGACGAACGACTTCACCGGCGTGCCCTTCTTCTCCGAGCCGTACGACGAGAAGTGCGAGCCGTTCAGCCCCTGCCGGAGGACGCCCGCCTCGCCGAGCATCTGGCCCGCCAGGTGCGCGCCGAGACCGCCGATCGACTCGAAGCGAATGCCGAAGAATCCGTCCGCTCCCGGACGCAGGTCACGATCGCGCTCCATGTGCGGTGAACCTGCGGCGCGGCCGTCGATGACCCATCCGTGGCGCCACGGACGGCGCGTGCGCCTTCTCCGACGTCTGGACCCGAGATCGGGCTCCGCGGGCCGCTTTCGGCCCCGTCGACGTCACCCTGGATCCAGTCGCAGAGCGGCCTGCGGGCTTGTACCGAGCCGGTTTGGGCGGCCCCCCGGATGCAGCTCGGACCGCGGTCCGGCAGGTTGGGGACGTGGCTGGTACGCGCCTCGTGGTCGATGGAAACGAAGCGGCCGCGCTCGTCGCGCACAAGACGAGCGAGGTGGTCGCGATCTATCCCATCACGCCTGCCTCGGCGATGGGGGAGTTCGCCGACGAGTGGTCCGCGAAGGGCAGGCCGAACCTCTGGGGCGACGTCCCGACCATCGTCGAGATGCAGTCGGAGGCCGGCGCGGCGGGCGCCGTGCACGGTGCGCTGCAGGCCGGCTCGCTGACGACGACGTTCACGGCGTCGCAGGGACTGCTCCTGATGCTCCCCGACATGTTCAAGATCGCCGGGGAGCTCACGCCGTTCGTCATGCACGTGGCGGCGCGCGCACTCGCCACGCACGCGCTCTCGATCTTCGGCGACCACAGCGACGTGATGGCCGCCCGCGGCACCGGCTTCGCGCTCCTCTGCTCGTCCGACGTGCAGGAGGCGCACGACTTCGCCGCGATTGCGACGGCGGCGACGCTGCGCTCGCGCGTTCCGTTCCTCCACTTCTTCGACGGGTTCCGCACCTCGCACGAGGTGAACGTCATCGACGGGCTGAGCGACGACGACCTCCGCGCGCTCATCGACGACGAGCTCGTCCGCGCGCACCGGGAGCGCGCGCTCACGCCGGACCGTCCCGTCATGCGCGGCTCCGCGCAGAACCCCGACGTCTTCTTCCAGTCGCGCGAGGCGGCGAACCCGTACTACGCCGCGACCGCCGGGATCGTGACCGAGGAGCTCGACCGGTTCGCCGCGCTGACCGGCCGTCGCTATCGCCTGTTCGACTACGTCGGAGCGCCCGACGCGAAGCGCGTGATCGTGGTCATGGGCTCCGGCGCCGGCGCGGTCGAGGAGGCCGTCGGCGCGCTCCGCGAGAAGGGCGAGCACGTCGGCGTCCTGAAGGTGCGGCTCTACCGTCCCTTCGACGGCGCCGCGCTCGCGGCGTCGCTGCCCGAGACGACGAAGTCGATCGCCGTTCTCGACCGGAGCAAGGATCCGGCCGCCGTCGGCGAGCCGCTCTACGAGGACGTCGTCTCCGCGCTGATCGAGCAGGACCGGCTCCCGCGCAAGGTGATCGGCGGCCGCTTCGGGCTCGGCTCGAAGGAGTTCACCCCGGCGATGGCCGCGGCGGTGTTCGAGCACCTCCGCGACGACGAGCCGAAGCGCCACTTCACCGTCGGCATCGACGACGACCTCTCCGGCACGAGCCTCACGTACGACCCGGCGTTCGACACGGAGCCGGACGGCGAGAGCCGCCGCTGCGTCTTCTACGGGCTCGGCTCGGACGGCACCGTCGGCGCGAACAAGAACTCGGCGAAGATCATCGGCGAGTCGACGCACCTCTACTCGCAGGCGTACTTCGTCTACGACTCGAAGAAGTCCGGCTCGACGACGGTCTCGCACCTCCGCTTCGGCCCGGATCCGATCCGCTCCTCGTACCTGATCGAGCACGCGCAGTTCGTCGCCTGCCACAATTTCGACCTCCTCGTCCGGATGGACGTGCTCGGCGTCGCGGAGCAGGGCGCGACGTTCCTGCTCAACAGCCCGTACGGGCCGGACGACGTCTGGGAACGCCTGCCGCGCGCGGTCCAGACGGCGATCCTCGCGAAGGACATCCGCCTCTACGTGATCGACGCGAAGAAGGTCGCGCGCGAGGCGGGGCTGCCGGGCCGGACGAACACGATCCTCCAGACGTGCTTCTTCGCCCTCGCCGACGTGCTGCCGAAGCGGCGGGCGATCGGCGCGATCAAGGAAGCGATCACGAAGACGTACGCGAAGCGCGGCGAGGAGGTCGTCCAGCGGAACTTCCGGGCCGTCGACCTCGCCCTCGACTCCCTCCACGAGGTCGCCGTGCCCGGAGCCGTCACGAGCCTCAACGGCCACGTCGAGTTCGAGGCAGGGACGCCGGACCTCCTGCGGGCGCTGCTCGAGGGCGACGGCGACCGGATTCCGGTCAGCGCGCTTCCGGCCGACGGCACGTTCCCGGTCGGGACGGCGCGCTACGAGAAGCGGAACCTCGCCGAGGAGCTGCCGATCTGGGACGAGTCGATCTGCATCGACTGCGCGAAGTGCGCGCTCGTTTGCCCGCACGCGGCGATCCGGATGAAGGTGTACGAGCCCGACGCGCTCGCCGGCGCGCCCGAGGGGTTCCGTTCGAAGGAGTGGCGCGCGAAGGACCTGCCGGGGATGCTGATGACGATCCAGGTCTCGCCGGACGACTGCACCGGCTGCCGCATCTGCGTCGAGACCTGCCCTGCGAAGGACAAGGCGAACCCGGAGCACAAGTCGCTCGACTCGCTGCCGAAGGCGGAGCACGACGACCGCGAGCGCGAGGCGTGGGAGTTCTTCCTCGGGATCCCCGAGATCGACCGGACGAAGGTGCAGCCGGCGACGGTGAAGGGCTCGCAGATGCTGCAGCCGCTGTTCGAGTTCTCCGGCGCGTGCGCGGGCTGCGGCGAGACGCCGTACCTGAAGCTGCTGACGCAGCTGTTCGGCGACCGCCTTCTCGTCGCGAACGCGACCGGGTGCTCCTCGATCTACGGTGGCAACCTGCCGACGACGCCGTGGACGACGAACGCGGACGGCCGCGGGCCCGCGTGGTCGAACTCACTGTTCGAGGACAACGCCGAGTTCGGCTACGGGATGCGCCTCGCGCTCGACCAGCAGGCCGAGCAGGCGCGGCGGCTCCTCGGCACGCTCGACGGCGCGGTCCCCGCGGAGCTGCGGCAGTCGATTCTCGAGGCGGACCAGGGCGACGAGGCCGGCGTGATCGCGCAGCGCGAGCGGGTCGCGCAGCTGCGGGAGATCCTCGCCGGCCTCCCTTCGCCCGAGGCGAAGCGCCTCGCAACCCTGGCCGACGCGCTCGTCAAGAAGTCCGTCTGGATCGTCGGCGGCGACGGGTGGGCGTACGACATCGGCTTCGGCGGTCTCGACCACGTGCTCGCCTCGAGCGCGAACGTCAACGTCCTCGTCCTCGACACCGAGGTCTACTCGAACACCGGCGGCCAGGCGTCGAAGTCGACGCCGCGCGGCGCGGTGGCGAAGTTCGCCGCGGGCGGCAAGCACACGGCGAAGAAGGACCTCGGGCTCATCGCCGCCGGCTACGGCAACGTCTACGTCGCGCAGGTCGCGCTCGGCGCCGACAACCCGCAGACCGTGAAGGCGTTCGCCGAGGCGGAGGCATACGACGGCCCGTCGCTGATCATCGCGTACAGCCACTGCATCGCGCACGGGATCGAGATGGCGACGGCGATGTCGCACCAGAAGGAGGCGACGGACTCCGGCTACTGGCCGCTCTATCGCTACGACCCGCGCATCGACCATCCGTTCCAGCTCGACTCGCGCCCGCCGAAGATCCCCGTCGCCGAGTTCACGGCGAAGGAGAACCGCTTCGCCATCCTTTCCCGCGCGAACCCGGAAGAGGCCGCCGAGCTCGCCGCCGAGGAGCAGCGCGACGTCGAGGAACGGTGGAGGCTGTACGAGCAGCTCGCGACGGTCGAGCACCCGCCGATCGCCGGCGCCTGACCCCTAGAGGTTCCGCCGCCAGAGCAGGAACGCGAGCGGGAGCACGCCGCCGAGGAGGAACCACGGCGCGAGGGCGACGCGGGCGTACGTCTCGACGCGGCGCTCGGTGGCGGAGTGGCCGACGCCGGCCTGCGCCGCCGCGGCGAGCGGGCCGAGCTGCGTCTCCTGGAACGACTTCCCGTCGATGAGCCGCGCGAACGACGCGAGGTCTGCGCCGCTCGTCGGGTCGGCGACGTAGCCGCGCTCCGGCCGTCCGTTCGTGTTGAAGATCTGGTCGTCCGGCTGCCACACGTGGACGAAGAGCACGGTCAGCCCACGTGTCGGCGCCAGCTGGTACTTGAGGATCGACGGCAGCCGGCTCGACTCGCCGTCGGTGAAGACGACGATGAGCTTGTGCCGCGAAGACGTCGAGAAGTAGTGCGACTGGAGGATCGGCACGAGCGCCTCGAGCGTCGTCGCGCGGCCGTGGTACGCCTGGCTCGGGGGCGGGCGGTTGATCCCGACCGACGCAGCGAGGGTCCGCGAGAACAGCGCCGCGTCCGTCGTCGGCATCAGGTCGGGCAGCGTGCGGTCGGTCATCGTCGCGATCCCGACGGGGACGTCGGGGAGCCGGCCGTGCAGCGCCAGCGCGAGCCGCTCCGAGCGCGCGAGCCGGCTGGGCGCGCCGCGCGCGCCGCGGGCGCTCATCGACAGCGACGTGTCGAAGACGAAGAACGCCTGCGCGTCGGAGCGCTCGCGCAGAAGCTGCCGGCGCACGACGATCGGCTGCGCGGCCGCGATCCCGACGAGCACGGGGAGGAGGACGAGTGCGACGACGACCGGGACGAGCGCGCGCCTCCGGGAACCGCGCACCGCGAACAGCCGGCGAATCCGATCCGCCCGCCGCTCCGTCAGCACGAGCGCGGCGAGCGGGATTGCCGCGAGGAGCGCGAACAGCGCCCACAGCGGCGTGAGGAACGAGACGCCGAGCATCAGTAGCCGCTGCCGGCCACGCTGACGCCGTGGCCGCGGCCGAAGCCGTAGCCGCCGCGCGCGTCGCGTCCGACCCTCGATTTGCCGGGCTTCTTCAGCAGGAGCGCCAGCTGGAGGTTCTGCTTCGCGTCGTAGTTCGTCGAGTCGATCCCGATCGACTGCTGGAAGTACGCGACCGCGCGTCGCAGCGTCGCAGCCTGCGCCTGCGGATCGCTGATCAGCGGGCTCGTGACCACGATCACGCCGAGGAGGTTCGCCGCGTCGGAGCGCTCCGACGACGGTGCGCTCGAGTCGACGATCTTCTGGAGGCTCTCCTCCGCGTCCGCCCGCGTCGTCGGCAGGCCCTGGCGTGTCTCCGGATCGGAGCCGACGCGGCTGAACCAGAAGAGCTGGACGGCGCGCCGCCACGCGATCGAGGCGTCGAGACCGAGCAGCACGCGTGCCGGGTCGCCGGGCAGCGTCGTCTGCGGGCGCCACAGCGCGCGGTGCGAGTGCATCGCGCGGAAGCGGAGGTCGTCGCGCGTCAGCGTCGTCTGCCATGCGTGGACATCGAGGGCAAGAAGGACGAGCACCGCGGCGGCGACGGCGCAGACGACGGCGGCGACCGCTGCCCAGTGCGTCCGCAGCCGCTTCACGCCGACGCTCCGATCACAAGGCGGCCGTTCAGCCGCTCGTTGCCGGCGAGCAGGAGGACGAGCAGCAGCCCGAGTGCGAGCAGCGCCCACGGCTCCGACGCCGCCACCGCTTCCTGGTGCTGCCGCGCCGTGTGCGTGAACGCGCTCGGGCTGACGAACGCGCCGTCCCCGAACAGCGTTGCGAAGAAGTGCTTGTCCGGCGCCGCCGCGAACAGCGGCACGATCCGGACCGGGATGTGCGCGTTCCGCAGCACGAGCGCCTCGGCGACGAGCGCCGGCTGATCGCCCGCGGAGTCGTCGAGGTCGCTGACGATGAGGATCGCGCCGTGCTTCACGCCCGCGTTCTGGAGCGCGCGCTGCGCGGCGATCAGCCCAGTCGAGATTCGCGTGCCGCCGCTGAACTGCGACCACGGGCTCTGCATGAAGATCGGGTTCCCGTGCGAGTACGTGGTCGGGACGAAGAACGGGATGAACTGGCTCAGCGCGGCCGGCGGCGAGTTCGGCGGCAGAAGCTCGTACGCGGTATCCGAGAACATGACGAGCCCGATCGCCTGGTTCGCGGAGACGATGCCCTTCAGCGTCGTCGCGACGCGCGCGTAGACGGGGCCGGCGATGCTCGCCGACATGTCGAGCGCGACGACGCCGGTGGTCGCTCCCTCGGGCAGCACCGCGGCGCGCCCGGTCCCGGCCGAGCGGGCAGCGAGGATCGCGACCGCGAGCGTGCCCGCGAGCGCGGCGGCGAGCACGAGCCGGAGGATCGAGGTGCGCGTCGCCGGACGCTCGACCTGCGCGAGGTCGCCGAGCGTCGTCGCGCCGCGCCGGTGGAACGTCGGCAGTCTCACGCGTCCTGCTCCTCGGGCGGCGCGGCGACGTGGCCCTGCTCGCGCGCCCGCTCGGAGAACGAGTCGACCTCCTCGCTCTCGGGACCCTGCGACGACCACGCGAGCTCGCGCGCCTTCTCCGTCAGCTCGTCGATGCCGGCGACCTCCGTGCCGAGCTCGTCGGCGACGCGCTCGAGCGCCTTCCGCTGCAGCGTCTCGTCGTCGTGTGCGCGCGCCCACGCGAGCAGGACGAGCGCGCGCTCGAGCGGCGACGCCGTCGGCGAGAACGTCGGCTCGGCGACGCGCCGCGGCCGCATCCTCAGCGCCCAGCGGCCGGCGAGGAGGAGCGCCGCGCAGGCGAGGACCGCCGCGAGCGAGAGCGACAGCCAGTAGAGGAGGCCCGGCCGCATGCTGTACGCCGGCGCCGCAAGCGGAGTGAAGCTCGCCTTCCACGGCAACCCGTTCTTCCGGTCGAGCTCGGTCAGCGCGGCGGGGGTCAGCTGCGAGATCGCCGCGAGGGGCGGCCAGCTCGTCGTGATCCCGTACGCGACGCGTCCGCTCGCCGCGAGGTAGTCGACATGCGCGAGCGGGAAGCGGAAGACGTGGGCGGTGTCGCTCGGCGGATAGCGCGGCACGCACGCGGCGCTGAGGCACCGCAGCGTCCACGTCCACGTGATCTGCTCGAAGCGGCCGGTCTGCAGCCGCAGCACCGTCGGCGCGTGCACGGGCGCGTACGGCTTGAAGCTCGCGGTCACGCGGAGACGCGCCGGATCGACCCACCTCGTGTCGGCGACGACGGCGACGCTCGCCTGGACAGGATCGCCGAACAGGTGCACCTGCGGCGTCAGCGACGCGTACGCCTTGAGCGGGACGCCGTCGCCGATGGAGGAGCCGGACGGGAGC
>Ga0335085_10011223_pt1 | contig 13310 bp, 12 predicted proteins | sample Lox_Sample_45_FD_206712 | JGI IMG/M metagenome (GOLD analysis project Ga0335085, IMG submission 206712) | Soil microbial communities from Loxahatchee National Wildlife Refuge, Florida, United States - Lox_Sample_4.5 | ecosystem: Environmental > Terrestrial > Soil > Wetlands | place: USA...
TGATCGGCTCGGTGCTCGGCGACACCGTCCGGTTCTGCGCCGTGATGGCCGTGCTCACCGGGTTCGGCTGCGCCCTCGGCTTCCGGTTCCACGCCGCGCCGCTGGACATCCTCGCCGCCTACGGCCTCGCCTACCTGTTCTACCTGGGCGTGTGCTGGGTATCCGTGCTCATCGGGCTGTCGGTCGCCTCGCCGGAGACGGTGCAGGGCGTGTAGTTCATCTGGACGATGCCTGTAGTGGTCGAATACTGGGTCGCTAGTTTGACCTGGGGCTACGGCACCGACATGATCGGCACCCATGTTTGTCGCGCTGGCTTACCGGCTGCTGGTGACCGTGCTGTCCTGGTTCGCGTTGCTGGCCCGGTCCTCGTCGGCCAAGGACGCGGAGGTACTCGCGCTGCGGCACGAGGTGGCCGTGCTGCGCCGGGCGAATCCCAGGCCGCGCCTGTCCTGGACCGACCGGGCCTTCCTCGCCGCACTCGCACGGATCATGCCCAGGGGGCTGCGCGCCCGGCGGATCGTGACTCCCGGCACCTTGTTGCGCTGGCACCAGCGGCTGGTAGCAGCGAAGTGGCGCCAGCCCAGGCCGCCGGGACGCCCGCCGGTACCTGAGGAACTGGTCGCGCTGATCGTGCGCCTAGCCCGGGAGAACACCCGGTGGGGCGTGGTCAGGATCCAGGGCGAGCTGCGCCGGCTCGGGCGCCGGGTGGCCGCCTCCACCATACGGAAGATCCTGCGTGCCCACCGCATCCCGCCGCCGTCGGGGCATGACGGGTCCTGGGGCGTCTTCCTGCGCGCCCATGCCGCCACGCTCCTGGCCGCCGATTTCTTCCATGTCGACTGCGCATTCACGCTTACCCGCCTGTACGTCGGGTTCGTCATCGAACTCCAGACACGACGAGTGCACCTGCTCGGGATCACCAAGCACCCGACAGGCCAGTGGGCCACCCAGCTCGCCCGGAACCTCGCCGCCGAGCTAGAAGAGGGCGGGAGCCGGTTCACCCACCTGATCCGGGACCGGGATACGAAGTTCACTGCGGCCTTCGACGCGGTGTTCGCCTCGATCGGGATCACCACGCTGCCAATCGCACCCCAGGCGCCCAAGATGAACGCCTATGCCGAGCGCTTCGTGCGCACGGCACGGGCCGAGTGCACCGACCGGATGCTCATCGCCGGCGAGCAGCACCTGCGGGCGGTCCTGTCCGAGTACATCGCCCACTACAACACCGGCCGCAGCCACCAGGGCAAGGGCATGAGCCTGCGCGCACCGGACGATGGCCCGGACGCCATCGCTTCCCCCGGCCCGCCCGCCCAGATCCAGCGCCGAACCCGGCTCGCCGGACTAATCAACGAATACCGGCAGGCAGCATGAAAGCCCCAGGCCAGCGCTAGTAGCCGAGTTCTCGACCACCACAGGCCGTTGTCCAGATGCAGGTGCATTCCAGCAGTCGGCCGGGCTGGCCGCCGCGCATTACGACAGATGCTGCACCTCCGATGCTATCGTTAGCGCACCGTCAGGCCCGGAGGCATTCACATGGCTCGTCCCCGAGCTGCCGAAGACGGGATGGTTTGCAACGGCCGCCAGTTGCCACGGCAGGCAGTGTCCATACCTCTTGACGAGAGCCCGCCTAATGCTATCGTTAGCATAATCGATGGTAACGTCAGGTTTCGTCCTCTGCGAAGCTCAACCGCTTGGGACCTCTCGTCCCCGGCAAGCTGCCCGCGCGGGCGACGTCCCCAAGGAGGTGGCCGGTGTCCAGTCCGCCGTCCCGTCACGGCAAGCCTCCCGTCGAGTGCAGGGTGACCGAGCCGGTCATTATCCGCGTCTTCAGCGACGCTGCTGGCGAGACGCATTTCGGGGAGATCCGGTTGCCCGGAGAAACCCGGCGGTCCGACGTGTCGGCATCGGTGGCCTGGTGGTCGGAGAAGGTGGCCGTGCGAAGCCTGGTATGGCGCCGGGTCGAAACAGAAGCACCGTGTACGGTCCCGCACACGGCACCGCGGCGGCAGCTGATCGTACCCCTGTCGGGGGCGGTGGAGATCGAGGTCAGCACGGGGGAACAGCGCACGGTCGTCCCAGGGCAAATCCTGATGGTCGATGACGTCACCGGCAAGGGTCACATCACGCGGGCCGCGGGCGATGCGACAAGAGTCACCCTCATGCTCGAACTCGCCGACGAACCCATTCCCGGGACCTGAAAACAGATTGCACAAAGTTCGGTAGTTAAGCCGCGATTCGGTCGTCTCCGGAGAACGGCACGAAATTTGCTCACCGTGGAGGCGATGAACGTGACAATCCGCAGAGTGGTGGTCGCGAATACAAACGGAACTAGCCGTGTGGTGGAAGAGGGCAAGCCCCCTCGCTCGGCCGAGTTCACGGCTCCTGAGGGACTCGCGCAGAGTCTCGTCTGGCGCACGGAACCGGTTCCGTCGGTGGACTACGACGGAACCGAGCCGACCACGGCGACGCGGTCAGTACTGCCGCAACCGGGCGGCACGTCGCTCGTTGCCCTCACCATCCCGCCGGACAGCGCATATGCCGATCCCTCGTTCGATCCGGTCGCCGCCGCGGCCGAATCGGCGCAGCATAGTCCCGGGCTGGCCGAACTGTTCGAATCGGACAACCCGGGCATGCACACCACGCCGACCGTCGATTACGACATCGTGCTCGAGGGTGAATTGTGGCTTGAGCTGACCGACGGCGAGGTTCACCTGACCGCGGGTGATGTGGTGGTCCAGCACGGCACGCGGCACGCATGGCGCAACAGGAGCGACAAGCCGGCGACTCTGCTGGCCGTGCTCATCGGGGCCAGGGACGCACGCTCAGAAGGCGGGCGGTGAGGTTGTGGACGTCGGTCTCGTATTGCTGAGTTACCACCGTTCCTGGGACGACGCGGCCTACGCCGAGGAAAACGGATTCGCTAGCGTCGGCTTCGTCGACACGCCACTCATCGCTGGCGATCCGTTCGTGGCGATGGCGCTGGCTGCTGAGCGCACCTCGGCGCTCCGGGTGGGGACCATGCTCGCCATACCCAGCAACCGCAATGCTGCCGCGTGCGTCACCGCCGTCGCCAGCATTAACCGGATCGCACCGGGCCGGATATTTCTCGGACTCGGCACGGGCAACACGGGGCGGGCGGTATTCGGCCACAAAGCAATGCCCGTCGACCGCTTTGCCGATTATGTCGCATCTTGCCGGGCTCTGCTCGATGGCGAGGAAGTTGTCCACCGCGAGAGCGGCAAGACGACCCATGTCAGGCTCCGGCACTCTTTCGAAGACCGTTATATCGACCGCAGCGGTATCCCGGTCTACGTCGCAGCAGACGGTCCACGGGCGCTCGGCGCGGCCGGTGAGCGCGGCGACGGATGGATCATGAGCCTGCACGGCGCTGACCTGATAGCGGATTCGCCGGCCATGTTCAGAGCGTCTCTTCAGGCCGTTAAGGAAGCAGCTGCCAGGTCGCGCCGGGAGCTGGATGACTTCTACACAATGGCCTCGGTGGGACTGTGCGTACTTGAGGACGGCGAACCGCTGACATCGCCCCGCGTGCTTGAGCGCGTCGGGCCGGTTGCGATGCTGCCCTTTCATGCGTATGCGGATAACCCGGAGATCGCCGCATACCTTCCTCCCCCGGTGCGGGACCGTCTCGATATCTATGAGAAAAACGTGCTCACGCGCTTCGGCGTCCCCCGTGACCGCCGCTACCAGGAGGTCCACCGCGGGCACCTCTCACATCTTCTTCCCGGTGAGGCCGAAGTCCTGACCGACGAGGTCATCCGGGCGACCACTCTGACGGGCGCGGCGGCCGAGATCGTGCAGGTACTGGGAGAACTCGAGGGAGCCGGACTGCGCGGAGTGATGCTGAACCCGGCACCCCACCTGGCACGCGAGGCCGTAAGAGAATACGCCGAAAAAATCGCACCACGGCTTGGCGCAAGCGGACCCGAGTCAGCGAAGGAGCGGGGAATATGAGTACCGGCCAGAATATTCCGGGATTTGTTTCACTCGACCAGGTCGGGAAAGGTACACCCTATGTGCTCGAAGCCGGGCACGGCCAGCACGTCGCCGTTAATGGCGGTATTCGGTCCCTGCTCGCACGCAAAGAGGACACCAATGGCCACTTCGGGATGACCGAATGCTTCGGCGACGTCTCGCCCGCCACTAATCCACATTATCACAACAATACAACCGAGGCGGTCTACGTCCTGGATGGCGTCGTCCGTGTCTGGCAGGACGACCAGAAGGGCACCCGGATCGTAAGGGACCTCGGACCCGGCGAGTTCGGCCTGCTCCCGGTCGGGTGGACCCACGCGTGGGCGTTTGCCGCGCCGAAGACCCGCTTCCTCGCCATATACGCACCTGGCGGCTTCGAGGGAACCCTTTCATTCCTCGATCCCGGTGGGCCCACTTCCCTCGAGAAGCTCCGCGAGACTGAGGAGCTTTTCGACGTCGTCTGGCTGCCCGGCTACCCGCTCGTCGGCGAATCAGAAAACCCTGGCGCATGACGGGCATGGCTGCGGCAGGACGCAAGGGAACATTCTGCCTCACCGTCGACAACCTGGGCGAAGCACTGGCCGTGGGCCGCGGGCGTGCAGCCCGCCCTGATCCAGAGGACCAGAGCATTCGTGTGGGTGTGCCGGCGTTCCTCGACCTCTTCGCCGACCTCCAGCTGCGGTCGACATTCTTCGTCGAGGGGTGGAACGCGCTGCACCACGCCAACGTGATCAAGCGAATCGCTGGGGCAGGCCACGAGATCGGCCTGCACGGCTGGCTGCACGAACACTGGGCCGAGGACCTCGACGACCGCACCCGCGAACAGTTGCTGTGGGACGGGACCGCGGCGCTGCAGCTGGCCGGGCTGAGTCCGGTGGCGTTCCGGGCGCCGGGCGGATACCGCGGAAACCGGACTCTCGAAACGCTCGGCGAACTCGGTTACCGTATCGACAGCAGCATCGACGCGGGCCGGGGCGCGGAGGGCGAGGCGCCGGCACTTGCGGCGCTGCCCGGGGGGATCGTGTCGATTCCCTGGACCTTCGACATGATCGACCACTGGCACTACGTGTCTGCTCCTCAGGGACCGCGGCATCCGGCCGCCGTCGCCGCGCACTGGATTGGGCTCGTCGACGCCGCTGCCGACCGAGCCGGGCTCGTCACGCTGATCGCCCACCCGTTCGTCAGTGGCGTCGACCACACGCGGATGAAAGCGCTGCGTCAGGTGCTCGAACACGCCATCGCTCACCCCGGGATCGAGGTCGGCAGCGCCGGCCAGGTCGCGGCCGCGTTTACCGCATGAGCCGGTTAGCCTCGGTTCACGTGCTTCCGCTCTCTCCTGCTCTCGCCGAGAGCAGGAGACAACTCCATGCGGTTTCGGCCATAAACGGCAAATGAGTCCGTGAGCACGACCCGCGCAGAAGCTTGGGCCCAGCTGGGTTCGGAATCAGCGCCCCCGCGTGTCCAGTGTGTCGTTAGCCCAACGATCATTGGGATGCTCACAGGCCATTGGGGTCCGGTAACTGAAGGCCGGCCAGGCAGATCTAATCTGAGGAACCACTATCGGTGGCTCCAGTCCGGTGGCCTGATTTGGCGATGGTTGATGTGCTGATCGTGGCAGGCGACCCTCCTCGTCCGCAGGATGGGAACTATTCAGCCGCTGGGATCCTGATCAGGAGCGACGCTGGCGGGTGAGTCCCGTTTCGATCTGGGCCAGCAGGGCGAGGCCAGGTTTGAGGTTGGCAGTGTCGGCCCCCACTGCCTCTGCGATGGTGGTACCCCACTCGCGGCGTACCAGTTCGTAGTTCTGGCGTCCGCGGGTGGTGAGGACGACTTCGACGGCCCGGCCGTCTGCGCCCCCCGGCCGCCGTTCGATCAGGCCTTTGCTTTCCAGCCCTCGCAGGACGGCTGACATGTTGGTGCGCTGCAGCCCGGTGGACTGAGCGATGTGGCTGGGCGTGGATGTCGGCTCGTCTTGCAGGAACCGCATGACCATGGCCTCGGACTGGGACAGTCGCACGGCTCGCTCGTCGGTGTAGCCGCGGAACGCGATCTCGCGCGCGATGGTCAGGATCCGGTCGGCCAGTGCCGACCATTCCTCTTGCCGCCTCGGGTCGTCCTGTGACATCGATAACGCCTCCTGTGCTCGCCCGGCCGCGCTGGGCTGCCCGGAACGTACTTGCGCCCCAGATAGTCATGATCATATAATTATGATGTCATCACTACTTGGGAGTCTCAATGACCAGAACTATCGCGCATGGCAGTGCCGTCCCGGCGCCGGGCTCGCCGCGGCAGGTGGCCCGCGCCGGCGGCCTTCACCCGGCCGGGGAGTTCATCCTGCTGGCCGGCGCTTTCCTGCCGATCATGGATTTCTTCATCACCAACGTCGCGCTGCCGAGCATCGACGCGTCGCTGCACGCCTCCTCAGCGGCCCTGGAACTGGTCATCGCCGGCTACGGCGTGGCCTACGCAGCGCTCCTGGTCCTCGGCGGCCGGCTCGGAGACCGTTTCGGCCGGCACAAGCTCTTCCTGGGCTCGCTCGTCGGGTTCGTCGTCATGTCGCTGGCCTGCGGGCTCGCCCCCACCGCGAACTGGCTGATCATCTTCCGCGTGCTGCAGGGCGCGACCGCGGCACTGCTCGTCCCGCAAGTCCTCGCGACCTTCCACCACACGCTGGAAGGGGAGCGGAAGTCCCGGGCCATCGCGCTGTACGGGGCCACCTCGGGCATCGCGGCCGTCGTCGGGCAGATCATCGGCGGCATCCTCGTCAGCGCGAACATCGCGGGCAGCGCATGGCGCCCCATCTTCCTGCTCAACGTCCCCATCGGCCTCCTCGTCCTGTCCGTCGCCGCGCGGATCGTCCCGAACACCCGCTCACCGCACCCGGTCGGCATCGACGGGCCCGGAACGGTGCTCTTCGCGGCAACCCTGACTGCCCTGCTCGTCCCGCTCACGGAGGGCCACTCACTCGGCTGGCCATGGTGGACCTGGATGCTCCTCGGCGTCGCCGTCGTCCTCGGTATCTCCACCGTTGCGGTGGAGAGGCGTTCTGAGGCCAGGGGCGAGGTGCCGCTGCTCCCGCCGTCGCTCCTCAAGCTCCCCTCGATGTCCCGCGGCCTGACGATGGTGCTGTTCTTCAGCGCCGGATTCGGCGCCTTCATGTTCGTGTTCGCTCTCACCGTCCAGGACGGCCTGCACCAGGACGCGCTGCACGGCGGCCTGGCCATCACCCCGATGGCGCTGCTGTTCTTCGCCGGCTCAGTGTTCGCCCCGCGCCTGCTCACCCGCTTCGGCCGGGCCGCCATGTCCGCCGGCGCGGTCATTCAGGTCGCCGGTCTGGCGTCTTTGGTAATCGTCCTGACCACCGCATGGCCGCACGTGAGCCTGTGGTCGCTCGCCATCCCGCTCGCCCTGGTCGGCGCGGGCCAGTCAATGCTGTTCGCCGGGCTGTTCCGCAGCGTCCTGGCCGGCGTCCCGGCCCACCTAGGCGGTGTCGGCAGCGGCGTGCTGATCACCCTGCAGCAAAGCGGCCTGGCCATCGGCGTTGCCACCCTCGGCACCCTGTACCTGTCACTGTCCCCGCACAGCGTCCCGCACGCTTTCGACAGCGTCGAGTTCATCCAGGTGGGCATCGTCGCCGCCCTGTCCATCGCCGTGGCCGCACTCCCGCGGTTCGCCAAGGCAGCCGACCAGCCCCTTGCCGAAGCGAGGCCGCCATCAACCCTGATCCAGCTCCTCGAGCAGCGGTGACATTGCCCGGTAGGTCTGCCCCTAGCATCAGGACGGTGAAGCACGGCGCCTGCCTGCCGCTCGCGGCCACGATCTGCCCTGCGACCGACATGCTGGCCGGCGGATGATGGTGCACGAACATGTGGATCCGGTCCAGCGGAGACCCCAGCGCCGCTGCGTAGCGGACGCTTTCCACCCTAGTCCAGGCGCCGCTCAGCCAGGTGATGCTATCGTTAGCATAGCCCGTCGGGTGCTCGATTCGCCTCACGGAACGGCTGGACCACGAACTGAGCCAGGCTGGCTGCCTGAACCCTGGGCATCGCGCCACCATCGCTGGTCCGGCCGGGTCCAACGAGAGAGCACGCCGGTGCCGGCGACATCGCCTGCGCCGCTCCGGTCAGGGCCGCGACGCCGCCAGGCAGTCGAGCGCGTGCCCGAGTTCGGCATTCACGTCGCCAGGCAGTTCCATCCACCGCCAAGCCACGATGCCGTCAGGGCGGACCAGGATCGCTCCCGTGCCGCCGACCTCGCGCAGCTGCCCCCAGGTCACCGGATGGTCGGGACTGGTTGCGGCGCCGGTCAGCTGCTCCACGTCAATGGCGCCTGCGAGCGGGCCGGCGAGCGAACTCACGGATTGCCGCCAGTGCTCGGCGGCTTCGTCGACTACGAGAAGGAACCGTCCAGGACGGATCAGGTCGACCGTCGCCAGCTCGCGTGCGTGAGCGTCGCCGGTCCAGAAGTGCGGAACGTGATGCCCCGGGGCTGTCGTGGCCCGGTAGGTGATCAGGTCGCCGTCGGGTGTGACGGCGCCGGGAGGCATGTGCTGGATCGCGCCGCGCGTGTAGCAGAAGCCGCAGTCGGCGCCGTGGGCGTGAAACTCCAGATCCAGCGACCGCACGGCCTTGTCCATCGCGGCCCGCCGGGCGTCACCGTCAGGACCATCGAGCCACAGCATCTCGATGTTGCGCCAGCCGTCCTGCGGTGACTGGGCCACGGTCAACCCGAGCGCAGCGTCGATGACGCCGACAGCGCTGTGGAAGCTTGCCAGCGAGTTGGCCGCGACGGCCTGAGCGACCGGCCGGCGCTCAGGCTCGTAGGAGTCCAGAAGGCCTTCGAGAGCGGGGTCGGCGAGGGCCATCGCCAGCTTCCAGCACAGGTTGCGCACGTCCCCGATCCCGGTGTTCATGCCCAGCGCTCCCCACGGCGGGACACGATGGGCCGCGTCACCGGCGAGGAAGCAGCGGCCGGCCCGGAAGCGGTCAGCAACCACCGACTGGATGTACCAGTGACTGACACTGTGTACCGTTACCGGCAACCCTTCGATGCCCAGAGTGCGCAGGAGCCGGTCACGCGCGGCGTCCTCGTCGAAGCGTTGCGGGTCGTCGGCGCCCATCGCGAAGACGAAGTTCCACTCCCGCGAGTGGCCCGAGTCGTCCCAGGGGCCGATCGGGTAGAGGAATCCGGTGCCGACCGAGCCGCCGAGGTCCGGGTTGATGAACCAGCTGATCATGACTCTCGGGTCACGCCAGGCACTCAGATCCGCGGTGAAGTGTACCGACACCATGTCGACCAGGTTCGCCGGGCCGCTGACGCCGATGTTCAGCTGCTTCGCGACGGTACGTCCACCGTCGGCGGCGATCAGGTATTTACCCGCTACCGTTCGGCGGACGCCGTCCTGCTCCACGACTGCCTTCACGCCTGCGCCGTCCTGATCGATTTCGACGACCTCTGCGGCGAAGTGCACGCGTGCGTGCGGCGCGGTCTCGGCGTGCGCGCGCAGTAGCGGCTCGAGCCGGATCTGCGCGAGCTGGCGGTAGGTGCACGGGCTCGCTGCAGCGTACTCCGCCTTGTACCCGCCGCCGCCCCAGCCGTTCCGGCTGCCCAGCAGACGTCCATGAAGGGGAGTCGGACCGGCGAGGGAGGTGTACCAGGCGGTCAGCTCGTGGCAGAACAGCGGAGCGGCGTGCGCGGTGAGCTCGTCGTGCAGGCCGAGGCCGCGGTAGACCTCCATCGTGCGCTGGTTGAGGCTGACCGCGCGCGGATACACCGACGTGCCCCGGTGACGCTCGTACACGATATGGGCGGTGCCCAGCTGGCTCAGTAGCAGCGACGCGGTCAGTCCGACCGGTCCGCCGCCGACGATGATGACGTCGGTCTGTTCTTCGCTGCTCACGTGCACTACCCCTTTGCCGGTCACGTTGCCTTCCATGCTGACAGCTGCCCGCGCGGGCGGGAGTCAGCTAAATATTGGGACGGCGACAAGAGCTGCTCATGACCGGCGCCGGCCTGTCCTGGTGGGCCGCGCCCGTCCTGCGCGGCCCGAGGCTGCGCCTGCAGCGGCGAGCGTCAGCGGTAGGCGGAGATGCCCGTGAGCGCCTGCCCGATGGCGAGCTGGTGCACCTCAGTGGTGCCCTCGTAAGTCAGCACTGACTCGAGGTTGTTGGCGTGCCGCAACACCGGGTACTCCAGCGTGATGCCGGATCCGCCAAGGACGGTGCGGCAGGTACGTGCGATCTCGATTGCTTCGCGCACGTTGTTGAGCTTGCCGAGGCTGATCTGGGCAGGGTCGACCGTGCCGGCGTCCTTGAGCTTGCCGAGGTGAAGCGCGAGCAGGAGCCCCTTGTACAGTTCCACGGCGCAGTCAGCGAACTTCGCCTGGGTGAGCTGGAAGCCGGCGATGGGGCGGTCGAACTGGATGCGGGTGCCCGCGTAAGCCAGTGCTGCCTCCAGGCAGTCGCGGGCTGCGCCCATCGCACCCCAGACAATGCCGTACCGGGCCTCGTTCAGGCATCCGAGCGGGCCCGACAGGCCCTTCGCTCCGGGCAGCATCGCGTCCGCCGGCAGCCGGACGGAGTCCAGGATCAGCTCGGAGGTTGTCGACGCGCGCAGTGACAGCTTGTGGTGGACATCCTGGGCGGTGAAGCCGGGTGTGCCCTCGGGGACGAGGAAGCCGCGGATGCCGTCGTCGGTCCTAGCCCAGACGGTCGCGACGTCTGCGATGCTGCCGTTGGTGATCCACATCTTGCTGCCGGTCAGGATCCAGTCGTCGCCGTCGCGTACCGCCCGGGTGCGTAGGCCGGCGGGGTTCGATCCGACGTCTGGCTCGGTCAGCCCGAAGCAGCCGATCGCTTCGCCCGCGGCCAGCCGCGGTAGCCACTGCTGTTTCTGCTGCTCGGAGCCGTACTTCCAGATTGAGAACATCGACAGCGAGCCCTGCACGGACACGAAGCTGCGCAGGCCGCTGTCTCCCGCCTCCAGCTCCAGGCAGGCCAGGCCGTAGGCCACCGCGCTGGTGCCGGCGCAGCCGTAGCCGGTCAGGTGCATGCCGAGCAGGCCAAGACGGCCCAGATCGGTGGCCAGCTCGCGCGGGGACACGCCGCGAGCGAACCAGTCGGCGATGTGGGGCTTCACCTTGTCCTGCACGAATGATCGGACGGTGTCCTGGATCAGGCGCTGCTCGTCGTCCAGCAGGTCGTCGAAGCGCAGCAGGTCCATGAGTTGTTTCGCGGGCATGGGACTCCAAACTCCTAGCGCCGGCTCGTGCGGCGGGTGGTCTTACCAGGTGCGTCCGGAAGCTCGGCGGCCTCCGCGGGCACGTCGTCGGATAGCGCCTCGAGTGCGTGCTCGCGATGCTGACGGGAGAGCTCGGCAGCGGCACCGGTGTCACCGCTGGCGACCGCCGACATGATCGCGGCGTCTTCCGTGCGCACCCGGTTCCGGTGCGCTGCCGCGGCGAAGTACCGCGGCCGGGAGCGGTCGGTGCCGTCCCACAGGACCCGGATCATATCCGCGCTGCGGGGCATCGCGGCGACGCCGAAGACCGCGAAGCGGCACACCGCGCGGACCGCTGGTCCGCACCGATCACATGTCTCGTTCATGCCGCCTCCCATCGCTTGGCTGCGCCATGGCCGTCGAGCCGTGTGCCAGGCCCGGCCGCTGCTCGCGCGCGGTACGCGCCGCCGGCCGGTGCGACGCCGCGTACCGGGGACCGGCCGGGCGGCCCGGCTCGGGAGCTGGCCTGCGGCCGGCGGCCGCCTGGACGAGCTGGCGCACCCAGCGCATCCGCCTGGCGGCCGCGTCAGGGTGGTCGCCGAACTCCTGTGCCATCCGGCCGGCGCAGCCACCGATACCGAACCGCCGCACGGTACACCTGATCGCCTCGGCCACCATTTCGGTGGTCGGGACATCCGATGGCTGCAGCACGGATGCGAACAGCGCCTCGCACCGCGCGTCGTTCACGCCCGGGCGTGTCAGAGCGGCCTGTGTCGTAGTGGGCATCTCCTACCGTCCTGGTTCGCGTTTGTGGCCCGGCCGGTCACGGCCAAGGGCCGGGCATCGGGTTGGAACCGCCGCGAGCGTCACGGCCACGCCGGCACTGCGTCTACCGATGAGTCGGCCAACGGGCATTGCTCCCCCTCCGCATCGCTGTAGCGCAGTTCGCTGAACCTCGGAAGGTGTCGAGGCAGCGTCGTTATGTGCTATCGATAGCACATAACGCTACGCGCAGCGAGAGGTGATGTCAATAAACTGCTGGCCGCCTCCGCTTCGGGCTCCTCGGCCAGTACAGCAGGCGCTAGTCAAGGCACCTGACAGTTGCGCGACAGGGATTCGAGAGCCACAGCGCAGCATGTTGGATCCGGCTACTCCCCTGAAGTTCACGCTATCGTTAGCAAACCTCAGGCGGTTCCATCGTGGTGCTCGGCCAAAGGGGGCCGGGCCGTAAGGGCCGGGGACGATGCTGAGGCGCCAGCCCTCGCCGGCACTCCGTGTCAGTCCGGAAGCTCGCCGCCGCGGCGTAGCCAGGATTTCACCTCGTCGGTGTCGGCGCCCAGCGTCGGGGGAGCCCGGTGGTAGCGCACCGGAGTCCGGTGCAGGAGCAGCGGGCTGGCTATGGTGGCGATCTCTGCCTCAGCTGCCCGCAGGCGCACCACGGGATCGAGCCCAAGCCTGGTGGCCAGGGCGATGGCCTGGGCGATGTCGTTGACTGGGCCGCATGGCAGCCCGCGCGCTTGCAGGTGGTCGGTCCACTCGGCTGCGCTGCGCGTGGCCAGCACCGACTCCAGTTCGGCCACCAGCGCGGCCCGGTTCACCACCCGGCCACGGTTCGTGCTGAACCGCTCGTCCTCGGCCAGGTCTGGCCGTCCTAGCGCCCCCGCCATCGCGGCGAACTGCCGGTCGTTGCCGATAGCCACCGCCAGCGAGACATCCTTGGTCGCCAGCGTCTCGTACGGGGCGATGCTCGGGTGCTGGTTGCCCATCGCGGCCGGCACCCCGCCGCCGTTGATATACCCCGCTGCCTGGTTCACGAGCGAGCCCAGCAGGCTAGACAGCAGATTCACCTCGACATGCTGGCCCTGCCCGGACCGGTCGCGCTCGCGCAGCGCGGCCAGGATCGCGATGACGGCATGCAGGCCGGTGAGCACGTCGACCAGGGCCACGCCTGCCTTGGCCGGCGGGCCGTCCGGCTGGCCGGTGATGCTCATCAGCCCGCCGACGGCCTGCACCACGAAGTCATAGCCCGGCAGATCCGCACCTGGGCCGGCCCCGAACCCGGACACCGAGCAGTACACCAGTCTTGGATGCGACGCGGC
>Ga0335085_10011224_pt1 | contig 13310 bp, 14 predicted proteins | sample Lox_Sample_45_FD_206712 | JGI IMG/M metagenome (GOLD analysis project Ga0335085, IMG submission 206712) | Soil microbial communities from Loxahatchee National Wildlife Refuge, Florida, United States - Lox_Sample_4.5 | ecosystem: Environmental > Terrestrial > Soil > Wetlands | place: USA...
CTGGAAGAAGTCGGGCTTCCCGCACCACCGCGTCATCGGCATGGCGGGCGTGCTCGACTCCGCGCGGTTCCGCACCTTCATCGCCCAGGAGCTCCAGGTGTCTGTGGAGAACGTGACGGCCTTCGTGCTGGGCGGCCACGGGGACAGCATGGTGCCGCTGCCGCGGTACTCCACGGTGGCCGGCATCCCCATCACGGATCTCCTGCCACCGGACAAGATCCAGGCCCTGGTCACCCGGACGGCCAACGGCGGGGCCGAGATCGTGGCGCTGCTCAAGAGCGGGAGCGCCTACTACGCCCCTGCGGCGTCCACCGTGGAGATGGTCGAGGCCATCCTGAAGGACAAGAAGAAGATCCTGCCGTGCGCCGCGTATCTCGACGGGCAGTACGGGGTCAAGGGGCTCTACGTCGGCGTGCCCGTGAAGCTCGGCCGGAGCGGCGTCGAGCAGATCATCGAGATCAAGCTCACGCGCGACGAGCAGGCGGCGTTCGACAAGTCCGCCGGGGCCGTCCGGGAGCTCGTGGACAAGCTCAAGCTGTAGGGAGGGCCCGTCATGGCGAAATCCAGGGCGCGGAAGAAGTCGTCATCGGCCCGGGCGCGGAAGAAGCCGTCCGCGCGCGTGAAGGCGATCCCTGCCGGCTACCACACGCTCACCCCGGGCTTCTGCGTCCGCGGCGCCGTGGAGGCGCTCGAGTTCTACAAGCGCGCCCTCGGAGCCCGGGAGCACCTGAGGCTCATGAAGCCCGACGGCAAGACGCTGGCGCATGCCGAGCTGGTGCTCGGAACCTCCAAGTTCATGCTGGGCGAGGAGGATCCCGCCATGGGCGCCACGTCGGCGCAGACCCTGGGGGGCTCGCCGGTCAACTTCTACGTGTACGTGGCGAACGTGGATGCCGCCGTCCAGCGGGCGATCGACGCCGGGGCGAAGGCGGCCATGCCCGTGACCGACATGTTCTGGGGGGACCGGATCGGCGCGATCATGGATCCGTACGGCCAGAAGTGGACGCTGGCGACCCACAAGGAAGACGTTCCGCCGCGGGAGATGGCCAAGCGGGCGGAGGCCTTCTACGCGCAGGCCGCCGGCTCACACTGACGAAGGAGCCATGCGCGACATCCACGCGAGCGCCATCACCGATGCGGTCAAGAAGCTCTGCATGGAGGCGAACTATTCGCTCGAGCCCGACATGGAGAGGGCGTTCGACAAGGCGCTCGGAGCCGAGCGGTCCCCGGCCGGCAAGCACGTTCTCCAGATCCTCAAGGACAACGCCCACCTCGCGCGGACCAAGAAGCTGCCCTACTGCCAGGACACGGGCACGGTCATCTGCTTCGTAGAGCTGGGGCAGGAGGTCCACCTCTCGGGCGGCGCCCTGTCCGACGCCATCAACGAAGGCGTTCGCCAGGGCTACGGGGAGGGTTATCTCCGCGCCTCGATCGTGCGCTCGCCGATCGACCGCGTGAACACCGGCGACAACACGCCGGCCATCATCCATCTCGAGATGGTGCCGGGCGCGGCCATGACGATACAGGTCATGGCCAAGGGCGGCGGATGCGAGAACCGGTCGAAGTACAGGATGCTCACGCCCGCGGAGGGCGTCGAGGGCGTCAAGGAGTGGATAGTCGAGTGCATCCGGACGGCGGGACCCGATGCGTGCCCGCCGCTGATCGCGGGCGTCGGGGTGGGCGGCAACTTCGAGAAGGCCGCCATCCTGTCCAAGAAGGCACTGTTCCGCGAGCTGGGATCGCCGAATGCCGACGCGACTCTGGACGCCATCGAGCAGGAAGTGCTCGAGCGCGCCAACCGGCTCGGCATCGGCCCACAGGGCTACGGCGGCGACACCACGGCGTTTGGCGTGCACATTCTCACGTACCCGTGCCACATCACGAGCCTGCCCGTCGCGGTCACGATCGAGTGCCACGCGCACCGCCACAAGGAAGTGACGCTGTGACCGCCGTGAGCTCGGGCCCCCTCACCCTGGCCCTCTCCTCTGAGGGGAGAGGGGAGGACGTGGTGTGATTACGACGGCCTCGGACGGGTTCAAGGAGGTCAGGCCGCCGTTGAGCGACGCGGACATCGAGTCGCTCAAGTCCGGCGATCGCGTCCGCATCACCGGGATCATCTACACGGCGCGCGACGCCGCGCACGGACGCCTGCTGCCGCTCATGGAGGCGGGCCAGCCGCTTCCCATCGACGTCAAGGGGCAGATCATCTACTACACGGGGCCCTCGCCCGCGCGGCCCGGCCACGTCGTCGGCTCCATCGGGCCGACCACGGGCGGGCGCATGGACAGGTTCACGCCGAAGCTCCTGTCGCTCGGGCTCAAGGGCACGATCGGAAAGGGCGCACGCTCCCAGCCTGTGAAGGACGCCCTGCGCGAGCACAAGGCCGTCTACTTCGGAGCCATCGGCGGCGCGGGCGCCGTGCTCTCCGCGTTCGTCAAGAAGCTCGAGGTGGTGGCCTACGAGGACCTGGGTACGGAAGCCATTCGCCGCCTCGAGGTCGAGGGCTTTCCGGCCATCGTCGTCAACGACTGCCACGGCGGGGATCTCTACCAGGACGGTATCAGGCAGTACGCGAGGGAGTGAGGGCATGCTCAGACGAGCTTTCGGCAACCAGAGGGGGGAGGTCATCCCCGGCGCCACCCTGCGCACCGATGCGTGGTGGCTGCTCCCGGCCACCGTCGTCGTCGTGCTGGGCGCGTTCATCGTCTACTCCACGTGGGCGGCGTTCCAGAACGCGCACTACTTCGTGGCGCCGTACCTGTCGCCCTTCTACTCGCCCTGCGTCTCGAAGTCGTGCCTGCACTCGACCTTCGGCATCGGCCTGCCGGACATCAGCGTCCCGATCATCGGGATCGTGTCGCCGGCCTTCCTCATCCTCTGGGGGCCGGGCCTCTTTCGCCTGACCTGCTACTACTACCGCAAGGCCTACTACCGCTCGTTCTGGCTGGCCCCGGCGGCGTGCACGGTGCGCGACGCCCACGGCTCCTACAGCGGGGAGACGCGCTTCCCCCTGATCCTCCAGAACCTGCACCGCTATGCCTGGTACGTGGCCGTGATCTTCATCGTGCTCCTCACGTGGGATGCCATCCTGGCCTTCCGCTTCCCGAACGGCTTCGGCATCGGCGTGGGCACCATCGTGATGTGGATCAACGTGATCTTCCTCGCCGGCTACACGTTTTCCTGCCACTCGTGCCGGCACGTCTGCGGCGGCTCCGTCAACGTGTTCTCGAAGGCGCCCACGCGCTACAGGCTCTGGCGCTTCATCACACGGCTCAACGAGCGCCACCCGCTCTTCGCATGGCTCTCGCTCTTCAGCGTGGGCCTGACCGACCTCTACATCCGGCTGGTCTCCATGGGCATCATCCGGGACCTGAGGATCCTCTAATGGCGACGAACGAGAGCTACGAGACCCACGAGTACGACGTCCTCGTCATCGGTGCGGGCGGCGCGGGGCTGCGCGCGGCTATCGAGGCCAGCGCGGCCGGCGTCAGGACCGCGCTCATCTGCAAGTCGCTCCTCGGCAAGGCCCACACCGTGATGGCCGAGGGCGGCATCGCGGCCGCCATGGGCAATGTGTGGAAGGAGGACAACTGGCAGGTCCACTTCCGGGACACCATGCGCGGCGGCAAGATGCTCAACAACTGGCGCATGGCCCAGCTGCACGCCATGGAGTCGCCGGACCGCGTGCTGGAGCTGGAAGAGTGGGGCGCCCTCTTCGACCGCACCAAGGCGGGCCTCATCAGCCAGCGCGACTTCGGCGGGCACCGCTACGCGCGCCTCGCCCACGTGGGCGACCGCACCGGGCTCGAGATGATCCGAACCCTCCAGCAGCACGCCGTGCACAAGGGCATCGACGTGCACATGGAGTGCAACATCCAGCGCCTGCTCAAGGACGGCGATCGGATCGCGGGCGCCGTCGGCTACTGGCGGCCCACGGGCAAGCTGGTGGCCTTCAAGGCCAAGGCGGTGGTGCTGGCCACGGGCGGTGTGGGCAAGGCGTGGAAGTTCACGTCGAACTCCTGGGAATCGACGGGCGACGGCATCACCTTGGGCCTCGACGCCGGCGCCGATCTCATCGACATGGAGTGCATCCAGTTCCATCCCACGGGGATGGTCTGGCCGACCAGCGTGCGCGGCATCCTCGTGACGGAAGGCGTGCGCGGCGACGGCGGCACCCTCAAGAACTCCGAGGGGACGCGCTTCATGTTCAACTACATCACCGAGTACTTCAAGAGCGAGACGGCGGACAACGAGAAGGAAGCGGACGCCTGGTACGAGGACAAGAAGAACAACCGGCGCACGCCCGATCTCCTGCCGCGCGACGAGGTGGCCCGCGCCATCAACGCCGAGGTCAAGGCGGGGCGCGGCAGCCCGCACGGCGGCGTCTTCCTCGACATCTGCACGCGGCGCTCGCCGGACTACATCCGCAAGCGGCTGCCGTCCATGTATCACCAGTTCAAGGAGCTGGCGGGCGTCGACATCACGAAGGAGATGATGGAGGTGGGGCCGACCTGCCACTACATCATGGGCGGGATCCGCGTGAACGCCGACACCGAGGCCACCTCCGTGCCCGGCCTCTTCGCCGCGGGCGAGGTGGCGGGCGGCATGCATGGTGCCAACCGGCTGGGCGGCAACTCGCTCTCGGACCTCATCGTGTTCGGGCGCCGCGCCGGGCTCCACGCGGCGGAGTACGTGAAGGGCCTCAAGACGACCGTCGCCCTCGACCAGGGCGCGGCGAAAGCGGCCATGGGTGAGCTGCTGTCGCCGTTCGGCCGCACGGGCGGCGAGAACCCGTACGCCATCCACGCCGACCTGCAGGAGTGCATGCAGTCGCTGGTCGGCATCATTCGCACCGAGGGCGAGCTCCGGAAGGCCCTCGAGGAGATCGCGGTCTTCAAGCAGCGGCTCGGCCGCGTCAAGGTGGAAGGCGGCCGCGAGTTCAATCCGGCGTGGCACCTGGCCCTCGATCTCTACTCGATGCTGTCGGTCTCCGAGGCCACCACGCTGGGAGCCATCGCACGCAAGGAAAGCCGGGGCGGGCACACGCGCGACGACTATCCCATGGCCGATGATCGCCTGGGCAAGCTCAACATGGTCATCCGGAAGCGGCAGGGGCAGCTCACCGTGACCGAGGAGCCGCTGCCGGAGATGCCTGCCGAGCTCCGCGCCCTGCTCCAGGAGAGGAAGTGATGGCCGCGTCGTCCGATTTCACGATGAAGGTGTGGCGCGGAGACGCCCGGGGCGGCGCGTTCCGCGAGTACCGCGTGGCCGCCGACGAGGGGATGGTGGTGCTGGACGTCATCCACCGCATCCAGGCGACCCAGGCCGGCGACCTCGCCTGCCGCTGGAACTGCAAGGCGGGCAAGTGCGGCTCGTGCAGCGCCGAGATCGACGGCAAGCCGCGCCTCATGTGCATGACGCGCATGGACACCTTCGAGCCCGGCCAGACCATCACGGTGGCGCCCATCAAGACCTTCCCGGTCTACCGGGATCTCGCGACCGACGTTTCCTTCAACTACGAGAGGGCGAAGCAGATCCCGGCCTTCAGGCCCGGACCCAAGGAGGCCGACGGCACCCGGCGCATGCAGCAGGAAGACGTGGAGCGCAGCCAGGAGTTCCGCAAGTGCATCGAGTGCTTCCTCTGCCAGAACGTCTGCCACGTGATCCGGGACCACCCCGAGAACAAGACCGCCTTCGCGGGGCCGCGCTTCCTCATGCGGATCGCCGAGCTCGAGATGCATCCCCTCGACACCAACGACCGCCTCGAGCTGGCCCAGGCGAAGGCGGGGCTCGGCTTCTGCAACATCACCAAGTGCTGCACCGAGGTCTGCCCCGAGCACATCCACATCACGGACAACGCGCTGATCCCGCTCAAGGAGCGCGTGGTGTCCGCGAAGTACGATCCGATCATGTGGATCGCCCGCAAGCTCTCCGGCAAATAGCCCTGTGAAGATTCACGAGTATCAGGGGAAGGCTATCCTCCGGCAGTTCGGCGTGCCCGTCCCCGCCGGGGACGTGGCCGACACGCCGGCGGAGGCAAAGGCCATCGCCGCTCGGCTCGGCGGCAAGGTGGTCGTCAAGGCGCAGGTCCACGCAGGCGGCCGCGGCAAGGCGGGCGGCGTGAAGCTCGCCGACGACCCCGCGGCGGCCGAGACCGCGGCATCGCTGATCCTCGGCATGATGCTGAAGACGCCGCAGACGCCGCCCGAGGGCATCAAGGTCCTGAAGGTGCTGGTCGAGGAAGCCTCGCCCATCGCGAGCGAACTCTATCTTTCCATGACCCTCGATCGTGGTCGCGGCACGCACGTGGTCATGGCCTCGCAGGCCGGCGGGATGGAGATCGAGGAGGTCGCCGCGACCCATCCCGAGAAGATCGTGCGCGAGTGGACCGATCCGGCCTTGGGGCTCCAGCCCTTCCAGGCCCGCAATCTCGCCTTCGGCCTGGGCCTGAGCGGCGATCAATTCAAGGCCGGGGTGGCGCTGATCCTGAATCTCTTCCGTGCCTATGTCGAGAAGGACTGCTCGCTCGCGGAGATCAACCCGCTCGTGGTGACGCGCGACGGGCGGGTCATGGCCCTCGACGCCAAGCTCAACTTCGACGACAACGCGCTCTACCGCCACAAGGAGATCGTGGCTCTCCGCGACGTCAACGAGGAGACGCCGCTGGACGTGGAGGCCTCGAAGTACGGGCTCAACTACATCAAGCTCGACGGCAGCGTGGGGTGCATGGTCAACGGAGCCGGGCTCGCCATGGCGACCATGGACATCATCAAGCTGGCGGGCGGGGAGCCGGCCAACTTCCTCGACGTGGGCGGCGGCGCCTCGCCGGAACAAATCGAGAACGCCTTCCGCATCCTGTCCTCCGATCCGTCCGTGAAGGCCGTCTTCATCAACGTTTTCGGCGGCATCCTCCGCGTGGACCGGCTCGCCGAGGGCATCATCGCCGCCGTGAAGAAGCTTGGGCTCGATCTGCCCGTCGTGCTGCGCGCGGAAGGCACCAACGTGGAGCAGGGGAAGAAGATGCTCGCCGAATCCGGCCTCGCCCTCGTCATGGCCGACGACATGGGAGAAGGTGCCCGCAAAGCCGTCGAGCTTGCGAGGAGTGTCCGCACGTGAGCATCCTGGTAGACAAGCAGACCAGGGTGCTGGTGCAGGGGATCACCGGCAAGGAGGGCACGTTCCACGCCCTTCGCTGCAAGGAGTACGGCACGCAGGTGGTGGGCGGCGTCACCCCGGGCAAGGGCGGGACGACCCACGAAGGCTTTCCGGTCTGGAACACCGTGGCAGACGCCGTGAAGGCGACGGGCGCCGACTGTGCGCTCATCTTCGTGCCGCCACCGGCTGCGGCCGACGCGATCATGGAGGCGACGGATGCCGGCATGCCCCTCGTGGTCTGCATCACCGAGGGCGTGCCCGTGGTCGACATGGTGCGGACGAAGGCCTTCCTCCAGCGCCGCACGAGCCGGCTCATCGGCCCGAACTGCCCGGGCCTCATCTCTCCCGGCAAGGCGAAGATCGGCATCATGCCGGGGCACATCCACAAGGAAGGGCCCATCGGGGTCGTCTCGCGCAGCGGCACGCTCACCTACGAGGTCGTGCACCAGCTGACCCAGCGCGGGCTCGGGCAGTCCTCCTGCGTGGGCATCGGCGGCGACCCCGTGAACGGCACGAACTTCATCGACGTGCTGCGCCTGTTCCAGGACGATCCGCAGACGGAAGCGATCATGATGATCGGCGAGATCGGCGGGACGGCGGAGGAAGAGGCGGCGGCCTTCATCAAGGCGCACGTCAGGAAGCCCGTGGTGGGCTTCATCTGCGGGCAGACCGCGCCGCCGGGCCGGCGCATGGGGCACGCCGGCGCGATCATCGCGGGCGGCAAGGGCACCGCGGCCGAGAAGATGAAGGCCATGGAAGCCGCGGGCATCACCACGGTCAAGAGCCCCGCCGACATGGGCGCCACGGTGGCCCGTGTCGTGGGCAAGACATGACCACAGGAAAGGACACCTCACGTCGATGGCCGTCGAGCGCACGCTGACCATCATCAAGCCGGACGCTGTCGCCAAGAACGCGGCGGGCCAGATCATCGCCCGCTTCGAGCAGGCCGGGCTCAAGGTGCTGGCCGCCAAGCTGGTGCATCTCACGCCCGCCCAGGCCGCGGGCTTCTACATCGTGCACAAGGAGCGGCCGTTCTACGGCAGCCTCTGTGCCTTCATGACCCAGGGGCCGTGCATGCCCCTGGTGCTCGAAGGCGACAATGCCATCGCGCGGCTGCGGGACCTCATGGGCGCGACGGATCCCGCCAAGGCGGCTCCCGGCACGATCCGGAAAGACTTCGCCTCGTCCATCGAGGCGAACGCCGTGCACGGCTCGGACTCGCCGCAGTCGGCAGCGTTCGAGATCCCGTACTTCTTCGGCGCCATGGAGATCTGCCCGCGCTGACCGCGCCGGACCCCGACGACTACCCCGCCGTTCTGGGCGCGCGCCAGCGCTGGATCGCCGGAGTCGGCGGCATCGGGCTCGGCTTCTGCGTGCCGTTCCTGCTCTCGGTGGTCATGATCGCCACGTCCGGCGATCTGAGCCTGCTCATCCTGCCGCTGCCGTTCCTGCTCGGTCTCTGGGTCATCCAGGGACTGGCGCCCGCCGGCTTCCGGCTGGAGGCGGACGGGCTCCGGATCGAGCGGCGCTGGCTCTCGCGCCTCATCCCGTACCGTCTCATCCGAAGCGTGGACCGTGAGCGGCGCGCGCTGGGCGGCTTCGGGGCCGCCGGCATCAACGGCCTCTTCGGATCGCAGGGGCCACGCTGGAATCCGCGGACGGGCTGGCACTACCTCGCCATCACCAACACGGCCGACCTTGTCTCCATCCACACCGTGGCCGGCCTCATCGTGCTTTCGCCGAGCCGTCCCGACGAGTTCGTCCTGCGGCTGCGCGAGAAGCTCGCCGAGCCCGCGCCGGCCTGACGAGCAAGCCCGTCCGCCGTACGCCCGACAGCAGCTCAGCGCTTGAGGTGGCGGTCGAGGAAGCGGAGGGCGTCGGGGACGAAGAGGGGATAGCCCTCCACGCGCGAGAAGAGGTAGTGCCCGTCCTGCTGGAACTCCGGATAGACCGTCATCTCCACCCGCTTGCCGGCGAGCCGCAGGTCCCGCTCGAAATCGCGCCCCACGTCGCGCCCGAGCATCATGTCGTTCTGCGCCCACAGGATCAGCACGGGCACGCGAATGCGGCGCGCGGCGTCCTCCCAGACCTCCTGGAGCGGGGCCCAGAGCTCGTCCGGACCGCCCACGCGGCCCTGCCGGTAGCCGCCGGCCATCGAGATGAGCGCCCTGAACCGGGAGTCCCGCGCGGCCGCCATGACGCTCACGAGGCCGCCCAGCGAGACGCCGCCGACGCCCACGCGATGCTTGTCGACGTAGGGCAGCGTGCTCAGGTAGTCGAGGGCCGCGATGACGTCGCCGGCCTCCTCCTCGGCGCCGCGTATCACATCCGCCGCGCGGCGGCCGCTGTCGCTTCCGGCGCCCTTGTCGAGCGTGTAGGTCGCGGCGAGGCCTTCCGAGCCCTTGTAGCCGCGGCGGGCCAGCACGAGCACGACGTAGCCGTTGCGCGCCAGCGTGTCGGAGAGCGAGTCCCGGGTGATCCGGGCCCAGGGGTCTCGGCTGGCCTCCTCGAACGTCATGGAGCCGTGATTCTGGATGTACGCGGGGAAGGGGCCGTCGCCTCTGGGACGGCCGAGAAGGGCGCGCAGCTTGAGCCCGCCGCTCGGCACGGTGACGATCTCGGTGACGTACGGGTCCGCCGTCTGGGCCGCGGCGTCCACGGGACCGGCGAGGAGGAGCGCGGCGGCGAGGAGAAGAAGCCTCACGGGCCGATTATAGAGCCTAGACGGGAGCCCGGGGCGTCCTGCGGCGGCGGCGCCGCGTGCGCAGGATCACGAGGCTGCCCGTCACCGCCAGGACGACCACGAAGAAGATCAGGTCCTCCTCGAGCCGCATCTTCCGCCGGAGCGCCTCCACCCAGTCCCCCAGGCCGAAGCCCACGCCGTAGCCCGCGAGCACGGGCCACGGCACGTAGCACACGGCGCCCAGCAGGTTGGCGACGAAGAAGCGAAGCGGCGGCAGGCTGCCGGTCCCCGCAAGCGGTCCGGCCACCGTCCTGAGCCCGGGCACGAAGCGCGCCACGAAGACCGCCCACGCGCCGTGGCGGATGATGAGCGCTTGCGCCTGCGCCACGCGCTCGGGGGGGAGCGGAAGCCGATCGACGACGCGCCGGCCGTAGCGGCGTCCCGCCCAGAAGCCCACGTTGTCTCCGAGGCTCGCGCTGATGATGCCCACGATGATCACCAGCGGCAGATGCAGGCGCCCGTGCCAGGCGAGATAGCCGCCCAGCACCAGCACCGACTCCTCGGGCGCGGGCACGCCCGCGTTGCCGAGGAGGACGATGATGAGGATGGCGGCGTAGCCGAAGTGCTGGAACAGATGGCTGGGATCGAGCACGGCGGCAGGGAGAATAGCACGGGCCCGCGGCAGCATTGACAGAGCCTGGGGCGTGGGGGACAACTGGAGCGTATGCGCATCCTGGTGGTCGAGGACGACCGGAAGGTCGCCAGCTTCATCAAGAAGGGGCTCGAGGAGGAAGGCCACGCCGTGGACGTGGCGGCCGACGGCGCCGAGGCCATCGACCGCGCGACGGACGGCACCGTGTGGGATCTCCTGGTGCTCGACGTCATGCTGCCCAAGCGCGACGGGTTCAGCGTGCTCAAGTCGCTCAGGGAGGACGGCGTGAAGGCGCCCGTGCTGATGCTGACGGCCCGCGACGCGGTGGGCGATCGGGTCACCGGCCTCGACCTGGGCGCGGACGACTACCTCACCAAGCCGTTCGCCTTCGAGGAGCTGCTCGCCCGCGTGCGCGCGCTCCTGCGCCGCGGCGCCGGCGGCGGCCCCGGTCCCGTCCTGCGCGTCGGCGATCTCACGCTCAACCCGGCCACCCGCGAGGTGCGGCGCGGCGCGCGGCGCATCGAGCTCACGGCGCGCGAGTACACGCTGCTCGAGTACTTCATGCGCAGCCCCGGCCGCGTGCTGAGCCGGCCGCTCCTCGCCCAGCACGTGTGGGGCCTCGATTTCGACTCCGAGAGCAACGTGGTGGACGTCTACGTGGGCTACCTCCGCCGCCGCATCGAGGCAGCCGGGGAGCGCAAGCTCCTGCACACCGTCCGCGGGGTCGGCTACGTGCTCAAGGACGAGCCGTGACCGCGCTGTCGCTCCGCGCCCGCCTCACTCTCTGGTACACCGTCGCGCTCCTCGCCATCCTCGCCGTGATGAGCGCCTTGTCGTACTCGTTCCTCCGCTGGAATCTCCTCCAGCAGGTGGATGCCTCGCTCGCCTCGGTGGCCCAGATCGTGCGCGAGACGGACGAGCGCGGCGCGGGCGGCTCGGAGGTGGAGCGTGCGATCCGCGAGCTCCTCGGGCCCGGCTTCTCGGACCGCGCCTATCAGTTCCTCGACCCGGAAGGACGCTCGCGCTTCCGGTCGGGCGCGTCCGGCCTGGTGTTCCCGCTCACGCCGGAGGCGCGCGCAAACGCCGCCCGGGGGCTGCGCACGCTCGAGACGCTGGAGGATCCGCGCGGCGGCCCCATCCGCCTCCTGACCGTGCCCGTGCAGCGGGAGGGCCACCGGGTCGAGATCATCCAGGTCTCGGCTCCGCTCGCGCGCCTGCAGGATGCGCTGGCCGGATACCTGACGACGCTCCTGGCGCTGGTCCCCGTGGCCGTGGCCCTCGCCGCGGTCGGCGGCTACATCATCACGGGCCGCGCCCTGCGCCCCGTGCGGGAGATGTCGCGCGCGGCTCGGCAGATCACCGCCGAGGATCTCGGGCGCCGGCTGGCCCGCCGGGGCGCCGAGGACGAGATCGACCATCTCGCCGACACGCTCAACACCATGCTGGCCGGCCTCGAGGCGGCCTTCGCCCAGGCGCGGCGGTTCTCCGCGGATGCCGCCCATGAGCTGCGGACGCCGCTGACGGCGCTCAAGGGCGAGATCGAGGTCGCGCTGCGCGCCGAGCGCTCGCCCGAGGAGCACCGGCGTGTGCTCCGCTCCGCGCTGGAGGAAGTCGATCACCTCATCCGCCTGGCCGAGGATCTCCTGCTGTTCTCGCGGTCCTCGGCGACCATGAGCGCGTGCACGGACCGGGTGGACCTGGAGCCGCTCGTGCTCGAGGCGCTCGAGGGAGGCGCCCGCCGCGCCCAGGGCACCGGGGTCACCGTGCGGGCCGAGGAGATCGAGCCAGCCACGGTGCAGGGCGAGGCCGGCGCGCTCCGCCGTGCCGTCTTGAACCTGGTGGACAATGCCGTCAAGTACACACCCTCGGGCGGCAAGGTGAGCCTGTCCCTTCACGTGCGGGACGGCCAGGCCCACATCGTGGTGCAGGACAGCGGCATCGGCATCGACCCTGCCGACCGCGGCCGGATCTTCGACCCGTTCGTGCGCCTCGACGCGGCCCGGAGCCGCGACGCGGGCGGGGCGGGCCTGGGCCTGGCCCTCGTGCGGGCCATCGTCGCGGCCCACGCGGGCAGCGTGGACGTGGACGGCGCCGTCGGCACGGGCAGCCGCTTCACGATCCGGATCCCGCTCTCGCAAAGATAAGAATCTTCTCATCCGGGCTTCATGTCCCTCTCATGCGCCCTTGCTACGTTTGCTTGCGGCAGGGGGCAGCTCACTTCATACCGAGGAGGGGGAGACATGAAAGCTTGGATTCGAAACGCGAAGTGGGGCTGGCCTGCGCTGGCGCTCGTTGCGGCCCTGGCCGTGGGCGGCGTCACCACGGGCTTCAGCCTGACCAAGGGCGCGCAGCCGCAGCTCTGGACGGAGCAGACGCCGGCCAGCGCGACCACCCACACCGTCCAGGCGCCGGACTGGGTGAAGATCGGCCGTGACCTCAAGCCGGCCGTGGTCAACGTGAGCGCGAAGCGCGTCGAGTCGGCCCAGCCCGAGATGACGGGCCCGTCCGACGAGGAGACGCCGTTCGACCGGTACTTCAAGGACTACTTCGGCAGCCGCCCGCGGCGCCAGCAGCGGTCCATGGGCTCGGGTTTCATCATCAACCCGAACGGCTACATCGTGACCAACAACCACGTGGTCGACGGCGCCACCCAGATCTCCGTGAAGCTCTCGGACGGCCGTGAGCTGCCCGGCAAGGTGATCGGCCGCGACAGCAAGACGGACATCGCGCTCCTGAAGGTCGAGGCGACGGGCCTCACCGTGATCCCGCTCGGCGACTCGTCGGCCGCCCAGGTGGGCGAGCCGGTCATGGTCATCGGCA